>Ga0194120_10008602_pt1 | contig 13388 bp, 8 predicted proteins | sample TA2MahCa65mmetaG_FD_148642 | JGI IMG/M metagenome (GOLD analysis project Ga0194120, IMG submission 148642) | Freshwater microbial communities from Lake Tanganyika, Tanzania - TA2015019 Mahale Deep Cast 65m | ecosystem: Environmental > Aquatic > Freshwater > Lake | place: Tanzania: Lake... | reverse complement strand
TGGCTCGGCACCCGCCGCAGCCGCGTCGGCTCGTGGCTGCCCGGCGGGGTGTCGAACTGCCACAGGGCGCCGAGCGGCGCGAAGGTGACGTCGAACAGCCCATCGGTGTCGGCGCTGCCGCGCACGGCGCGGGTGAGCAAAGCGACGGTCTCGGGCGCGACCGCGATCGCCGCGCCGCCGGCGGCGGCGTTGAGGCGCGACAGGTCGCTGTCGGGCCTCCAGGTCGACCACAGCGCCTCAAGGCGGGCGAACTCGGCCGCGACCGCGTCGGCCGCCGCATCGGCCTCGGCCCGGGCAGTGTCGGTGTCGGCCTTGGGGCAGATCACGGCGTCGAGCCGGCTGCCCATTCCGGCCTTGCGCCAGCGGATCGGGTGGTCGCAGCCGACCAGGGCGGCGTCAGAGGCCGCGGCGACCGGCGCGATCGCGCCGACAACGCCACAGGCGAGCGCGATCGCCCGCCTCATCAGCTGAACCTTGCAAGCCACGCCCGCCCCCTCCTGCCCTCGCCGCCGCGATCCTACAGCGTCAGCACGAATTGGATCAGGTCCTCGAGTTGGTACTTGTCGAGTTGGCTCGTTCCACCGTGGGTGTCGAACGACCCTTTGCGCTCGTTGAAGCCCTGCTCGCCCGGCCGCAGCGCGGCGTGCCCGGGGGTGGCGAGGGCCTGGCGCAGGGAGCGGGCCCGGCCGTCGTGGTAGATCCGCGTCTGCGGCCGATCCCAGATGCCGCGCAGTGGCGTCGCGCCGACGTGCAACCCGGCTTCGGTCTGGACCGTCAGCGGGAAGGTCGCGATGAAGGCGTCGTTGACGAGCATCGCGTCCGAGCCGTCGGGGCGGGTCTCGGGGGTGATGACGGGCGGAAAGCGCACCGGCATGCCGAACGGCGAGAACGGCACCGGCGCGGTCGCGGTGGTGGTGAGGGGCAGCGGATGGCAGGAGACGCAGCCGACGCCGGCGTCCATGTAAAGCGCCCGGCCGCGCCGCGCGCTCGGCAGGTCGAGGGCGCGGTTGGGGTTGGGCAGCAGGCGCGGCGTGCGCAGCATGAACAGCCCCAACACCCGCGTCACGCCGTCGAAGTCGAGCACGACCGGCTGGCGCTTGCCGTCGCCATCGACCTTGTAGATGGCGTCGCCAAACGTCTTGTCGCGCCCGAACAGCTTGTTGGCGCCAGCCCTGATGAAATCGCCGCGGGTGAGGTGCACTTTCGATCCGTACGGGCGCGTCGCGCACTCGGGCGGCGGATCGTCCTTGCAGTGGAGGACGTGGTTGCAGCCCTTGAGCGCCGGATTGTCCTGGCAGGTGCTGATCTTGGGGTAGTTGCCCCACACCATCAGGTCGAGCTCCTCACAGCAGAAATTCTCGCGGCGGGCGAACTCGTTCAGCACCGGAAAGAAGTTGTCTTCGTCCATCGCCGACTCGAAGAACCACGGCCGGGTGTCGAACAGGCCGCGCTGGGCCATGACGTTGCGCAGGCTCCAGGCCCGGCTCGACTGCAACGGCATGACGAACGGCCGCGCGATCGCGCCGTTGTCGCGGTGGCACTGGACGCAAGTCTGGTCGCCGTCGATGGTGAACACCGATGTCATCTCGTTCACGCCCTCGCCGAGCTCGGCGTCGGTGGCGGGGAACGGACCCTTGGCGACGTCGCCGACGACGACTCGCCTCTCGGCCAGGCCGGGCGGCCTGGCGGTGTCGATGATCGTCAGGCCCTCGCCGAGCCGATCGACCGTGGCCAACCGCCCGCCACCCACGTCCGCGATCGCCTTGGGGTTGTAGCCGGTCCGGTACAGATTCCCCTTGGCTTGCAGGGCCTGCAGCGATCCGCCGGCGCCGAGCGCGAAGCCCTGGACCTCGTTCGACCCGGCGAACGCGATCCACAGCTTGCCGCCGGCGACCGTCATCGCCTCGGGCAAGGCGCCGGCGACCACCCAGCGGTCCTTGGCGGGGAGCGCCGAGATCACGTCGGGCGACCACTGATCGGCGAGCGGGATCATCATGCCCTTGTCGGGATGGTCGGGATCGACGTCGCGAAAGTCGTGGCAGCAGATCGTGTCGGAGGTGTAGCGGAACACCTCCTTGAGGGTGTCGACGGCGACGACGCCGATCTCGTTCTGCTGGTCCTGGAAGGCAAGGTTGGCGGTGCCGTCGCCGGGCTTGCCGTCGCCGTCGATGTCGAGGCCGCTCGTCGGCTGCGCCCCGAGGCCCTTGCCCATGTCGGTGACGTAGAGGAAGCCGGCGGCGATCGCCATCCCGCCGATGGGCGACTTGAAGTCGAGGTGACTGACGCCCTTCGGCGCGCCGACCGTGGTCGTGTTGGGGTCGCCGTCGACGTCGACGACCTTGCCGCTGTAGCCATCGACGACCGCGATCGTGCAGCCGGCGACCGCGCCGACGAACACCCGCTTGCCGTCGGCCGACACCGCGATCGAGCCGGGGTTCTCGCCGACCGGCGCGCCCATCGGCTCATCGGGCGGCACGCCGGCGTAGTTGGTGGCCGCGACCTCGAAGCCATCGTCAAGGACGACGTCCCACCACAACAGCGAGTCCTTCCAGCGGTTGGCGAGGAAGACCCGCCTGCCGTCGGGCCGGAACGCGACCTGCTCGGTGTAGTAGGGGACCGGCACCCGCGTCGCGACGTCGTCGGACGCGGCGTCGATGATCGCGGCGTGGTCGCTGTAGCGCAGCGTCACGACCAGCCAGCGCCCGGACGGATCGAGGGCGCAGCCCCACGGCGACCTTCCGACCGCGACCCGCTTGCGCACCGCGCCGGACGGCAGGTCGACCACCGCGACCTCTGCGCCAGGGTCGTCTTCGACCCCGCCGAACAGCACCCAGGCCTTGGTCCGGTCGCTGGCGACGCAGATGGCGCGCGGGCGGTCGCGGTGAGGCTGGGGCGACCACAGCGGGTCGGCAGCCGTGATCGGGTTGGGGTCGGGAGCGAGCGTGCGCATCTGCGGCAGTTCGTCGCCGCATGCGGCCACAGCGAGCGCGACCGCCGCGACAGCGACACGGCCGACGACGGCGCCAATCATGGGACCTCCACGCCGGTCAGCCACGCCGCGATGGCCTTGGCCATCGGGTCGCTCGGCGCCTCGAACGCGTAGCCGCCCTTGTGGCCGAGCAGGCCGACCGCCTTCTTGAGCAGCGTCGTCTCGCGCGGCTGGGTCGAGTCGACGAAGCCGAGCGTTGAGGCGTAGTTGGCGTCGACCTCTTGGGGGCGCAGGGCGGTCTTGAGGTGGGTCTCGGTCGGGTCCATCCGGCGAGCGCCGGTGGCGAACAGGGCGAAGGGCCGCTCGGCGCGCCCGTGGCATCCTGCGTCGCCGCACTTCTTGGCGATGAGAAGCCCGGCCTCGCGGTCGAAGCCGTCGCGCGACGCCGGCAACGCCGCCACTGGCACCCTGGCGTCGGCTCCATCCACCGCACAGCCGGGCGCTCCGACCTGCGCGCACACCAACACTGCGGAGACCCCGCCGCCCAGCCACCATCGCCCCATCGCACCCCACCCCGGCGGCCGCCCGCGCCGGCGGACCTATTTGGTCGCCGGCGGGACGCCGACCCACGCCGCGCCGAATTCAATCCAGCGCAGCAGCGTCGCTTTCTCGTCCGCCGTCAAAGGCGTAGCCCCAGCCGGCGGACACGCCTGCCCCAACCCCCGCGGCGCATCGTACTCCTTGCCGAGGACTTTTTCAGCAAGGTACGACCTCCGCGCGCGGTAGCCGAGCGCATCGACGTACTCGAAGCCGCCCGCCGAACCCGCGCCCGGCTTCAGCAGGTTCTCGTAGGCGTCGTTGTAGAATGCCGTCTTGGTCGCCGACAGCCCGAGCCCGCCGGCCGGCTTGTCGCCGCCGTGGCACGCTGCGGTCGCGCACTTCTGGTCGAGGATCGGCTGGACGTGGGCGCGGAAGTCGACGAACTTGAACATGGACGCCGTGACGGACGGAAGATCCTTTGGCTTTCTGCGATCCTGCCCCTCGTAGAGGGCCGCGGTGACCGAGGCCTGGGTGACGAAATCGACCGGCGGCTGGAGCACCGACGCCGGCAGGCCGTCCATCGCGCCGTGACAGCCGGCGCAGCGGGCGTTGTAGGAGCTCTCGGGAATGCCGACCGGGAAGCGCTCGCCCGGCGCGGTGGCGTACCACTGGTGCTGCTGGGTGCCGACCGCCAAGAGATCCTTGTCGACCGTCACCACCCGAACCGGGACCTTGGCTGGGATGTGGGCGGCCAGGCTGCCGTCCGCGGCCGGCGGGATCTCGACCGCGGCGAACAGCGGCGTGCGCCCGGTGAGCGACAGCGTCGACGCCCCCTTGAGCTTGTACCTGGTCTGGTCGGCGGGCACCGGCTTGGGGTCGAGCTCGGCGGCGACCGACAGCGGCACCACCGCGCGGATGGTCGCGATGTCGGTGCGCACCACGCGGGCGGCCAGCGGCGGCAATTGCGCGAGCAGCGCCTCGATGACCTGGACGCCGCTGTGGACGAGGGTCGCGGTCGCCGAGGTGTCGTCCCATTTGCGCGGGTGGGGCGGATCTTCGGTCGCGCGCGGAACGGCGGCGACCGGCTGCGACCACGCCATCGCCGGGTCGTCTTGCAGGACGTCGGTCGCGCCGACCTGCGGCCGGCCCTTCGCCGCGTCCTCCTTGAGGGTGACCCGGACGAGCACCGTCCGCGGCAACGCCTTCGGATCGTTGAGGTCGAGCGCGGCCGTCGCGCGCGCGGCGACGATCGTGCCGTCGGGCAAGGGCGTCGGGTCGCGCCACAGGCCGTCGGCGCTGTGGCCCTGGCGCGCGACCTTGGGCGACAGGTTGGTGAGGGCGTGGCGGAAGCCGGGCAAGGTCGCCTTGCCCTCGCTGCCCTCCGGGATCTCGACCGCGAATTGGCGCTCGAGCACCGCGAGCTGGCCGCCGCGCCACACGTTGCCGTCGTCGAGGAGCACGAGGGTCGCCCGCCCGTCGCGCATCTCGCGCAGGCGATAGAAGACCTGCTCGGGCTCGCTCATGCCGAAATGCGGGTGGGCCTCGGGTTGGATGTGGTGTTCGGCGTTGTGGCAGATCGGAAAGCGGAACAGCACGCCCTTCGGTCCCCCCTCGGCCGATCGCTTGATCGTGTAGACCATGGTTCCGGCGAATTCGCCCGACGACAGGAACCACGGCGCGACCTCGGGCACGACCGTCCATGACAGCCGCTCGGCGTTGTTGCCGTCGGGGTCCATCGCGTAGAGGTCGGCGTTTTGGATCGTGAACAGGTCGGCGAGGTCGCCGGCCTTGGTCGACGACCAGTAGACGCGCTCGGCCGGCGCCGACGCGCCCGAGCCAAAGCCACCGTTGGGGCCGAACACCGGCGCGAAATGGCCGATCGTGCGACCAAGGGGCCCGGCGGCGACGTCGTGGGTGAGCTGCTTGAGTCCCGTGCCGTCGATGCCGATGGTGTAGATGTTGTGGGCGTCGGTCGGCGAGGTGCGCATCGCAAACACGATCGTCTTGCCATCGTGGCTGACGGCCGGGTCGCGGATGTCGGCCGGGTCCTTGCGGGCGCCGACGGTGAGGTTGACCGGCTTGCCGGTGTAGGGCGGGTCGATGCGGTAGAGGTCGGTGCCGGGGACGAAGGGCTGCACCTCGAACACCCCGGCGGCCGGCAACGGCCCGCCGACCGCAATGATCGGCGGCGACAGCGACGTGCCCTTGACCCCGGCGGCGGCGCGCTCGACGTCGATCCACCCCAGCATGTCGGCGACGACGGCGGATTTGCGCGGGTCGACACCGACCTCGGCCTCCTTGGCGAAGAACTGGTCGTTGCCGCCCTTGTGCGGAACGCCGCCCTTGGCGAGCGGCAGCACCTTGGCGATGAGGCGGGATCCGATCGGGTCGCCCCACATCGTGACGTTGCGGCGGGCCTCGTCGTAGGTCTTGCGCAGGTCGGACTTGCTGACGTCGAGGGTGCCCGGCACGGTCGGCGCCGAGAAGATCGCCCCGCCGAACATCAGGCTGCCGTGGCAGGTCGCGGTCGCGCAGCCGCGCTGAATCAGGAACGGGTAGACCTTGGCCTTGAACAGCGCCTCGTTGGCGGTGAGCGCGGGCTCGCCGGCGCCCTCGCCGCCGTCGGTGACGCCGGCCGCCCAGGCGGCGATCTTCTGGTAGTCGGAGTCGCTGCGCGAGGCAAACACCTCGTTCTTGTAGTGGTACTGACCGCCCTGGGCGACGGGCAGAGTCTTGCGCAACAGCGACGAGTGGCCGGCGCCCTCCTTGCTGTTGACCTTGGCCTTGGCCGACCTCAGCGCCGCCGCCGCGTCGGTGATCTTGCCGCTGGCGTCGACGCGGAAGGTCAGCCACTTGCTGTCGTCGAGCTTCATCGTCGGCGCGAGCGCGGCGGTGACACCGTGGCACTGGACGCTCGCGCAGCGAGACTGGAGCGCCGGCAGCGCGCCGCCCGCCCACGGATCGGTCGCCTGGTCCTCACAGGCGCCCGCGATCGCCGCGAGGGAGACGATGACTGCGAGCCGCGCCGAGCGCTCACCGACCTGGCGGGTGGACCCTGGCATATCGACCTCCGCTGGCCCAAGGTGGGCGCATCATCGCGCCCAAATGGGGCGTGATCCGCCGCGCGGAGGGACGCCCCCCACCGCACAGTATACCCACCCGCGCCTCCAGATCGAGGACCGCCCTGTCACGGCGATGCCACGGATTCATGCGTACTGTCGCACAGCTGGCGCCACGCCCGACCCTGGCCAGTGCGACCACCCCCACCGGTCAACGGGCGGCCACCCGCCGAGTGCCGCGGCCGGAGCCGCCTTCGTCGGAAGGCGCCGACGACGACCGGGACCGGCGCCCGCGACCGCGCGACGTTCGGCTCTTGTCAGGTGGAGGCTGTCCGACGTGCCGCCGAAGCGTTCGCCGCGCCCAACCTCACGTTCCAAACAATCCCATGGACTTGAACAAATGGTGGATCGCCGACCGGGCGCCTACTTGTCGGCCGCGGCGCCGCGGCGGGCCTCGAACACCTTGGCGAGCTCGGCCTTGACCAGCTCGGGCGCGACCTCGTAGTGCGAGAACGACACGGTGCTCGACGCCTCGCCGCCCGAGATCGACTTGAGTCGCGGTTCGAAGCCCGACATCTCGGCCATCGGCACCACGGCGTCGATCTCGGTGATGCCGGCCTGGACGCTGTCGGTGCCCTTGACCCGCCCGCGCCGCGACGAGATGTCGCCGGAGACGTCGCCGAAGCGCAGATCAGGGACGCGGACCTGCAGCGACATCACCGGCTCGAGGATGAGCGGCCGGGCGCCGCGCACCGCGTCGATGAGGGCGTGGCGACCGGCGGTGACGAACGAGATCTCGTTGCTGTCGACGGCGTGGAATTTGCCGTCGAACAGCGTGACCTGCAGATCCTCGATCGGGAAGCCGGCGACCGCGCCCTCGGCGAGCGCCATCCGCACACCCTTCTCGACCGCCGGGATGAACTGGCCGGGGATGACGCCGCCGCGGATGCCGTCGACGAAGCGGAAGCCCTCGCCGCGCGCCAGGGGCTCGATCTTGATCGCGACCTCGCCGAACTGGCCCGAGCCGCCCGACTGCTTCTTGTGCCGGTAGCGCGCCTCGGCCGGGGCCGAGATCGTCTCGCGGTAGGGCACGTTGGGCGGGTGGGTGTCGAGGGTGAGGTTCCAGCGAGCCTTGAGCTGGTCGAGCACCGACTTGAGGTGGACCTCGCCGAGCCCGCGCACCACCGTCTCCTTGGTCTGGGGGTCGAACTCGGTCTGCAGGCACGGATCCTCGTCGCGCAGGCGGTGCAGCGCGTCGGACAGCTTCGACTCGTCGCCGTGCTTGGTCGGCACGAGCGCGAGGCCGAACACCGGCTGCGGGAAGGCGGGCGGGACGAGGAAGTGCTGGTCCTCGTCGTGCGAGTCGTGCAGCACGGCGTCGCGGTGCAGGTCGTCGATCCGCGCCACCGCGCAGATGTCGCCGGGAACGGCGCGGTCGATCTCGATCTGCTCCTTGCCCTGCAGCCGGAAGATGTGCGCTGCCTTGATCGGCTTGCGCTTGTCGCCGACGAACAGCTGGGCGTTGGGCGTGATGGTGCCCTGCCAGACCCGAAACATGCCGATCTTGCCGCGGTAGGCGTCGTTGTAGACCTGGAACACATGGGCGATCGCGTGGCGGTCGGCGTCCGGCTTGACAAGGACGGGCTGCGACGCCGCGCCGATGCCGGAGCGGAACTGCGGCGGGTTGCCTTCGGTCGGATCGGGCATCAGGCGGCCGAGGACGTTGAGCAGATCCTTCATGCCGGCGCCACTGCGCGCCGAGACGAAGCAGACCGGGATCAGATGACCCTGGCGCAGCGCGGCCTTGAAGGCGTCGTGAAGCTGATCGAGGGTCAAGGCGTCGCCCTGTTCGAGGTAGGCCTCCATCAGCGTCTCGTCGAGCTCGACGACCTGGTCGACGATCGCGTCGTGGATGGCCCGCACCGACGAGAACGCCACCTCGGCGCCGTATTCGGGTTCGAGCAGACAGTCGACCGCGCGCTTGCCGTCGGGCGACGGTGCGTTGACGGGCAGGCACTCGCGGCCGAAGACCGTCGTCAGGCGATCGATGAGGTCCGGCCAGTCGACCGGTGAGGCGTCGATCTTGTTGACGATGATCATCCGGCACATGCCCTTGGCCGCGTCCATCATCCGCCGCGTCATCGCCTCGATGCCGGCCGGCGCAGAGATCACCACCGCGGCGGTCTCGACCGCCTCCAACGCCGCGAGCGCGCGGCCCTGGAAGTCGGGCGTGCCGGGCGCGTCGACGAGGTTGACCCAGTGGCCGGCGTGCTCGAGGTGAGCGACCGCGGCGTGCAGCGAGTGGCCCATCGACTTCTCGATCGGGTCGAAGTCGCACACGGTGTCGCCGCGCTCGACCGTGCCGGCCTGGGCGATCGCGCCGGTCGCCTTGAGCAGCGCCTCGACGAGGGTGGTCTTGCCCGCGCCGGCCTGGCCGACGAGCGCGATGTTGCGGATGTCGCGTGCGTTGCTCGGAACCATGGGCTTGCTACTCCGGGTGGGCGCGACGGGGCGCGCGCGGGTCTGGGGCGGGCTTCCCGGCGAGGAGGGGGCCCGGCGGTTGGTTCAGACGACGCGGCGGGTCGACCGCGGGCGTCGCGCCACGGTAGGCCCGGACGGGGCGCCCCGACAAGTACCAGAACAGCGCGTCTGTCACAACGTTGTCCCCCGATCGGGGTGTGATCAGGTCCGTCCAAGACGGGCCCTGCCCTGTGGATTCGCGCACAACCATTCAGGTTTCCGACGAACTCCGCGGACCACCGCCGCCGCCCCACACCGCGCCGGTCGTCCCTGGTTCGCAGCGCGACCCTGGTCCCGCGGGCGTGGCGCGCGGCAACGAGCTCCGGAGCGAAGTTCGTTGCGGGATCGCGACATCGCTGCGGGGCGGCTGGGGCTTGTTCTGGCAGAGGGGCGGCCGCCGCGCGCTGGCTCGGCGCGGTGGCATGACAGAACCCGGAGTGAACGTGGGGCCCGCCGCGCTAGCTGCCAGCGGAGTCGCTTGCAGGCGAGGTGGAGGCGCAGCCGCCCGCCGCCGGGCTGCCGCCGTCAGCCAACTTCCAGCCCGCCTTGACGCTCGCCGCGACCGGCGCGACGAAGGGCGCGATCGGATCGCCGCCGGCCTTCTGCAGCGCATCGACCTCGGCGAGACGCGCGGCCAGCCGGGCGTCGCGGACCCGGCCGATCTCCTTCGCAGTGGCGATGCCCTTGTCGAGGACGGCGTGCAGCGCCATCCGGAATTTCGTCGCGCGGAAGAACTGACTGCCAAACCGCCACAGCTGGCCCTCGTCGATCGAGAAGCCGAGACCGGGCGCGGTCGGCAGCTGCAGCGTGCCCCGGTCGTGCAGCCAGGGCGTCTCGAGCAGCGCGTCGCGGAACTCGGGCAGCCAGCCGGGTCCCGCGATCGGGAATTCGAGCAGCGTGTCCGCCCGCCACGGCGACGCCCCGAACAGCTGCAGGTTGATCGCGAAGCCGATGCCGTTGGTCCACGTGTGCGGCGTGTAGCGCGCACCTGCCTTGGCGACCGCCGAGACGATCTTCCATGTCTCGGAGATCCCTCCGGCGAAGACGGCGTCGGGCTGGTACACGTCGAGGCAGCCCTTCTCGAGCATCACGGCGATCTCGGGCAGGCCGTGGTGGTTGAGCTCGGCGCCGGCGATCGGCAGCGGCGTCGCGCGGCGCAACGCGGCCATCGCATCGTAATCGTCGTTCGGCAGCGGCTCTTCCAGCCAGGCGTAGCCGAGTTCGTGGGCGCGGTTCGCGAACGCCGTCGCCCGGCTGAGGTCCCATGCCGGCGCGTCGGCGACGACGGCGACGCGCCAGCCCTGGTTGGCGTCGATCCCCATCGTGAATTCGGGACCCATGGCCTGACGCGCCACCTCGATCTGATCGAGATCGTCCGCGAGCGTGTCCTTGTGGACACGGAGTTTGGCCGCGGTGAAGCCCTCGGAGCGGCGCTGTTCGAGCTCGGCCGCGCGCTCCCGCCCTCCCTTCACCTCGCCTGTCGAGGCATACAGAGTCACAGGACCGGGCTCGGCGCCGAACAGCCGGTACACCGGCACTCCGCGCGCCTTGCCGACGACGTCCCAGCACGCCGCCTCGAGCCAGCCGAGGTGCCAGCCCAGGTAGGACATCTCGCGCAACCGCTGCCGAATCGAGGCGATGTCGTCGGCGCGCTCGCCGATCATGTACGGACCGAGCAGATCGCCCAACCCGGCGCGCTCGCGCCCCATCGCCGGCCCGGCGCTGAAGCCGCACAGGCCGGACGAAGTCCCGACCCGAACCAGCGTGAAGCGGTTCTCGGTCTGCGGCAGGCCGGGAATCCACGAAGGGTAGAACGGCGCTGGCAGGGGCCGCGAGACATGCCACAGGGTGACGTCGGTGATGCGCATCGCGGCTCCGGACCCGCCGGCCTGCGGCGATCGTGCGGCGATCGTGCGGCGACGGCGGCCAAGGGTCAAGTACGGGCAGCTCCGCCGAGCCGGCGCTCCCCGAGCGGTTCGGCGCCGCATCGTCGGTTGGCTCACGCGCGGCCCGGCCATCGTCACTTCGGTCGCTCATCGGCTTCCTCATGGACCTGCATGAGGAATCGATGGCCCCACCCAGGGCCGCGGGCGGAGTCGGAGCCCAACTCATGAAAATCCAGCATAATCATGGTCTTGAACAAATGGTCGATCACGCCGTGCTGCCGCGCCGCCGCTGCGCCTGGCCGGGGAGAGGCAGGGCGGCGGTGGGCTCCGGTGAGCCTACCGACTCATGGGCTCGCCGGGGCCGCAGGCCGCGGCTGCCGTGCGGCGGCCGAAACCGCCGAGACTCACCTCCAGCAGGTCGTGGCCGCAGGGCCCAGCGAAGCCAGCTCGGGGGTTGTCTCGCGACCTCCGGGCAGCCACAACCGACTTTGCGATGACATTTCAATCAGTTGAACAAATGGTGGCTACAGGCATGCCCCGACCCCGGCGCTCGGCTTGCCCGGCTGGCCCACCGCGATGCAGGTTTTGCCGGCCAGGCAGGAGAACCCGGCCTTCTTGCCGGTCGCGTCGCAGATCTGGGCGCACGTGCTGTTGATGCAGATGAGGCCTTTGACGCAGTCGACCAGCGGGTAGCACTTCTGACCGAGCGTCAGCTTGCCGGCGCCCAAGCACACGAGCTCGCCTTGGCTGTACGGAAAGCACTGCTCGACCGGCTTGCACCCCTTCGAGGTGAACGGATCGCAGGGCTCGTCGCTGCACTTGCCGCAATCGAGCGGACAGTCGTCGCACGTCTCGGTCGCCTTGTCGCACGTGCCGTTGCCGCAGCCGGGAGCGCACGGACCGCAGTCCTTCGGGCACGACTGGCAGTCCTCGATCGGGTCGCAGTAGCCGCTGCCGCACACGCCGGCGCACCCTCCGCAGTCCTTGGGGCAGTTGGTGCACGACTCGCCGGTGCCGCACTGCCCATCGCCACACACGGGCTTGCATGGGCCACAGTCGTACTCGCAGATCGCGCAGTCCTCTTCGCCCTCTGCGCAGAATTTGTCGCCGCAGACGACCTTGGGCGGGGTGATTCCGCTGTCGGGCGCATCGACCTTTGAGTCGGTCTTCGCGTCGGGATCGACCTCAGCCTCGAGGTCGACCTTGGCGTCGCCGGGCAGCTCGTGGCCAGCGCCGGCCCCACCGGAGCCGGCAGCGTCGACGTTGGCGTCGAGGTCGCCCGCGGCGCCGGCGTCGGCGGCAGCGGCAAGGGCGTCGGCCTGGCCGATCGCAGGCGACGGGACAGGTGCTGCCGTACACGCCGTCGCGAGCACGAGTGCTGCGCACTCAAGGCCCAAGCCCGCGGCGTTGCGCGCCATCAGGCCCCCGCTCCGCCCGCGCGCGGGCCAAACAGCCCGGCTTCGCTGCACGCCGCGGCCAGCTTGCGATCGTGGGGCTCGCGCGGCTGCCAGTCCCATGCGCACGCTGCCGCGCACGCCGCGATCGTCACTGCTTGTGGCGCCAGCTGCGGCAGATAGCGGTCATAGTGTCCACCGCCGCGGCCCAGGCGGGTCAGATCGGGCGCAAGCGCGAGCGACGGGACGACGAGGAGGTCGAGCTCCCCAGCGTCGCACGCCGGACCGGCAGGCTCGAGCAGGCGCGAACGCGGGCGCTGGACGAGCGCCGCTGGGCCCTGGCAAGGCGCGAACTCCATCGTCGCGCCGTCGGGGGTGAGGCGCGGGTAGGCGAGGGCAAACCCACGCGCCAACAGCGCATTGGCCAAGGGCCGCGTGTCGGGTTCGGCGCCGATCGGCGCGTAGAGGCCGACGAGGCGAGCGCCGATCGCCTCGGCGACCGCTGCGATGTCGCGGGCGAGGGTGGCGGCGTGGGCCAGCCGCACAGGGCCAGGTCGCTCTCGCAAGACCGCCTGGGCGAGCGCACGCCAGCCCGGCTTGTCGCCTGGCGTGGAGGCTGGTGCGCCGATCGGGAGTGGTCGGGTCGGTGGCCAAACGCTCACTGCGCCCCCCTGCGCCCAAGCCGGGCGGCGATGTGGCGAACCTCATCCGCAAGATCGCGTGTCTGCGCCGCCCATGCCCGCCTCGCCTGGGCATGCGCGGCACGCTCGCGCTCGAGATCTGCCGCGATCTGCATCGCCGCGAACAACGCCAATTGCGGCGGTGGGGCGCCCTTCTGGCGCAGCAGGGCCGCCGCACCGTTGACCGACGCGGCGACCCGGCCGACGAAGGCCTCGTCGTCGTCGGTGTGCAGCTTGAGGTCGAGGCCGAGGACCTGGACGCGGACGGTGTGGGCCACGCAACCCCCATGCCGGCGGCGGCGTGCCGGGCGGTCAGGGGCGCGGCGTGCCGGGCGAGGCTCGCGAGCCTAGCCGAATTCGGCGCCGGGCGGCAACCGCAG
>Ga0194120_10008599_pt1 | contig 13389 bp, 5 predicted proteins | sample TA2MahCa65mmetaG_FD_148642 | JGI IMG/M metagenome (GOLD analysis project Ga0194120, IMG submission 148642) | Freshwater microbial communities from Lake Tanganyika, Tanzania - TA2015019 Mahale Deep Cast 65m | ecosystem: Environmental > Aquatic > Freshwater > Lake | place: Tanzania: Lake... | reverse complement strand
GTAATGATGGCATCATTGGTGTCGTCCCAGCCACGATAACGACATCAGAGTTTTTGCAGCCTGCTTATGCGTCAGGCGTGGCCCCCGTTAGACCCTTTGATCTGGTGTTAACTCAGATTTCTGGTGCCAATCCATTTTCGACCGCTGGTGCTTTGGGCATCACAACTGTTGGCGCTTTAGACAACCAACATTGGATCGAACCCCCACGGTTCAATACACCAACACAAGCCCCTTTGCCCGGTTCTCCTGTTGCGGACCCGATGACTTATATCGTTGAGAATGCTGCGGTATATGTAGACGGGAACTATCCGGTCCAACCTCAAGTCGGCCCCCCGCCCAATGGGGTCTACATTATTGAAGACGTTCCTAATGGGCGGACCATTTTGGACTTTGGGACGACGGGTGTTGCCCTGAACGATGGGCAAACGATCGCAGTCGGCAACTTGAACTACATTCATGCCAAGAATGGTCAAATTATCATCAAGTTGATCGCTCGACAAGACTCAGACATTGTCAATGGCCCCGCAGGTGTTGGAGTAGACCCATGGGTGGCCCCTGGAGGGTTGGTGGCCCTAACCATCAAAATCGATGGCGCGACAATTACGTGGACGGATTATAAAGGGAATACATCAGGTCCGATCGCCCTTGGTGGGGTGACGTTTGGTGATCAGGTTGTCCCGATTCTTCCAATCATTGATAACCGGATGGTGATCATCAATAACGTTGGTTTCATCCCATGGGGTCCTGGACCCGGTACGCCTGCTCAGTGGTATTTGCCGCATACGGTAGCGGCAGGGCCGGTGTATACGATGCTATATGGTTTTGAGTACGCGATTTCCGTAGACGCAAAGAATCCAGTTGGTGTGGCAGTAGACACAGCTTGGATTTCTGAAGACCGTCTAACTTTCAATGATGTATTCGACATGTCGATGGCCAAGAGGCGGAACTATGTGCATCCGCAGTCTGGTATTTCATTGGAGACCAAGTTGTCTGTTTACCAAGTGACGGTGGGGTTGACTGCGGGAACTTCTATAGAGTCTGGTGTCAACCGATGGCAAAATGGTTGGGTTGGGATTGACCCTATTCCGTACACGTTTGTCCCCAGAACGGACCCCAACACTGTGGGTTATTGGACAGCCCGAGTCGGAGGCATAACGGAACGTGGGCGTCTGAAGGTTATGGCTTACGAGGGCCACAATAACACGCCGATCACAACAGCATCAGACGTAACTTTTTCTGTGGTGCCTTCGGATGATCGATGTGTTCTTGGCCCCATCCTTAACGGGTGGGGGAAGACAGCTAGTCGTTACACGGCTTTGGCGAATTACAACAATCAAAGGTTTGACAATCGGATCACGGAAATCACTAGGGTGTCTGGGGATGAAGATCGTGTCGAAGCCGGAGATGTTGTTGTCATTACTGGTTCCGCCAATGCCCTTCACCGGGGATCGCACCAAACCGGAACGTACTTGGTACGGCATGTGGTTCGTGCAAGTGTTGCTGGAGATGATTATGTAACCAAATCCCCGGTGACCTATGCAGGGTTAGGGTCTGGTTGGTGTCCTTTGCATTTCCCGACTGTGGTGTCATTCGATGTGGGAAATCAGGTGTTGGTGATATCGGATGACGCCCCTGCCGATGGTGGCCCTGGTGGAAGTGGGTTCCCGGTGGCGGCTGTAGGGGTCACTCGTATTTACATTGTTCGAGACATCAAGAACCTCGCATCTGGGGTTGGAAACACCTTTAAATACGCGGTTATCAGTGCTAATTACACATTACGGGTCGGCACATCCTTTACGTTGACTGATTATCGTGATGCCTTGGGCAATGTTATGGGTGCCGTGGTCTTCGAATCACTGTTAGACAAACCTTATCAAGTATCGGGCATGACATTTTGGCCTGTTAATGTATCAGGTGCGGAATATGGTTTGCCAAACAACAACTGCGTTGGGTTTGACTCGTATTCTGATACGTCTATGGTTCACGTTCCGCCATTGGTGAATTGGGCGATCTTCGGGTTCCATACGATGGATCTGGTGCCCCAAGGGGCTCTGGTTGCGGCTGCAACGCAATCATGGACAGCGGATGAAGGGGTGGCCCCCAACCCATATATTCTGAAGGTCGCCGGTACTCCACAATGCATTGTCCCCATGGGAGGCACGTTGGCGACGACGTATCAATTCCAACCAGACCCAATGAGCGCGGTCTATCATTGGGTTGTCCGCACCTTGAATGTGTCGGATATGGTTCATGCCCAATGGCAATCCTTGAATATCCCCCCTGGATCGGCTGGCGTCGGTGGGGCATTAGTGGATTGTATCCTTCCTGGTACCCGAATGAACTTAGGGTATTATGCTCAAACGGGCATTTTTACGGAGCCGACGTTCCCGCGATCAAGTTTGAATCCCGTGGCGGCTAACGCTCGCATCGTGGATGCCACGCATTCACTGCCGAATCCCGCACTTGTGGCGGATCGTGATCGCGAGATGGGTATGCGGGATTCGCAGTCCTATTCGACTGCCCTTGTTCCAGATGAAGTAACGTTTATCGTTCGGAGAATTCGTCGGTTTCATCAAGTTTTGGACAAGGCAGATCGTAACTTGATGCCATTGCGGTATGCCTATGAGATTCGTAGGGGGGTTATTACGGCTTACTCGACGGACAATAAGCAATTGGGTCAGGTATCGTCCATTGGGTTTGTGTGGACGGATGGGCACACGTATACGGGCACACAACTAGGAACTTTTGCGAATTCTGATGTCAATGTCAATGCAGGGGATATTTTTCGCGTGCTTGATGCCAATGGCCATGTGGTTGAAGAAGTCCGTATTGTTTCGGTGAAGGCTGCTGGGCAGTTGGTTTTGGAAGCGCCAGGTTTGCGAACGCCTATTGTACTTGGAACCACTCAGTTTCAGATCTTCTTGAAGAGGGCTCCAGTCCCGCATGAGCAATCCGGGGAAGAGCTTTTGGATGTCATCACGGACAAGCGTGTTTGCAGCACACTTGCCGACTGGGCAACTCAGAAGGGAGGTTATGTTCCAGATATCACTGGGGCCACAACTTACGCCGATGCCGTTAATCGATTGTACGATGACATGAATGCCCCGAACCCCGGTGACTTTTCCGTCTTTGGCATCCAAAAGGGTGATGTTGTCATTATCGACCCTGCGGGAGTCATTCCGCAAGACGGTGGGTTGCCCATTCCGCAAGAAGAAGGGTGTCGGCCCATCGGTGATGAAGGTGTTCCGTATCGTACAGACCTGGGCGTTTACGTAGCTGGCACGCCTAACCCTATGGATGACAATCGTGGTTTTTACCGTGTCAAAGCAGTTGTGGACACAGCTAACCCCCCGTACTTGTCCGTCATTCCAATTAATACTTACGCGGGAGGAGATAATACTCCCGTAATCTTTGCGGATGACCCCTATGCCTATGCGGTGTACCCGACGGTTACCGACTCTGCTTTGAAGAAAGCTCCATACCCAGTGGGTAACGGTAAAGAAGAACAAATGGCCTTACGGCCTACTTTGAAGCGAGACGTCGTTACCAAATCATTCGGCAATCGAACGGACGGGTTCGTAGGCCATTCAATTCGGCCCTTTAGCTATCGTGTCATTCGTCCAACCAAGATGTTGTCAGATGAAGCTATTGACCTGGTGCTAATGCTCCGCGAACGAATGTTGTCCTTGATTGAGTTGTTGCAGCATGCCACCTTGGGGTTGAAGCATGGGTCGTACTTTGTGTTCCAACGGGATGAACATATCAAGGAAGTGGGCAGCCCCACGGATCCGGACATTGGTTTAGGCTTGCCTTCCAATTTGTTCATGAAGGCCGTAGGAGGGCGAACGGATGTAGTGCCTTATGCCAATAACTCAGGGTGTATGTCTATCTTGGATCGCCGGGCTTGGGTTCATGATAAACGTTTGGACTCATTGACCACGGATGGTCATGGTGGGATGAAGACCAAGGGTTTGGGAGATGTGGCTTATACTGCTTATACGAGTGTGGCTGGATCAAAGGTTCTCCCGGTGCTTCCCGAACGTATTGATGAGGTTTTGGACACGCGGGATAAGTTACGTCTGCTGCGTTACGTGTGGTTATCCTATAGAACCCATAAGGTTTTGGGCACTCTAGCTGCTATTCGTCATTTTGAGGAAGCCCTCTCAAGTCGTTCAACTAACCAAAATAGGTCGGTTCAAGCGTTGGCTGCGGCCATCAAAGCGGTGGATCAATGAATAAGACTCCAGAACAAATGGTGGAAGAGCTGAAGGCCATGGGCATTGATTTAGGGGAGTGGGTGGCATCGGACGGAGGTGATGTCATGATGCCTTTGGTTGGCCGTCAAGTAGAAGCCATGCTGAAATTGAAGAGTGCTTTGGAAACTATGGTTGCGAGAGATTTAGCGTCTTTGGATCGACTGCGGGAACAAGTGCAACGCTTGGAACACGGTGGGGGGTCATAATGTCGAATGATATCACTTACAACCAGTGGGGCACAGTCACTTTTCAGATCCCAGAAACTTTGGAGTCCCTTCGTGACAAGATCAACACAACAGCGGAATTTCTGATTTCAGTTCTTGACATTGCCTTGACGGCTTTGGAACTCGTCAAAACCTTCTTGGTTGGATACTTGGATCCGATTGGTGCTTTGGTTGCCGTCATCATCTCTGAGGTGGAATCTCTTGTGGAGGACATGCGGCAACTGGGGTTGTACATCACAGGTGACTGGAAGTTGATGAAGTGGCCTTACAAGGAACTTCAAGGCGGTTTCCAGGAATATCAACGACGGATGATCAGTCGATTGACAGATACTACGGACCCATCCCGTCCAGATGTTTCGGCGAACACAAAAGTAATGGCGATGTTCTTCTATTTATCGGCGGATGTGTCCGATGTTATGCGACTGGTGGCGTTTGTCCATAAGTTGATGGCGTTTTTCCGTCAATCATTTACTCCCGAGGGGTCGATGCCGATTCCGGTGCCAGGGTCGGTACGCTATGGAACCGATGCAGTATCTATCTTGAACCCAACATCTATCCCTGGTGCTTTTACAAGTTCTCCAACACCACCATCTTTGGCAAAGATTTCGTGGTCTATGGCATCTACATCATCTCGTAGCCCCTTCAATCCTACCCCCCCTTTGCCCCCGGGTGGGTTCTTGGTGTCCGTATCGACAGTGCAAGACGGTCTGAAGGTAGTATTTGATTCCCCGCAGTCTAATACGTCTTTGCAACCTTCTGTTACGGATGCCGCCACAACGGTGCAACCGCGGGAGTATGGCCATGTCCGTCTCCAAGATTCCGGCACTCCGCTGATTTTGTTTGGCGGCGGCGATATGATTCCCTCGGTTAACCTGATCAACCCACCCTTGAATTACAATGAATCCATGGATAGTAACGGGGTGGTGTTCAAGGGGTCGTCTCGTGTATACGCCCAGTTGGTACATGGGCATGATGGAATCATTCCTATCGAACAATTGTATGACAAGGGACACCATTTTCTCCAACGGGTGTTCTATGTCCCTCAAGTATCAAAGTGGGCGTCATGGGCTACGGGTGAATACACCTTTGTCTTGTCTAAAGAAGATATGCCATACACGTGCGATTGGGAGACGAAGTCAGACGGAACTATTGTTCCGAAGGCGGGATCTATAGAACAAGCGACGACAGCTTATGTTCGTGTCGCATCTCTATCATCTGACGCTTATGCCAACAAGGTTGTGTATCGATTCGGCATGCCTAATGGGCGTGGTGGACGTCCGTACATTGACGCCGCCTTAGACGGCAAGTTGTCTTCTGCTCATGATATGGGCGCATGGTCCAATCCAGTGTGTGTGACGTTCCCGGGCGGCAACACCCAAATATACTTGGAGGCATTGAAGGCTGCTTTACTGGTCCTTGTATTATCAAGGCCGGAATTGAAGCTATATGATCCTTCCTTACAACCACTGGAAGTCCAAAAGAGTGTCTTAGCAGGGAAGGATGTTCGACTGGGGGAAGTGAAAGTCGCGTGTGGTTTGGAAAAGATGGCCCATTTGGCTGATATGGTGATCGACAACTATCAAACATCCATCAAGGCGACGGATAAGACCCCGTTGGATTTCCGTCAATTATTGATGGAATCCATTGATAGGGTTGCCCATAATATCTATAACACGACAGGCCAGAATACCAAGATTGAGAAGATCGTTGCAGAACAATCCAAGTACCTCCGCATGGTGACTTGGGGTGAAATTTTGAAAGCCAATGGGATGGACATTAAGCTTTTGCCCACGATGGCAGGGATGACCTTGTTGGAGTCTTTGGAATCATCCGATGTGACGTTTGGCTTAGCAATGAATCCATGGTGTCTTGGATTAGACTCAACCATCGTTGGTAAATGGTTCACGATCAAGGGTGTCATTCAAGGCCGAAAACCTCACATGTTTGAGGTTCTTGAAGGAGGGGGAAGTTTAGGGATGATGGGCGAAAAGACTGTTGCCGCCAGTGCTGTGCCGGCATTTTTGGACGCCGTGAATCCTGCGATGCGGAACTTCTACATGCCATTTGTACAAAAGGACGGTTCTATTGTGGTCCCCAAAGATCGGCATAGTTTGCTAAACGCGATAGTGAGTAATGTTCAGATCATCGGATCTGCTGACGAGTCTCCAGTGTTCTACGTCAATCGAAGTGGGCTGCAAAGTTTGCAAGTTGGTGTGCCGAATTACAACCCAATGAATATGGGAACGATGTTCTATTGTCGTGGGTTGTTTGCCAACACGAACAATGGTCAGATTTTTCAGGAATCGGCTACCGTGTTGCAACTTGCAGCGGCGGCCATTCGACGGTCATCACAGGATTCCGTGTGGTTCGCCTTGCGAGCTTTTGACATTTTCCCTGCAATGGATGACTTCTTCCAAACTTTGGCTAACTGGATGACAGGGCTACAAAAGTCCATCAAGTCCATTGTGGATACGATCAAGCGGTATATTGAGTTCATTGAAGGAAGGTTGGTAGAACTGCAAGCATTGATCCGGCGGATCAATGATTTGTTGCAGTCTATTTTAGGGTTCACTTTCCAGATCCCGCAATGTTCGTTTTTGATGGCGTTATCAAATGGTACGCAAGGGGTGGTGGGGGATTTGGTCAACGCAAAGACCAAACCGGCGGATTCCCCATTGGCTTACGGGGCAGGAATCGCGGTAGTTATCCCGTTCGGGCCGGCTTTAGCGATGGACCTGATTCGAGCCATGATTCTTGCTGTCAAGGGCAAACCAGATCCGAATGCTACTTTGTCTACCAAGCCTGATGTTACCGTTGTGGGCATTGAAGGGTTGCCGGTACCCGCACCCGTTGGAGATAAACCCCCGGACGTCTTGTAAGGATCTTCATGCAGATGCCTTTGGCAGAATGGCCTGTTGGATACTTTCGGTCGTATTCTGGATGGCTGCTCCGGCATCGCCGCACGATCCCAACGCGGATCGCAACTTTGAATGCGGAGATCCAACGGATCGGGTTCATCAAGGTAGATTACCGAACAATCGATACGAATGATGGGGTCATTAAATCTGAAGAAAAGACGGGGTTTTCGGTAACGGTCGGATCTGTCTTGGAGAAGCTCCTGCAAGCTTATATTGCCAATGGCGGGAATCCATTGTCGATTTCGGGGTTTATGTACCCACAGTCCACGACAATGGATGTGGATGCCAATGGGGAGGGGATCAGGTCGGAAGGCTACCCGAACTCAGGCGTGGTATTCCCTATGTCTGGGGATCCTAATGATCCAATGCCGTCGGAGGATGACACGGGTTACGGGTCATCTCAGGCTGGAATGCTGGGCACCTATCGGTACTACCCCGCTAGGCAAGGTATACGGGTAAGTCCGGGTGCTTATGACCACGGGGCGGTGGTTAAGACCATGCATCAAATGCGAGCATGGGCTAATCAAGACATCAGGAATTTGAATGACATGGAAGCCCGCATCATCAAAATGTGTGATTTGCGGGAGCAGCTGATTAGGGAACGGGATGTAATTCTTGTTCAGGCTTTTGGCGGGGTGATGCCCGGCGTCCAAACCTTAGACAATGAACGTTTCGATGCAAATTTGCTGGTCCAAAACATCTATCAGGACATGGCGAACTTGGTGTTCAAACCCGGGGGGGATGGGGTGACATTGATTCCAACACACAAGGATGATGAGTTTTTGCCCTTTACTTTCCCGGCAGTGTCTGCTGAGTTCTTTGATTGGATTTGATGTTGCTGCGGTTCAATGTCTATACGTCACCCATTTTAGGAGGTGTGATGAATAAGGTGGCCGAATGAGCACGGATGTGGCCTTGGCTTGGCCTTGCCCTCATTTGACGATGGAAGAAGTGGTCGCCATTGATGCTGACCGTCGATCCTTGCTATGTCGCCAGCCCGTGGCGTCAGGGGGTGTCGTTCGTATTATGGTTAATGACGAGTTCTTTTTGCCGCAGGGCGGTTTGTTCACCCCTGCGGTTCTCCGATCTGCTGGTTCCGGGCCATATGATATCTTAGAGGGGGAAGACACCTTGACTGTGATCACGTCATCCGGGTCGCAGACGGTGTCCTTTGGCATCGGCAACACCATCAATCGTATGTCAGCCGATGATGTAGTGGGGTTTCTGGCCAAGGTCCCATTTACGGTTGCTCGGGTGTCCGTTGATAACGGGCATTTGGTGTTTGCCGATGTGACAAAAGTTGGCCCCGATTCCTATGTCAAGGTATCAGGTGCTGCGGCTAAGTCTTTAGGTTTTGGGGGTCCGTGGCTGAATGGGTCTGAAGCCAATCATCATCAATGGTCTGCTCGTGGTGTCATGTTGTATCCACCTTGGAGAATGCACACTAGACCAGATGAAATCACTAATCGATTTCCCAAGTTCGACGAACCAATTCGGAATAATCCGATTTTCAAAGTGACGTACACGGTGCCGCCACAACGGTGCTTGCGGTGTGGCGGATCTTACATCGAAAACGACTACAGATTTGATGCGAGTGGGCAGATTCTGATGATTGAAAACGAGGATTTGCTATATCAAGCTGCATTGAAGATTGTCCTGACTGACAAGGGGTCTAACCCGTATTACCCATGGTACGGGTGTAATTTGCGTCAGCGAATCGGATCCAAGGCTGTGTCAGGTGTTGCGACTTTGATTAACGAGGACGTGCGGAGATCCCTGGCTCGATTGCAGGAAATGCAACGGGAGCAAACCAAGTTTCAACAGGTGTCGTTCAAGGAGCGGTTATTCTCCATCATGTCTGTGAATACACAACCGCACGTGCAAGACCCCACGACTTTCTTGGTGGATGTAGTGTTAAGGAATGCTTCTTCTGAACAAGTCAACTTGAACATTGTCTTTACGGTTCCTGGGGTTGTGGCCTTGATGGGGTCTGATGGATTGATGTTGCAATGAGACGTCTCGGACTAACATGAATCCCTTTGATAGTGGGTTCTTGAGCGGAAAATAACATGGCGAATGCCCCACAGTTCATGGCCCCGGATGGTGTGTATCGTGATCAGTACATTTTCACGACAGATTCATCCAGTAGGTTTTTCACTGGGTCGATGTCATCTGATACGGTGGACATGCAAGTGTCTATCCGGGGTGCGGGATTCACATCCGATCCAGATTTGATCTATTTCGAAGGGTCCGCCTTCACCATCCCAAACCCATCTGCGTACCCACAAGGGTTGCGGTTGTTGCCTGGAAGGAATGTCATTCAGGTTAAATCCATTTTGACTTCGGGGGCGGTGACGGATACGGGGTTGGTTCAAGCCAACTTGTCTTTGGATCGGGATGTTAAGGCTTCCCTGGCGGCTCCTTCAGGGGTTCATGTGGAGCGTTTTGACCAACGGATCAAAATCACGATCGATGGGATTGATGATTCAAACGTAGTTGGTTACAACTTTTATGCATCTGTTTCCCCTGGTGGTGGCACGGTTGGTTACACTCAAATCAATATAGGGATGATCAACACAGGGGATCCTGTAGCCAGTTATTCGTCTTTGGGTGATTTGACCATTGATGCGATTGTGGCGGCAAACCCAGATGGCACGCATAAGGCGGATCCGCAGTACCTTAGGGTGACGGGGACACAGATAGATCGTTTGGGCAATGTTATTCAGACGGATTTTGATCAGCTGTTGAACATCCCAGAAACGACTAGCCACCTGAAGACCGTTATGGCGGTTCAAGACGTTCGTAATGTTAGTCGCTTTTCGTTTGTTCATGACCGTCGGTCTACGGGTGCGTCATCGACTTATCCTGCCATTCCGAATTCCGACTTCAACTCTATCGATGATTCCGATCCTTTGTATTATGTGGTTACGGCAGTTTACCTAATCAACAATGTGGAATACGAATCGGTTATGTCGTCTGAAGTAGCCGCGGCCCCAATGGTGGTGACGCCCGCTGTTGCTATGCTGCCAACGGTATCCCGCCAACAAATTGTTCGGGATGTTTCTTTGGCCATTTTCCGATCGCACCCAGAAATTGACATCAAACCTGGATCCATTTTGCGGGATACCGTCATTGATCCATTTTCAACTGAGGCAGAGCGGATTCGGTTTATCTTAGGGTTTGTTCAAGCCGCGCAAACATCCGCTACTTTGCTTCCGATTGATGACCCCGGCAACACAGGGGATTCCATCCCCGTGGATCAATCTGAATACAAGTTGGCTTTGAAGCAAGCATTCTTCCTGCGGGATAACGAAGCGGTCCAGAATATGATCGACAACATGTTCGATCATTTGGCATCTCGTCGGGGAATCATTCGCAATACAGGTAAGAGAGGCCAAGGTGAAGTAACCATCTCTGTAACGACCCGACCGCAAACCGACATCATCATTCCTGTGGGCACAGTGGTGACAGGAGGGTCGATGACATTCCGCACGACTTCCCAAGCCACCATTTCGACGACTGGGGGGTTGTCCTTCTATTCCCCTACGACAGGACGTTATTTTACAAGGGCTTTCATCCAAGCCGCAGACACGGGGTCATTGGGCAATGTCGCACCCGGTCAAATCCGATCTATATCAGGAGTGGCCCAAGGGGTACAGGTATTGAATGAAGCTGCCACTTTCGGGGGCACAGATATTGAATCCAATCGGGACTTGGCCGCCCGTTCAGACGGGGTCTTGTCTGCCGTGGATTCCGGCACCTATCGTGGATTGAACCAAATCGCTATAGATGTCCCGGGGGTCCGTCAGGTTAATGTTGTGGATGCTGGCCATGCTTTGATGATGCGGGATTACAATACGATTTTGGCTAAGCATACCGGCGGCAAGGTTGATGTGTGGATTCGTGGGGGTTTCTTTGCTACGGTGTCTGATTCCTTTGCTTTCACCTTCGAAACTGTCACGGAAGCTCCGGATAATCAGTTTGAACCTGTTGGGTTGGTGTCTAACTTGAGGTTTCGTGCCGTTAACATCAAACTGACGACGGATAACCCCATCATTGAGATGTTGTCTTACCCAACTTTGGGCTATGTGTTCAAGAACCAAACCACGGGTCAAGTGTTCAACCTAACAGACGCCGTGATTGAAGCTCCAGATATGGTAGTGCTATCCCCAACTTACAACGATGCAACCAATCTGCATTACACTGATGTCTATACAGGGGCTTACCGTTACCGTACTGGATCCACCTATACCTTCACACGACAACCGGTCACAGACATTGTGTCCATGGTTGGTGAGGTATCAGGTGCAATCCCATCATCGGATTACAAATTGTTCAAAGGGTCGGACCCATTGGACCTTGGAAGGTCATCTGAAGCGGGTGACTATGTGCAAGTTATTCAATCACCTGACGTAATAGTGTCAACGTCTATCCCATCATCTACCCCGGTTGTGATTACGGATGAATCACATGTCTACTTGGGAAACACGGAATACTTGAACAGTCTTGGTATCTTGCCTTTAACGGTTCACATTTGGAACATTGATAAGTCTATTGAGTATCGGGGTCCGTATACGCCATTGTCTCTGGGGGCCAAAGATTTTACCCTAGTCAACCAAGATGGTGAGACCCCAATGGGTTTCCGGGCCACGGCGACGGCACGGTTCAAGGAAGGCGATGAATTGTTGGTGTCCTACGACCATGATGAAGTATTTACCATTGCTTATGACACGAACTCTCTGGTTGAACTAACCCAAAAGGCTATTGATAACAGTCGTCACATTACGGCAGATGTCCTGGTCAAGGACGCCATGGCGGTTGGGGTTAACATCAGGGCTACGGTGGTCCTTGATCGTAATCAGGTCGTCACTAAAGTGGATGGGAATGTTCGTACGAATCTGGCTCGTCTGTTTGGGGTTTTGGCATTGGGCCAACCTATCCGCCAGTCGGATATCATTGGTGCCATCGATAGTGCTCCTGGCGTATCTTATGTTGTGTCTCCTTTGACGCAGTTGTGCAAATCGGACGGGTCACATGTGGTACGGGAGTTTTTGCTGACTTTGGTAAAGGACACGGATTACATTGCCATTTCTGGTTGGTCCACAGATACAGTCAAGGTCTATTTGATCACCCAGAGACTCGAATCCGCTACCATTGATAGTGGGGGTGAGGTCAATGATCCGAAGGCGGTTTTTCGCGGTCCGATATCTATGTCTTTGATGGCATCCCCGCCGGATGCTTTCGGTAACCACTTGAAAGATACGGTTGATCAAGCCTTTATCATTGGGGCGGATGGGCTGTATGTTCCTGGCGTTGCATTGGACGACACTAAACGGCGGGTTTTGATTACCTTGGGCCCAGATAGTAAGCCTGAGGATTCGGAGTATTTCGTGTCTTATGTTATCTATGGGGATGATGGGGTCAAGAACATCGTTCCAGGGCCGACGGAATATCTTGAACTAGGGGATTTGGAGTTCACTTACGACGAAGACACAAACTTTGAAACGCTGGTACGTGGGCGAAGGGTGCGGTAACGGTAATGGCTGCTGACAAACCCCGGAGCAAAAACCTAATACCAGGTTCGATTCCTCAGAATCCTGCTCCGTTCACGGAGGATTCTCAGGGTCGGAAGGATGCTAATCGGGCTCATGTAGACCGGATCATGGCGGCTTTTTACAAGCTGCTGCCGTCGAACTATGCCAGCCAGGTTCAGGGTTCTTATTACACGATACAATTCCAGGCCATGGCGGAACGCATTGCCGATTTCCAGACCAATGCCCAAGAGGTCATGGCCGATTCGATGTACGATTACACTCGTACTGAGGTGTTGTACCAGATTCTAGGGTCTTTGGTATTCCCTGATGCTACTACGGATGGGTTCCCTGACCTAGAGGGCGACCTGACCTATCGAACATTTCTGCAACGGATGGTTCGGTTGTTGTTGCAAGGGGCAACCAAAGCCACGGTAAAATCTGGCATTGAGTTGATAAC
>Ga0194120_10008593_pt1 | contig 13396 bp, 8 predicted proteins | sample TA2MahCa65mmetaG_FD_148642 | JGI IMG/M metagenome (GOLD analysis project Ga0194120, IMG submission 148642) | Freshwater microbial communities from Lake Tanganyika, Tanzania - TA2015019 Mahale Deep Cast 65m | ecosystem: Environmental > Aquatic > Freshwater > Lake | place: Tanzania: Lake... | reverse complement strand
CAAGACACAGCCAAAAGTCGAGTTGCCCAAGGCACAGCCGAAAGTCGAGTTGCCCAAGGCACAGCCGAAAGTCGAGTTGCCCAAGACACAGCCAAAAGTCGAGTTGCCCAAGGCGCAGCCAAAAGTGGAGTTGCCCAAGTCTCCTAAAAACGAGCCTCCAAGGCGTTCCGATCCTCCCAAAAGGAGTGATGAAGACAAAAAGCCGAAACGTGGTGGCAAGTAGATCGAACTTCGGAGGAGGGTTCATCGAAAGTTGACTCCCGTCCGACGGGCCACCTGTTGGACCGTTGTCTTGAGGGTTTGGACTTTTCGATCCACTTGAGTTTTCGAGAGAACGGTTTCACCCGCGTGCCGACTTCGATGAGTTCGCCGGCGGGTGCGCTGCTGTTTTCCGTCGCAGGGATTCGCGATGTTCCTCGGTTGCTGCGCTTCCGCGCGTGACTTGCCGCGGCCACTTCGCGACACTCCAAACCTGCGGATACTTTCTCATTGACTTTCGACAAACAACGACTCATGACCGAACTCGCCAAGCAGTACGAACCGAAGGAAGCGCAATCCAAATGGTTTTCGTTTTGGGAGGAGCGTGGGTATTTCGACGCGAACTCGCCGAGCCAGCAGGCGGATCCGGCGCATTCGAAGAAGCCGCATACCATCATGATTCCGCTGCCGAATGTGACCGGGGCGCTGCACATGGGGCATGCGCTCAACGGAACGTTGCAGGACTTGTTGACTCGCTGGCGGCGGATGCAGGGGTATGAGGCACTGTGGATGCCGGGGACCGATCATGCTGGGATTGCGACTCAGGCGGTCGTCGAGCGGCGGATGCTTGAAGAGGAGAAGCTGACGCGACATGAAGTTGGACGCGAGGCGCTCGTCGAGCGGATTTGGAAGTGGAAGGACAAGTACGAAGAGCGGATCATCGGCCAACAAAAGATGCTCGGCGCGAGCTGCGATTGGCGGCGAGTACGGTTCACGCTCGATGACGTTTGCTCGCGAGCGGTCCGGCGGACGTTCTTCAAGTTCTTCAAAGACGGCTTGATCTATCGAGGCAAGCGGCTGGTCAACTGGGACACATACCTGCAAACCGCCGTGGCCGATGACGAGGTGACTCACGAAGACGTCGATGGGCACTTTTGGACGTTCAATTACCCGGTGGTCGTCGGAGAGGGTGAGAAGTGGCAGCCCACCGGTGAGCGGATTTCCTTCAGCACCACCCGGCCCGAGACGATGCTGGGTGACACCGCCGTCTGCGTTCACCCCACCGACGAACGCTACACGCATCTGATCGGCAAGCACGTTCGCATTCCGGTCAACGGCCGAGTCATTCCGATCATTGCCGATCCTCTGCTCGCGGACAAAACGCTCGGCACCGGGTGCGTGAAGGTCACGCCGGCGCATGATCCGAATGACTATCAGTGCTATCAGCGGAATAAGCAGATTGGGGTCATCAACATTCTCAAACCGGACGGCACGCTGAACGACAACGGCGGCAAGTACCAAGGGCTGACGATGTTGGAGGCTCGCAAGCGGGTCGTCGCGGAGATGGAATCGCTCGGCCACTTCGAGAAGGTCGAGGACCGCACGATTCCGCTGATGCACAGCGACCGCTCGAAGACGCCGATCGAGCCGTATTTGTCCGACCAATGGTTCGTGAAGATGGACACGCTCGCCGAGGCCGCCATGCAAGCGGTGCGCGACGGCCGCGTGAAATTCTTCCCGCCGCGCTATACGACCAGCTACATGGACTGGCTCGGCGAGAAGCGCGACTGGTGCATCAGCCGCCAGTTGTGGTGGGGACATCGAATTCCGGTTTGGTCGAAAGACGAACCAACGCCGCCTGGATTTGATTCGATGGTCGCATCGCCGTTGCCCTCAGTTCTGCGAAGCTTGCCGAAAGAGCAATGGCAGAATGTGGCGTGTGTGGGCTGGGGTGAATCAGCTCGGAGCGAAGGTCAGACACGCTATCTGGTCTGCATCGATGCAGGTCACGATCAGCTTGAGAAGTTGCTTGAGAAAGATGGTTTCACGCAAGACGAAGATGTTCTCGACACATGGTTCAGCTCCGCGCTCTGGCCTCACGCCACGCTCGGCTGGCCGGACCTTGAACGTAATCCACCGATGTCGGGCCGAGGACAAAACACAACGGACCACGGACAACGGACCAACGAAGTCCTCTCCTACTTTTACCCCGGCAACGTGCTGGTGACGTCGCGAGACATCATCACGCTGTGGGTGGCTCGGATGGTGTTGACCGGGTTGTACAACATGGGGGATGTGCCGTTCCGGCATGTCTGCATTCATCCGAAGATTCTCGACGGCTTCGGGCAGACGATGTCCAAGTCGAAGGGGAACGGCGTCGATCCGATGGACTTGATCGACAAGTACGGCACCGACGCCGTCCGCTTCACCATCGCCAGCTTCGCCGGCGAAACCCAGGACGTGCGGCTCCCCGTCGGCTACGAATGCCCCCACTGCGGACACGTCATCCCGCAAACGCTGGAGCACCAGAAAGCGGTCCCCGGTGGCGGAGCGAAACCACGTGTCAAATGCGCGAAGTGCAAACAGTCGGCGCAATACAGCAGCCCCTGGTTTGAACCCGATGCCGGCGAGCCAGTCGCTCGCGTCGTCAGCGAACGCTTCGAATACGGACGCAACTTCTGCAACAAACTCTGGAACGCCTCCCGCTTCGCAATGCTGAATCTGGAAGGTTTTGTCGCTGGCGCCGTGGCTGATTCCGATCTCAAGCTCGAAGACCGCTGGATCCTCAGCCGCCTGAGTTACGTTTGCGGCGAAGTCACCTCGATGCTCGGCCGCTACCGCTTCGACGAAGCCACTCGCATTCTCCGCGACTTCGTCTGGAACGAGTTCTGCGACTGGTACCTCGAAATGATCAAGCCGCGCCTGCGAGATGAGGTGCTGAAGCCCACGGCCCAGCGTGTACTGGTCTCCGTGTTGGACACGATTTTGCGATTGTTGTCGCCGTTCATCCCGTTCATCACCGAAGAACTGTGGCAACGGCTGAATGAAATCGCCCCGGTGCGTGGATTGACTCCTGCAAATCCGTCTTCCACTCCTCCCCACCCCCTAACCCCTGGCTCCGCTTCCTGCAGCGTCATGATCGCCCCGTGGCCGGACGTTCCGACGTCATGGCAAAACAAAGACCTCGAACGCCGCTTCGAGCGTCTGCAAGAAACGATCGTCGCCGTACGCAACGTGCGCGCCCTCTACAGCATCGCGCCGAGCACTCCGCTGAAGCTTCACATGCGTTGCTCCGCCGGCATCGCCGCCGAGATGCACGACGTCGCCGCGCAGTTCGAGAATCTCTCGAAGGCATTACTCGCCGCCGCCGGAGCTGAAGTCGAAGCCCCCATCTGTTCCGCCAGCTTCAACCTCAGCGACGCCGACGGCTTCATTCCACTGGAAGGCCTGATTGACCGCGATGCCGAAATCGCCCGCCAACGCAAAGAACGCGACCGGCTCATCAAAGCGATCGACTCCAACGAAAAGAAACTCGCCAACGAAGGCTTCGTCGCCAAAGCCCCTGCAGATGTCCTCCAACAAACCCGCGACTCGCTCGACAACTACAAGAAACAACTCGCCAGCGTAGAGCAGATCATCGCGGCGTTGGAGTAATTCCTTGAAGTGCTGCGGCTCGATGCAGCCTTCCATTGATCGCGGCCAAAGTGGCATGGACGGCAGTTTATTATTTTCGTGCCAGACGACGTTCATGTCGCGATGCCGACCAGATCGCAGAGTCGCGTTGCGCAATTGAATGGAGTGCTGTGTCGAGCCACAGCACTCCAAGGTCTACATCACGCCCGCAATCGGTTCTCCGGCGTGGCCGAAATAAACCGGGCGGTTAGCGGACGTGTAGAGCGGCTGGTCGCGGTTGATGCCGAGCTTCTCGTAGATCGTGGAGGCATAGTCTTCCGGCGTGTGTGGCGAGTCGATGACGTAGCCGCCATCGGGATCGGATTTGCCGATGATTCGGCCGCCGGGAGTGCCGGCTCCGGCGAAGACGATCGAATAGGCGTGCTCCCAATGATCGCGGCCTTGGAAGGCGTTGAGTCGCGGCGTGCGGCCGAACTCGGTGATGAAGCAGACGAGCGTGTCGGCGAGCAATCCGCGTTGGTTCATGTCTTGGATGAGAGTGGCGAACGCTCGATCGGTGCTGCCCATCATCACCCAGGTACCGATGCCGTAGCGTCCCTCGCCGCCCGCCTTGTTACGGATCGTGCCGCAAGAGCCGTTCGTGTAGATCAAATCGTGATGGTCCCAGTTCAAGTTGAACCCGCCGGGAGTGTCGTCCGTCAGCGGCCAGCGCACATCGACGGTCACGAATCGCACGCCCGCTTCGATCAGCTTGCGGCCGACGAGATAGCAGGCTCCACGATGGCCTTTGCCATACAACTCGCGAGTCGTCGGAGATTCCGACTTCAAATCAAACGCCGCTTCGACGCGTGAACTGGTCAGCGTGTCGAACGCTTGCGAGTAAAAGCGATCCATGCCATCGACGTTGCGGGCACCGGCGAAGCGAGCATCGAGCGACGCCAGCATTTCACGACGACCAGACAAACGCGAACCGGCGTTCTCGCCGCGTGGCAGCAAGTCGGCGACTTTCCAGTTCGGAGACGACACATCGCTGCCGCCGGTCTTGAAGACACGCGAGGCGGCGGGCAGGAAGCCAGTGCGAGCCGACGCATTTTGCTCGTCGTTACCGGGGACCATGATGTACGGCGGCAAGTCGCGACACTCGCTGCCGAGTATTTTTGTGGAGATACAGCCGATGTCCGGCATCTCCATCGGGCTGCTGGGGTGCGATCCGGAGAGCATGTACTGCGTGCCATCAGGATGCCCATTGGCGCCCCCTTTGGCATGTCGCATCGAACGGACGACCGTCAGCTTGTCGGCAACTCGCGCGGTATTGGCGAGCAGCTCCGTGAATTGAATTCCCGGTACGTTGGTCGAGATCGGCTTGTGCGGACTGCGATGATCGGCCACGGCATCGGGCTTAGGATCCCATGTGTCGATGTGCGACAAGCCTCCTTGCTCAAGAATGACCAGCACATTCTTCGCGGCGGCCTTGCGACCGCTCGCCGCTTGAGCTTGCACGGCCAGCCACTGCGGCAACGACAGGCCGAGCACTCCGGCCGATCCCACGTGCAGCGCTCGGCGGCGCGACCACGAAGCAGGCATCAACGAAGATTTGCTCATCACGGTTCACAACCTTGAGGCGGGAACGATCGGCGGGGCGACACAAAATAACCTGACCGGCCGGACGAGAGAAGATCGCCGCTCAGATTCATCGTAGCGAAACTCGCCAGGGTTCAGGTTTGTTTGGGGCAAACGGTACGATTCTGCCGAAGCCCCAAACGTGACGTTGGAGGCGGGTGATGTCTGAGCTCTCGCGAAGGCTTCTTCTTGGCTCGCTGGCCGTGCTCTGCTTCGATGTCCGGCTGACGGCCGACGAGCCAAACGTGTGTTCTCGCTCTCCGGTAGCCATCGGGATCGGGATCTGTTGGTTCAGCCGCTTGAAGGCTTCGATGTTGCCGAAGACGGCGACCTCTTGAACGGGCAGCACGCTCCAAGCTACTTCTTGAATTGCCACTGTTCATCAAAGAAGCCGGCGCGGATCACGTTTTCCGTCAACGGCACATCCGGTTTCCGATCCGTAGGAATCTGCAACACGGCCCAGTCACCCCAACGCGGGAACAGCAGGTAGTTCACCTTCGCCAACTCCGCCTCGCGAAACGTGTGGCCGCTGTTGAGGACCACATAATGTCCACCAGACAACGGCAGCGGATTGGGAGCAATCAGTGCCGGAGCGTGCGTTGCGGCAGGGTAATCTTGTTCGTCCATCCGCAATCGATCTTTTGTCCAAGTCAGCGGCAATTGTGGCAGGACTCGAGCGATCAGTGAATTGCTTCCCGGATCGCCGAAGAGGATCAGGTTTCGCGTTTGAAAGTCGGTCGGAGTCACCTGATCGTCGTTCTTGATCGGCAGCGTGCCGCGAAAGTAGTGCTGCCATTCGTCCGCAAATCGACGCAAGCTGGCCTCCGCGTATTCCTGAACGGAGACGTTCCACGGTTGTCCCGTGCCTCGCACGCAAAGGAACGGTTCAGTGAATGCGTCGTCGATCGGACCTTGCAGTGCGGGACGCTTGCGGTTGCGTCGTGCCGCAGGCTGCTCTTCCGCGATTCTCCAGCCATCTTCACGGCGAGCCAATTCGATTCGTTCGATGTCCGGAACGAGAATCTCCGCCGATGACGCACCGATGCGGAGCCACTTCGCTCGTTCAGGAAGTGCGGCCACGAGGATTGCAAACCGCGAGATGTTTCGTGGTTCGTCGATCATCAGCCGATCGCCGGCCAGCTTCGCCGACAACTCCGCGCGAGCGTAATGCTGGTCGAGTTGCAGCACCTCCAGCCAATGGCAACGGCTGTATTTGAGCGTCCAGGTTACAAACCGGAGTTCTCGTGGATGGCGCGGAGCACTGGCGACGTGTTCGCCGATGCGACGCATCTGCTCGGCGTGCGTCACGGGATCGATGACGTGCCCGGTGCCGGGGGAGATGAGGTTCGTCATCGTCAGCCCTTCGCGCTGCATCGCCTCCCCCATGATGACGTGAGCTTGAAAGAAAATATCTTTCTCTCCCATGCAGGCGATCGCCGGCACGACTCCCGCGTTGGCCGCATAGTCCACAGAGTCGAGCATGTGCAGGCCGAGCTCCTGATGCTCCGGCAATGCGCCGATCCTCACGAAGTTCGGCAACGGCGTTTCGGAGAACTTGTGTGTGTCCACATAGCCGCAATACGGGCCGAGCGCGGCGAAGCGATCGGGATGCTTCAGTCCGAGGTGCCACGTACCCGAAGCACCCATGGACATCCCACGCAGTACGATTCGGCCTCGGTCGATGTTGTATCGAGTGCAAACGTTGTCGATCGCCTCGATAACATCGGCCTCACCCGCCCAGCGATAGCAATTCTCGACGCGGCCGAGCGGATGCAGTTCGATGAAAGGCTGATCGGGCGGCGACGGATTTGGGCCGTCGCCTTCGTCAAACCGCGCAATGAATTTCAATTCGCTCATCCCGACCGGACGCGTGCTGCCGTGCAGAACGACATCCAGACGGCTGGGAGTCTTGGGGTCGAACCCCTTCGGAACAATCAGGCCATACGGCTGCACCGAGTGGTCGATCTTCGAGAGATATCCCAACGCTAGCTTGCCTCGCCGATTGTACCAAGGGGGCACTGCCGGAGGCTTGAGGCTCTGACGCTCGCGGGCGCGATGGAGAGCTTTCTCCAACAACGCAACATCCGCCGGAGTGAACTCGCGGTCGTACTTCAGTGCCCAGGTCAGCCCTTTCACGAAGATGGAATGGTCGGCAGAAAGCTGATTTTGATCGAGGTCCGCTTGCAGTTCGGCCACTGCGGTCTCGAAAGCATTTCGTTGAGCCTCCGACAGCGGCTGAGGTGTTTGTCCCCAACCGATCGCCTGCGTGATTCCAAGGATGAGAATCACGACCACACATTCACAAACGGCTCGTCGCATCGCAGTCTCCCTGTAGCCGACAGTCAGTCTTCGAGTGTGCAGGATCGTAAGAGTCGTTCGCGCATGCTGCCATCAAGACTGCGTTGTCCGCAAGCGGAACTCTCTTGGTAGAATGACCACTCGTTGAGACCTGACGGTGTTGGTATGATCCCGCCACGGGAGTTGCTCGCGAGCGATTCATCCTTGATCGCTGCCCGATTTCGATTTGATGGAACGGATGTCGCATGTTCTCGATCCAGTCATCCGCCGGACGCCTGTGTGACACTCCGTCGCGGCGCGAGCTGTTGACGGTCGGCGGACTGTCGCTGCTTGGGTTGGGTCTGCCGACCTTCCTGCGGCAGCAAGCGTTGCAAGCCGCTCCGAATGCCAATGTCTCAGCTCGAGTCATCAGTCGGCCGGCAATGGCGGACTCGGTCATCTTAATTTACTTGCAAGGCTCGCCGAGTCACATCGATCTGTGGGATCCGAAGCCTGACGCGCCAGCGGAGATTCGTGGCGAGTTTCGTCCGGTTGCGACGCGTGCTCCGGGAATGATGCTGGGCGAAGTTCTTCCGATGCTCGCCGAGCAGGCTCAGCACTTCACGCTCATCCGCTCGATGGGAGTCAAACCGAAGGGGCTGCGAAATCATGGCTCGGCGATCTACATGCTGATGACGGGGACCGACCCCGGAAATTTTTCGGTGACGGGTTTAGCCGTGCCGCCGTCGCGTGACGATCTGCCGTCGGTCGGTTCAATTGTGGCTCGGCAACGACCGTCGGCGTCCGGCGGGCTGAGCTACGTCGCCGTCTGTGGGCCGGTCAAAGAGGGAAAGGAGATTGGCGTCGGTCAGTCGGCTGGCATTCTCGGTCCCGGCTTCGATCCATTCACGATGTACGATGACCCGACTCAACCGCTGAAACTCGACGCCTTCACGCTTCCCGGTGACGTGACGCTGGATCGGCTGCAGACGCGAGTCGATTTGCGAGCGACCATCGACGCACGACGTGAGGCCGTCCGAAGCGCGGCAACCTTTGATACTTACTACGAGCGAGCGCTGGGCCTCGTACAATCGCACCAGGCCGTGCGGGCGTTCCGTCTCGATGCCGAGTCAGATGCGACTCGTGAACGTTACGGCAAGACGCGGTTCGGTCAGAGTTGTTTGCTGGCTCGAAGGCTCGTCGAAGCCGGGACACGCTTCGTACAAGTGACTTGGCCGGCTCGATCCGACGACGAACCGGTTCCCGGCCCGGATGGTTCGTGGGACACGCATCGCAACAACTTCCCGACGCTGCGTGAGCACCGTTGCCCGTACTTCGATCGCTCGATGTCCGCGCTGATCGCCGATCTCGCCCAGCGTGGGATGCTGGCAAGAACGATGGTCGTTGCGATTGGCGAGTTCGGCCGTTCGCCAAAAATCGGAGTGGCAACGACCGACAACGTCGGCCCCGGCGGACGAGATCACTGGCCCGAATGCTACTCGTGCCTGATCGCTGGCGGCGGCGTCCGCCCGGGACAGGTCTACGGCGAATCCGATCGCTTCGCCGCTTGGCCGAAGAGCAACCCGGTGCATCCTTACGATCTCATCACCACGGTCTATCATGCTCTGGGAATCGACCCGGCGACCGAGTACCACGATTCGCTCAATCGCCCGCGCCGGCTCGTCGAACACGGGCAGCCGGTGCTGAGTTTGTTCTGAGAGTCTTTTAGCCCGACCGATAAGGGGTCGGCCTACAAGAATCCCTTCCCGAAGATCATGTCGGAATACGAACCGTCCGGCAGATGCAGCGGGTCGATCAGCCGATAGCGATTTAACGTCATCGGATTGAGTTCGATTCCCAAGCCGGGGGCTTTGCTGAGTGTCAAGTGCCCGTCGCGCACGACCAGCGGTTCGACGAGCAACTCCTCAATGAACGGGTTGCCGGTTTGATCGAATTCGACGGTGATCCCGTGTGGCAGCGCGGCGACGATGTGCGCGTTCGCCGTGATCGCCACCGCGTCGCTCCAGGTATGCGGGGCGACTCGCAGGCCGGCGGTCAAAGCCAGATCGGCGACACGCTTCGCCTCGGTGATTCCCCCGCAGCGGCTGACGTCGGGCTGGACGATGTCGAGTGCTCCGGCGCGGATCAGCTCGCGAAAACCTTGCAGTCCGAATTCGTTTTCTCCGGCGGCGAGTGGTGGCGAGGCTCGTGAACTCAAGGCGACATACGAGTCGATGTCTTCTGGCTCAAACGGTTCCTCGAACCAGAAGACGTTGTTCTCCGTCAGAAATTCGGCGAGCGTCGTGGCATCCTCCAACGAGTACCGCATCGACCCGTCGCACATTACGTCGTTGCGTGGTCCGATCGCTGCACGCACCGCACGCACTGCCTCGCGATCGCCGTCGCCGCCGTATCCCAATCGCATCTTCACTCGACGGAATCCACGGTCGATTAACCGCGCCGCTTCTTCGGCCAGAGCCGCCGGCTCTTTCCACAACAGGGCACTTGCGTACGCCGGGCAGGTGATGCGTTGTCCGCCGAGCAGCTCCCACACGGGCTTGCCGAGTGATTTGCCTCGCAGATCCCAGCAGGCGGTGTCGATCGCGCCGATGGCGGACATCGCCGCTCCCTTACGTCCGTACCAGCGAGTGATGCGATACATCTTCTGCCAGAGCGTTTCGACGTCTTTCGGATCCTCGCCGATGAGCAGCGGTGCGAGCTGCTGCTGCACGATCAGATGCACCAACCCCGGATGCGAGTACGCCGTGCCGATTCCGACCGCTCCTGCATCCGTGTGCACCAGCACCAGCGAAGTGACTCGCGCCGTGCATTGGCCGCCGGCATAGCGGAAACCATCGGCGTACTCAAAGCGAAGCGTGATCGTCTCCAGGTGGTCGATTTTCATGCCGTCGTTCCTTGGCGATGATTGGAAAGCGTCAGGTTAGAAGGAATCGCCTTCGACGTCACTCATCGAAAGAAGCTCCGTCTTTGCCGACTCCGACCTTGCGTCGGTGGTCCCCGCGTTTTTGCGCTACTCAACTGTCCATGAGGTTTCCGGAGCCCACAAGCGCGGGAACCGCCGAGGTGAACTCCGTGGTGGAAAGAAAGCCATGGGCTTCAAGCTTGTTTGCCTGAACGTCCGCCGATGAATAGTCTGCCGCGATGACGACTTCGATTGCCATCGGTTCGATTTTCCTTGAGTGCAATCACTTCGGTGGTGTGCCGGCAGACATCGAAAGTTTTCGCCGCAGCGAACTCTTTTACGATGCCGAGGTGCTCGACCGTACGGCTGGCACCGTTGGCGGGATGCTAAGCGTTTTGCGTGAGCGATCCGTCGCGATCCAGCCGCTGTTGGTGGCCAGCGCCTGCCCCAGCGGACCCGTGACCGCGGACTGTTACCGGCAATTGAAACGAGAGTTGCTCGATCGCCTGCAAGCATCGAAACCAGTTAGAGGAGTGTTGCTGGCTCTGCACGGTTCGGCGGCTGTCCAGGGAATCGGCGATCTCGAAGGTGATTTGCTAGCGGGTGTGCGGGCGGTCGTCGGCGAAAACATACCCGTGGTCGCAACGCTCGATCTGCACGCGCATGTCACTGAGCCGATGGTGCGTTACGCCGATGCGTTGATCGCGTGGGAGACGTACCCGCACAAAGATTCCTTTACGACCGGCGAGCGGGGCGCGCGGGCGTTGTTGCAGATTTTGGATGGCACTTTGCGACCAGCGATGGTGCTGGCGAAGGTCCCTGTACTGGTGAGCGGAGTGCTCGGCCACACTGAAGGCCCGGGGCCATTCGCCGACGTCATGCGATTTGCCAAGTCGTTCGAGCAAAGCGACGGCGTGTATTCGACGAGTGCGTTCCTCGTTCACCCGTACCTCGACTTGCCGGATATGGGTGGTGGTGGATTGGTCATCACGGACGATGATCCGCTCGAGGCCGAACGGCTCGCTCGGCAAATCGCTGAGTTGTTTTGGCAGAAGCGATTCGAGTTGGAACCGCCGGTCTTCTCACCCGCCGACGCAATCGCTCGCGGCATGCAAATCAAAGATGGTCCCGTGTTGTTGGTCGAGACCGCCGATTGCTGCGGCGGCGGAGCGGCTGGAGACAGCGCGGCGTCATTGCGAGCATTGCTGGCCGCGAACGTCGATCAATCGAGTCTCATCCCGATCGTCGATCCAATCGTCGCAGCGGAGTGTCACGCAGCGGGAGAAGGTGCCGAAATCTCGGTGCGACTCGGTCATCGCGTCGATCCGAAATGGGGCGAACCAGTCGCAGTGACGGGCCGAGTTCGCAAGCTCAGCGACGGTCGGTTTCGCTATCGAGGGGGCATCTGGGACGGACAAGCGGGGAACATGGGACCGTCTGCCGCGCTGCAAGTCGGCAGCCTTCAGATCGCGATTGCTTCGCACGGCACCTACGAATGGTGCGGTGAGCAATACGAGTTGCTGGGGCTGGATGCTCGAATGGCGAAGTTCGTCGTCGTGAAGAATCCGATGAACTACAGCATGGCCTACGGCGAGATCGCGAAGGGTGAGTTCATTCTCAACACCCACGGGCCGACTCCTGCCACGCTGCGCGGGATCCGATTCCAAAACGTTCGGCGACCGTACTACCCGGCTGATGCCGAGATCGCTGACCTGCAACCAACCGTCTATCAAAGCGTCTCACGTTTTGGTCGGCAGAGTTAAGCCGCCGGTATCGAAAACAGCCGCTCGGCATTCTCGCAGAGAATCAGCCGCTTCTCGCGATCGGTCAGGTCGGCATGATCGATGCGGATGCGTTGCATCGACGTGTGGTATAGCGGTGTATCGGTGCCGAACAGCACACGCTCGGCTCCAACTTCACGCACGGCCCATTCGATGAGGTTCGGTGTGATAGACCGAGAGCTCGATGTGTCGGCGAAGACGTTGCCGTGACGGCTCTGTTGGATGGCTCGGACCTGATGCGTGTAGTCGTTGTCCCAGCCGCAGCCGATGTGAGCGAGGATCAACTTCATTTCAGGAAACTGATTTGCGAACTTGACCAACTCGGCGGCGAGGCTGTTCTTCTCGCTGCTGTGCGACAGCACGACAGCACGATGTCGCGCGGCGAATTCGAAGATCGCCGCTCCGTAGTCCTGAATCGGATAGACGTGCTCTTCGGGATGAATCTTGATCCCGACGCACGTCGGAAGTCGCAGCATCTCTTCCGCTTGTTGGTACGTTTCGGTCCGTCGCGGATCAATCACGACGTACTGCAACAGTCCGGGCGTGGCAGCGACGATGCTCGCGGCGTTGCGATTGCCGATGACGGCATCCGCTTTTCCTCGCGGCAACAACGATTCCAGCGGCGAGGCGATCGTCAACCGGATGTTCGCTCGCCGCGCTCGTTCGACAACGAGTGCCGCGTCGCCAGTCATCAGCTCATTGACGAGGTCGTTGCGTCCGCAGTCATAGCGCCCAAAGTGAGCGTGGACGTCGATTGCGGGGATGGTTTCCATTGACATGAATCCCTCATTCTGGATTTTCAACATTAGGGCGAGTCATAGGTGGATTCGCCAGAATTCAGCCGTAATTGACAAAACTCTGAACTCTGGCGAGTTCAGCGACGGAACAATTTGTGACTGTTGTCACTCGAATTCGCGAGGCGTCGGGCGTGCTGGCAGCGCGGCCATGATCAAGAGCATCGCTCCCACAAGGATTCCAATGGATGTGTGAAAGCTGGCAATGCGGCCAAAGCGATCGGCGATGAAGCCGAACAGGATCGATGCGAAACCGACCAATGAGCTGAGCAGATTCAGGTAAGCGATATTCACTCGCACCTGCGACTTGGCGGAGGAACTGGCGATGTAGTTGGGGAAATAAACGCCGAACAGCTCCCCCGCGCCGAGCCAGCCGAACGCCAGCAGAT
>Ga0194120_10008591_pt1 | contig 13401 bp, 14 predicted proteins | sample TA2MahCa65mmetaG_FD_148642 | JGI IMG/M metagenome (GOLD analysis project Ga0194120, IMG submission 148642) | Freshwater microbial communities from Lake Tanganyika, Tanzania - TA2015019 Mahale Deep Cast 65m | ecosystem: Environmental > Aquatic > Freshwater > Lake | place: Tanzania: Lake... | reverse complement strand
TTCGCCGAACCTCGGGGAGCCGCCCCTGCCGCTGGGGCGGATCGCCTCGAGCGGCGAACTGGCGCGCGTGATGCTCGCGCTGAAGACGGTGCTGGCGGATCTCGACGAAGTGCCGCTGCTGGTGTTCGACGAGGTCGATGCCAACGTGGGGGGCGAGATTGGCGGGGTCGTCGGGGAGAACCTCGCGGGCATCGCGCGGAATCATCAGGTGTTGTGCGTAACGCACCTGCCGCAGGTCGCCGCCCACGCCACCTGCCACCTCGTGGTGGACAAGACGGCGGCGAAGGACCGCACCGTGGTGCGGATCGCGGCGGTGCAGGCGAACCGGGAGGCGCGGATTGGCGAGCTGGCGCGCATGCTCGGCGATCGCAGCGCGCAGAGCGCCCGGGCGCACGCGGCGCGCCTGCTCGAGCGGGCGTGAGGGACCGCTCGGGCACCCGATCGCGCGCGCAGGAGATTGCTGCAACGGTGAGGGCGGGCGCAACGCGGAGCTGGCGAGCCTCTGGAGTCCTTGAGTTCCCGAAGTCGATGCGAACCGGTCAAGTTTGCGCCGATCACACACTGTGGGCCGTGGTCTGTGGTCTGAGGCTCCGCCTCGCTGGGCACATTCGAAGTTGCCCGCTCCGGAGGTTGCGCGCTGACGCGCAACGCCGTGCGGAACGGAATCGGGTGCGATAATCGGTCGAGTTGCGACGCAAGGTCGCAACCTACATCGGTGCGAGAGGCGAAACGTATCGCACGCTCGCGTGGGTGTCAGCGGCGAGTAGGAAGTCGTCGGTTTCTGGCGGTTAGGAAGTCACCTCTTCTTCCCTCGATCTTCTTCGCCGTTGAGGAGAAAAATCTCTTCTTCCGTGGGTGGTTTTTCTTCCCCGCGTAACCGCAGTGAGGTAACGGCGGTCGCAAGGATGCGTTGAGCACGCGAGGCGGGTTGTCGATGCAGGGCGATGCATCCGAGGGGATCGTGCAAATGCCTGCATTGCGGGGAGATCTTTGAACCCGACGCGCGCAATCGCGCTCGGCAGCGCTACTGCGTGAAGGCGCCGTGCCGCAAGGCGCGGAAGGCCGCGAGTCAGCGGGCGTGGCTGAGCAAGGAGGACAATCGGGATTACTTCCGTGGCGCCGCCAATGTCGAGCGGGTGCGGGCGTGGCGGCGGGCGCACCCGGGATACTGGCAACGGCGGCGACGCAGTAAGCGCGATGCGTTACAAGACATCTTGATTCCGCAAGGCGCTGCTGCGCAGGTGGAAGCAAAGCAAGACGGCGAGATTGCGTTACAAGATCTCTTGCATGCGCAACCGCCAGTGGTCGTTGGGCTTATCGCCCATCTCACCGGGATGACGTTACAAGACGACATCGCCGCGATGACGCGAACGCTGCATTCGCGCGGGCGGGCCGTACTCGGCATCGACGCCGGCCGGCCCCCCTATGCAAAAACACCTGATCGACACAGAACGGGTGCGGCATACGCCGCCCCAATTTAGCTGGGTGGACCATCGCTTGGTCCGCGGAAACCATCTGATGAAGGCCTCGGCGCCGGCGTGGGCGTTGTATCTGGTGCTCGTCACCGTGGGCGACGAGCACGGGCTGAGTTACTATTCCGATCGCACGCTGGCACGGCTGCTTTCGCTCAGCGAGGAAGGCATCGGCGAGGCGCGACGCCAGCTTTTGGCGGCGCGCATGATCGCCTACGAGGCGCCGCTGTATCAAGTGCTGGGATTGGAGGTGGCGTCGTGATCGACTACCAACGTTACTGCCAGATCAAGGCGGCCGCGGCGGCCGGCAAGAACGCGACGCAGATCGCGCAGGAACTCGGGCTGCACCGGCAGACGGTGAGCGCCTGGCTCCAACGCGAACGCTACGAGCGCAGTCGCGGCGCGCAAAAGCCGCGCCGCTCGAAGCTCGACGCGTACCGCGCGGCGATCGTGCGTTTCGTGGCAGGCCATCCCTTCACGGCGATGCAGGTGTGGCACAAGTTGCAGGAGCAGGGCTACGACGGCGGCTACTCGATCGTGAAGGACTACGTGCGGCGGATCCGGCCCAACCGGACGGAGGCGTTCCTGACCTTGAAGTTTGCTCCCGGCCAGTGTGCGCAGGTCGACTGGGGCAGCTTTGGTTCGGTCGCGGTGGACGGCACCCGCCGGGCGCTGAGCTTCTTCGTGTTCGTCCTGGGCTACAGCCGGTGGCTGTACGTCGAGTTTACGCTGGGGCAAAGCCAGGAATGGTTCCTCGGCTGCCAGCAGCGCGCGTTCGAACTGCTCGGTGGCGTGCCGCAGGAGGTGATGGTCGACAACTGCAAGACCGCGGTCCTCTCGCATGTGGCGGGTGCCGAGCCCGTCTACAACCCGCAGTACCTCGATTTTGCCCGGCACTACGGCTTCCGGATCAAAGCCTGCGGCCCGGGCCATCCGCAATCGAAGGGCATCGTCGAGAACGCGGTTTCGTACGTGAAGATGAGCTTCCTGTCGGGCCGACCCATCACGCGCTTCGAGGAACTGAATCCAGCCGTAAAGCTATGGCGGGATGGGATCGCCAACGTGCGCGAACACGGCGAAACCAAACAGCGCCCCGTCGACCGCTTGGCCGACGAGCGCCCGCAGCTCATCGCGCTCAATCCGCAGCCGTATGCCGCCGTGCAGACGTACCCCGCGCGGGCCTCGCGGCGCTGCCGCGTCACGATCGACACCAACCGCTACTCGGTGCCACCGAAGTACGCCGGCGTGCTGTTGACCGCGCAGCTCTCCAGCGATCTGGTACGGCTGTATGCCGAAACCACCCTGGTGGCGGAGCATGTCCGCCGCTTCGGCCGCCGGCTCGATCTCGAAAACCCCGATCACGTCCGCGAACTCGAGGCCCAGAAGAAAGCCGGTGCCAGGCAGCGGCTGCTTTTGCGCTTCCTGGAACTGACGCCCGCCGCCGGTCCGTATCATCGCGCGCTCGGCGAGCGCAGAATGAACGCCGGCCATCACCTGAGCCGCATCGTGGAGTTGCTCCCTACTTACGGGGCCGAGGCCGTCGGTGCCGCCATCGAGAACGCCCATCAACTCGGCGCGTACTCGAGCGATTACATCGTGAACTTGCTCGAACAGAAAGCGCGGCGGCTGCCGGAAGCCGGGCCGTTGCACCTGACCCGCGCCGCCGAGGCGCTCGAACTGGAACTGCCTGCTCCCGACCTGACTCCGTACACCGATGACCAACGCCACCACCTTTGAAACGCAGCTGCGGTATCTGAAACTTGCGTACACTACCCGCCATCACGCGGAGTTGACCGCCGAGGCCGCGCAACAACGCTGGTCGCACGCCCAGTTCCTGCGCCGGATCGTGGAAGCGGAGGCCCAGGACCGCCAGCAGCATGCCTTGCTGCGCCGGATCAAGGCCGCCCGCTTCCCCGTGAAAAAGACCCTGGATCAGTTCCAGTGGGACTGGCCCAAGCAGATCAACGAGGCGCAGGTCCGCCACCTGTTCGAACTGCGCTTTATCGCGGATCGCACCAACGCGATCTTCTGCGGCGGCGTCGGACTTGGGAAGTCGCACCTCGCCACCGCCCTCGGCTATGCCGCGTGTCAGGCCGGCCACCCCGTCCTCTTCACGACGGCCGTCGACGCGATCAACACGCTGCTCGCGGCCCAAGCCGCGCACCGGCTCGCCGCGGAACTGAAGAAGTATGTCGCCCCCGCGTTGCTCGTCCTCGACGAGGTCGGCTACCTGCCCCTCGACAAAGCCGGAGCGGACTTGCTCTTCCAGGTCATCAGCCAGCGCTACGAACGCGGTTCCATCATCGTCACCACGAACAAGGCCTATAAACACTGGCCGGCGATCTTCAACAACGACGCCGGGATCACCTCCGCTATCCTCGATCGATTGCTCCACCGCGCCCACACCGTCGTCATCGAGGGCAAATCCTACCGCATGAAGGACCGCCTCCCCGAAGAAAACACCGCCTGATCAAACCAGCCGCCGGTGGCGAACCCCGCCAGCGGCGGCGCTTCGCGCCCATGTCGATCTTTTATCCGCCAGAAATCGTCGATGTTCGCGCCGCCGCTCACAATTCCGGGCAAGGCGTGAGCACAAGCGCCCCGGCAATCCGTTGCTCGGCCGCGCGGATCTCGGAAAGAGTAACCGGCATTCACCGGAGCTACCCCAAACCCTTCACACGAATCAAATCTGCCATCATCCTTTCCGCGGCGCCTCCGGCAAGCGGGCCGAGATCGCCGCGCTCCTTTCACCGATGGATTGCTTTCTTGCCGGGGCAATCCATGCTGAAAGTCACGTCTCGATTCGCGGCGCACGTCCGTTGGTCAGGCCCCAGCATGTATCAAGTGACATTCTCCGACCAGGCCATGCGCGAGCTCAACAAGCTCGAGCAGCTCGAGCAGCTCGAGGCGATTACGCCCATCAGCAACCTCAAAGCCTCCGACTTGGCCAATCCGCGGGAACCGCTAGGCCACTTTCGCCGTGGCCGAAGATCGCTCTTCCGGCTTCGATCCGGGGATTTCCGGTTCTACTTTGAAGTCCACGGCGACACCTTAGAAGTGGGTTACATCCTCCACCGCAATTCGTTAGAGGACTTCCTGTTGAGAAACAAGCTTCCCGTCAGCGAACAGCAGCTCGTCGAGCAACATTCCAGATTTTGGAAGTACTTGGAAAGCCTGACGAAATGACAAAGCCGCCCCATCGGGAGCCTCCGAACCCGGACGACCCGTACAGCGTCGTCCAAGCGAGCCGGATTTTCTTCCTGCCGAATCTGATGACGGCTGGAAATCTCTTCTGTGGCTTCATGGCCATTTTGCAGTGCATCCAGGCACGTTTGGCGGAAACCTCGCTGACTGGAGAGTATGGAGGAAGTACGAGCGCCGACCATTATCGATACGCGGTATGGTTCATCTTTGGTGCCGCTGCCTTCGACACTTTGGACGGGCGCTTGGCTCGCTTGGGAGGCCGTGAATCACTTTTCGGGGCCGAGTTCGATTCGCTCGCGGATGTCATCTCCTTCGGGATCGCGCCTGCGCTCCTGATGTTGTACTTGATCATATCTCCAACACAAGCTCAAGATTACCAGTGGTTTAGAAACATAGGCTGGTTCGTGGGCTTCATCTACCTTCTGTGCGCCGCCATGCGGCTTGCTCGCTTCAACGTTATTACGAATCCACTTCTGCGCCCAGGCACCCGGGAGTCCAGCAAGGACTTCGTCGGCTTACCGGTACCGGCCGCTGCCAGCACCGTTGCGGCTACAGTCTTGTTCCTTTTGCGACTCAGCGAAATGGACCGGTCGCTCAAGTCATGGGCGCTTTCTCTGCCACCTCTGATGCTCCTCGTCGCCTTTCTCATGATGAGCACCGTTCGCTATCCCAGCGGCAAGAACCTCAACATGCAAACGAAGACCCGTTTGCGTCCGTTCGTTGCCCTTTTCGTCGTCATCGGATTGGTGATCTTTTACAAGGAGTACGCCGCATTGGGAATCTGTCTCGGCTACATCTTCTTCGGCCTGTTCCGCCACGTGCGCCACGGCCGCTCGGGAACCGAATCTCCCGAGGGCCGAGACATCCTGCCAAAAAGTCCGTGAGAAACCCGCGCATAACTTCCCAACAATCCCCGATCGGTTAATAACTGCCGACTTGCTCCCAAGCGCTTCCAACCTCCTCACGCCGCGCCAGGTTCTTCGCTACGCCGTCGGCCGCTGACTTGTTACGATTGTTCGCAGACCATAAGAATACGGATAGACTTCCTTATTGAACCCCTATTCGTTTAGCCTTTGTTAGCTTCCAGCAGACTTGCATCAAGTCGCTCCGATGAAATTCAAAATCAACCGCGATCACTTCGCCAATGGCTTGAGCCAGGTTCTCAACGTGGTGGGCTCCAAGGCGACCATGCCGATCTTGAGCAACGTTCTGATCGAGGCGGAGAAGGAGCTGCTCTCGTTGAGCACAACGAACTTGGATCTCGGGATTGGCTGCAAGATCAAGGCAGAGGTCAAGGAAACCGGTGCCGTTACGCTGCCGGTGAAGCGTTTGGCGGGCATCGTGCGGGAACTGCCGAATGTCGATGTCACTCTTGAGAGTGCCCAAAATCATCAGGTTAAACTGAGTTCAGGTGGGTCGACGTTCCGAATCATGGGAATCGGCCGGGAGGATTTCCCACCCCTGCCGGAGTTTGCGGAGGAGAAGGCGTTCAGCTTGGAACAGGCCGAACTGCTGGCGATGTTGAAGAGCGTGGCATACGCGCAATCAACCGACGAGACCCGCTATATCCTGAACGGTGTCTTCTTTAACTTTCGGGATGCCAAACTGTCGCTGGTCGCCACCGACGGACGGCGACTGGCGCTGACGTCGAAAGAAATGGCGGTGCCCGCGGAGAGTGCCGGAGCGATCATCTTGCCGGCAAAGACGGTGGCGGAACTGACGCGCCTGCTGGACAAGGGCGAGAAAGTGAAGATCAGTTTCAGTGATCGGCGGGCGGCGTTTCAGATTGCGACGGACAAGGATACCAGCGGCCTGGTCGATCACATCTACCTCTACTCGAAGGTGGTGGAAGGCAGCTATCCCAACTACCAACAGGTGATTCCGAAGGAGACTCATCAGCGAATCAAATTGGAGCGGGAGCTGTTTCTGCAATGCGTGCATCGAGCCGCGCTGGTTTGTTCGGAGAAGTCCAATTCCATCAAGATCAGGCTTTCGAGCAATTTGCTGGAACTGACCGCCCAGAGTCCGGACTTCGGCGAGGCGCACGAGTCGATGGCAATCGGTTACAGTGGACCTGAATTACAAGTGGCCTTCAACCCGGCCTTTCTGATGGATCCGCTCAGGGCGCTCGCCAAAGACGAAGTGTTCTTTGAGGTGAAGGATGAAGTGAGCCCAGGGGTGTTTAAGACGCTGGAGAGCTTCGTTTGCGTAATCATGCCGGTACGGTTGAGCTGAGCGCGGAGGATTGGAGCACCGGCTCGAGGAGAAGACGAGAACCCGAAGCGCAGTTAGCCGGCCCGGCTGAACAACGGTGTCGAACTCCCTGTTGATGCTTTATGTCCTGTTGGCGAGCGCGGTGCTGCTGATCGTGCTGATGCAACTCGGGTACCGCACGGCATCGCCTCTCGTGCTGATTGCGGATCGGTGGCTGAGGTGGTTTCTCTTTGCCTTCGGGGCGGCGCACTTCTGCCGGGAATACGGCTGGATTGAGCGTCCCTATTGGGCCTTGGTGGGCGCCTTCTTTCTGCTGTGGTTCCTGCTGGTCACCCTCTACGACTGGCTGGCCATCACCGCGCACAGCCTGAGTGGGTTGCCCTTGTTTCCGCGATATGCAGTGAATTCCTCTGGAGATGAATGGCCGGTGCAACCCCGCTTGCTGCGCACGCGCGAATGGCTGAAGAACCAGGGGTTTCGGCAGGTGCAGGCGCTCAAGGCGGACGTCGGGGCAGGCGTCCAGCTGCGGACGTCAGTCTATCAGGACGGTTCCGGCAGCCTGCGGGTGCAGGTTACCTTCCTGCCGCAGCCATCCGGGGCGATTTCGGCGTGTTACGGAGTCACCTCCGTTGCCACCGACGGCAGTCGATACGTGACGGATAATCTGTACCTGCCGTTCGCAGGGTTTTATCCGGAGAACTGGTTCGTCGAGCGGCGGCCGTGGCAACGCTCGCTGCCGGGACTCATCCGGCGACACCGGGCGCGGTTGGAAGGAGCCGCCGCCTGCATTCTGCCGTTTGCGGCCGAGCCACTGGCGGACTTGAACGCTGCACAAGAGGAGCTCGACCAGCTCAATACGGAACTCGGCTTCCTGCATCCGCACGCCGAGCGCGAAGATCTTGGGAAATTCACGCAAGAGGGGCGCTACCGGGTCTGGAAGGAGATCTGGATGTTGAATTATCTCGGTCGCGCAGCGCGCTACAACTGAATCGGAGGGCTTCGCGCGGCTGAATGCCTCGGCGGTGCAGCATCATCCGCCGATGTAGCTCATCTCCACTTTGGCGCGGGCTTCACCGGCGGCGAGAACCTCGGCCCGCTCGTCGCTGTAACGGTCCATCCGACCCTGCCAGATCCGGTGGAGGAAGCTCTCGAGTCCAGGCAGGGCCAGATTCGCCCGAACCGCAGCGAGCACGTCCCAACCCAATGCCGCAAACAGACAGGTGTAGAACTTGCCGTCAGCCGACAGCCGTGCGCGGTGGCAGTCGCGGCAGAACGGCGCGGTCACAGAACTGATCAGGCCGATTTCGCCGCGTCCGTCGCGGTACCGATAGCGAGAGGCGACCTCACCGCGATAGGCGGGGACGGCGGGCTCGAGGGGCCAGCGGGCCGCGATCTGGGCGAGAATCTCCCGGGCGGGTACCACGCGCTGGGGGCTCCAGTGATTCGTGGTGCCGACGTCCATGAACTCGATGAAACGCAGCGAGTGGCCCCGGGCGCGGAAGTACTCGCAGAGAGTGACGATCTCGCCGTCGTTGATGCCGCGCTGGACGACGCAATTAATCTTGATCGGCAGGCCGAGTGCGGCGGCGGCATCGATGCCCCGCAGGACACGACCCACCGGGAAACCGAAACCGTTGAGTCGCCCCGCGGTGCTGTCATCGAGCGAATCAAGCGAGACGTTCAGGCGGTCAAGGCCGGCGGCGTGCAGAGCGGGGAGCTGTTTCTCCAGCAGCCAGGCGTTGGTCGTCACGGCGACGTCTTTCACGCCAAGATCGCGTTTGAGGACGCGCAGCAATTGCGGCAGATCGCCGCGGAGCAAGGGCTCGCCGCCGGTGAGACGGACTTTTTCGACTCCGAGAGAAAGGAAGGCCTGCACAATCAGCGTCAGCTCCGCGACGGTCATGAGTTGCGAATCGCGAAGAAAGACGTGACCCGGTCCGAAGACATCCGCCGGCATGCAGTAGGGGCAACGGAAGTTGCAGCGATCCGTCACCGAGATGCGAAGATCCCGGAGCGAGCGGTTGAACCGGTCGGTACAATGGAGCATGGGTAAGCGGCGGGGCTGGTGCGGAGTACGAGATGAAACGCATTCGCTTGCGGGGTAAAGCCGTTGGTGACTTCTTACTTTCATGGTCACCCCAGCCGCAGCCGAGAAGTTGATTCTGGAGAACAGCCCGCCCTTCCATCGGGAGGATTGCCCCCTGGCTTCCGCGCATGGTCGGGTGCTGCGGAGAGATCTCTGTGCCGATCGCGATCTGCCGCCGTTCGATCGCGTGACCATGGACGGTTACGCCGTGCGGGCGGAAGCCTTGGCCAAGGGCACAGGAATATTTCGAGTGGGTCGATTGCAGGCCGCAGGGATGCGGGCGTTCAAACTGCCGGCTGCCGCCGAGGCGTGCATCGAAGTGATGACAGGGGCGGTGGTCCCGGCCGGGGCCGACTGCATCGTGCCGTACGAAGAGACGACTCGCGAGGGGAACCAGATTAGCGTCGTGGGAGAGCCCGGAAGACTTGGGTTCGGTCACGCCATTCATCGGCGGGGCAGCGATCACCGGTCCGGCGAAGTCATCGTGAAAGCGGGAACCCGCCTGACTGGGAAGGAAATCGCGGTGGCGGCTGCCTGTGGTCACGGGACCGTAACGGTAAGCCAGCTGCCGAAACTGGCGGTGGTGGTGACCGGCGATGAGTTGGTCGAGGTCGAGGGGGCGGTCGCGGCGCACCAGATTCGACGCAGCAATGACCATGCGCTGCGCGCAGCACTGATTTCCGCCGGATATCCGAATGTCGCGCGTTTCCATGTGCGCGACGTCCGGCATGAAGTGGAACATATGATGTGGCACATTCTGGCGGAGTACGATGTCGTGGTGATTTCCGGCGGGGTCTCGCAAGGGAAGTTCGACTATCTGCCGCAGGAACTGCAGGCGCAGGGAGTGCGGAAGATCTTCCATGGCGTGGCCCAACGGCCGGGGAAACCAATGTGGTTTGGGCTGAGCGCGCGCGGGATGCCGGTGTTTGCGCTGCCGGGCAATCCAGTCTCTGCGTACACCTGCCTGCATCGCTACGTTCTTCCAGCCCTGGCGCACGCCAGCGGGGCCACGCCCGCGCCGGTCCGCTCCGCCGCCCTGGCGGTCGAGGTTAATTTCAAGCCCCGGCTCGCGTATTTCCCGCCCGTAAGACTCTCGAACGGGCCGAACGGCCAGTTGCTGGCGACGCCGGATCCCAGCAATACTTCGGGAGATCTGGCGGGCTTGGTCGGGACGGATGGCTTCCTCGAGCTCCCCGCGGAGGAAAGCGTGTTTACGGCGGGCACCCTCGCGCCCTTCCGTGCTTGGTAGGCTGGTGTCGTCCCTGCCACCGATGTTCCCGGCCAGTCTCCCGGTCGTGCCGAAGCGCGAATCCTCGCTCGCCTTGCGCAGGCGCAGGAGTAAGTAAGCAGCCTCAGGCGATCATGTTCCGTCGGGGTCGCCGGACGGAACGCGCCCGAACTCTCCCCATTCCATTTCATGTACTCTCATCTGGACGCACAAAACCGACCCGCGATGGTCGATGTCGGCGACAAGCCCGTGACCAGACGAACGGCTCATGCCGTTGCGACCGTCGCTTTACCCGCGGAACTGGGTGAGTTGCTCCAGGACGGGGAAATCGCGACGAAGAAAGGGCCGATCTTTCAAACGGCGATCCTCGCAGGGGTGATGGCTGCCAAGCGCACCAGCGAACTCGTGCCCCTGTGCCACGCGATTGCGCTGGAAGATTGCCGCCTTGAGATTGTGCCCCACGCGGACCGCGGCGAAATCGCGGTTCATTGCCGGGTGCGCGCCGAGGCGAAGACCGGCGTGGAAATGGAAGCGCTCACGGGAGCAAGCGTCGCGGCCCTGGCGGTCTACGACATGGCCAAGGCCGTCAGCCACGGCATCGTGATCAAGGAAATCCGCCTGCTCGAGAAGACGGGCGGAAAAAGCGATTTCCGCGCGGCATGAAGACGATGGGGGAGTCCAACCTGCGGGCGATTACCGTCGAGTACTTCGCGATTCTGCGCGAGCAACGCGGCGTGGCCCGGGAAACGCTGACCACTGCCGCCGGCACGCCGACGGCGCTCTACGCGGAGCTGCACGGGCGACACGGCTTCAGCCTGCCTGCCGACGGCGTGCGCGCGGCGGTTAATGGCGTGGTGGTGAACGGCGACGCGCCGTTGCGGGATGGCGACCTGGTGGTGTTCATTCCGCCCGTAGCGGGAGGCTAGTCCGGGAGATAGCCGTCATCCGATGCCGGTCAGGTGCAAACTGAATCATGTTCAAGATCTCAACTCAGCCGATCAGTTCATCTGAGCTGCAAGCGACGCTGAAGAACTTCCGAGCCGGCGCGTGCGCGACCTTTGAAGGGTGGGTGCGCAATCGCAACCAGGGTCAGGAAGTGCGTTCGCTCGAGTACGAAGCCTACACCCCGCTGGCGGAAGCGGAGGGCGCGAGGATTCTCGCGGAGGCAGGCGCGAAGTACGGGCTGCTGGGCTGTGCAGCGGTGCATCGAATCGGCCACCTGCAAATCGGGGAGCTGGCGGTGTGGGTCGGAGTGGCGGCGGAGCACCGGGAGGCGGCCTTCCATGCCTGCCAGTACATCATCGACGAAGCCAAGGCGCGGCTGCCGATCTGGAAGAAGGAGCACTACGTTGCGGGCAGCAGCGTTTGGATAAACTCCGCCTCGAGAGAGGAACACGCGGAAAGACCGGCAGGCCCGGCTTCAACGTAGGGTAACTGAAAGTGGCGGCGGGTGGGAGCTGGCGGTGGCAGTGGACGCGTGTCGTTCCCTGCGTTCAAAACTTGGTGAAACAAGCCCGGTGCGAAGTTGCGGCTGGTTTCGCCGGTAGGCCGGTTTATCGAACGGCGCATGAAGCTTTGCTTTGCCGCTTCGGCAGCTGGTCAGGTGGTACTCTCGGAAACGCTTCGAAAGATCCCCACTGAGTTCTGGTGGAAAGCCGGTGGGGTTGCGGCCGCGTTGATCATCGTGGTCGTGGGATTTCGCAAGTTGGCAAAGATGAACCGCTTGATGCTTGGAGTTGGTCTGTTTCTTGGCGGCACCAGCTTGGGTCTTCATTGGGTCTACGAACGAAATGAGCCCAAGTGGGCAACCCCAGTCGTGCAGATACTTGCCGGCTTCCTGCCGACAAAGGTCCGTAACTGAACGCCGCAGTAATGGCGCTTTCCTGCGGGGGACAGTCCCCGGGCGGGTGGTCGGAGTCGGAGGATATTAGCGCAAGCGGAGGCGGAAGCCCGCGGGAGTCATGGCCACCGGCCGGGGCGAGAATCGGGTTGGTTTTCGGATACGAACGGGCTAGGCCTTGCGATTCAAGTTTCTCGCCATGGCAAAAACGCAATCCGACATCGGACTCATCGGTCTCGCCGTAATGGGTCAAAACCTCGCCCTCAACATCGCCGACCACGGCTTCAAAATCTCGGTTTACAATCGGACCACCGAGAAGACGGAGAAGTTTGTCGCGGAAAACCCGAATACGCCCGGAGGAGTCGTCGGTACAAAGACGCTGGAGGAGTTCGTGCGGTCGATCGCCAAGCCGCGCAAGTTGATCATTCTCGTGCAGGCGGGCAAGGGAACTGACGCGGTCATCGACAGCCTGGTGCCGCTGCTCGAACAAAATGACATCGTGATCGATGGCGGGAACGCACTGTGGACCGACACAATTCGGCGGGAAAAGGCGCTGCGGGAAAAGGGGCTTCGGTTCATCGGTTCCGGGGTATCCGGAGGCGAGGAAGGGGCCCGCTTCGGCCCGGCGTTGATGCCCGGGGGAGATCCCGCCGCGTACAAGGAACTCGAGCCCATCTGGAATGCAGTCGCAGCCAAAGTCGATGCGCAGACGGGCCGCCCGTTGACCGGCGCGGCACCCGGGAAGCCGGTGGTCGGCGGGGTGCCCTGCGCCGCCTACATCGGCGAGAATGGTGCCGGGCACTACGTGAAGATGTGCCACAATGGAATCGAGTACGGCGATATGCAGATGATCTGCGAGGCCTACGCGCTGATGAAAGGTTTGCTCGGGATGAAAGCACCCGCCATGGGTGCAATCTTTGCCGAATGGAATCAGGGCATGCTCGGGAGCTTTCTGATCGAAATCACCGCGGATATTCTCGGGCAGAAGGACCCGGTCACGAAGAAGCCGATCGTCGACGTGATTTTGGATACGGCGGGGCAGAAAGGCACCGGCAAGTGGACTTCGGTCAACGCCCTCGACATGGGGGTGCCTGCGCCGACGATTGCGGAGTCGGTGTTTGCCCGGTTTCTCAGCGCGATCAAGGAGGAGCGGGTCGCCGCGGCGAAGATCCTCAAGGGTCCGAAGAAGAAGTACCGCGGATCGAAGAAGGCGCTGATCGCCGCCATTCACGACGCGCTGTACTGCTCGAAGATCTGCTCCTACGCCCAGGGATTCCAGCTGATGCGGGAAGCGCAGAAGGAGTACAAGTGGAAGCTCAACTTCGGGGAAATCGCCCAGATCTGGCGCGGGGGCTGC
>Ga0194120_10008589_pt1 | contig 13402 bp, 14 predicted proteins | sample TA2MahCa65mmetaG_FD_148642 | JGI IMG/M metagenome (GOLD analysis project Ga0194120, IMG submission 148642) | Freshwater microbial communities from Lake Tanganyika, Tanzania - TA2015019 Mahale Deep Cast 65m | ecosystem: Environmental > Aquatic > Freshwater > Lake | place: Tanzania: Lake... | reverse complement strand
GTTATTTCTGCATTCGTTATTTTTAATACTTTCATTTGCTTCCTCCCGATTTATTATGCAAAATAATCGGGATTTAGTATATACTTCTATCATCTCTTATGTCAACTTATTTATTGCGTTTACTATAAGTTAAATGGTTATTGAGTTCCCTCCGAAAGTCCATATAATTTATAAACAGGCACAGTATATTCAAAATTCTTATGGAGGAGGGAGTTATGCAGAAGGATTATAAAGAGATAAGCCTTATAAAATTCCAGGAGAAATTTCAAACCGAAGAAGATTGCCAGAAGAGACTCGTTGAACTTCGCTGGGCTGATGGTTTTGTATATCCCCGTTGTAAAGGGAAAGATTACTATGACTTGCCAAAACGCCATCTCTATCAGTGTAAGGGATGTGGGTATCAGGCAAGTATAACATCTGGAACAGTGATGCATGGCACAAGAACCTCTCTTTTGAAATGGTTCTGGGCAATCTTTCTTATGAGTACGGATAAAAGAGGGATTTCTGCTCTTGCTCTGTCCAAAAAGATCGAAGTATAGTAAACGAATTAAATAAGTTGACATTGAGTACTTGTCATTCCGAGCACATTCACTTTGTTCAGTGTAAACTCCGCGAGGAATCTTAAGATTTCTCAGTCGCGCTGCTCCTTCGAAATGACAACTTTCTTTTTTCGTTGACTATAAGTTACTGGGTAGCGTGGACTATGCTTCAAAAGATACGAAGAGGGATGAAAAACCGGGATTCGAAATACAAGCTTTCCGGAGTAATAGAAATAGACGATGCCTTCTTTGGTGGTACAAAGAAAGGTGGAGATAAACGGGGTCGTGGTAGTTCTAAGACCCCAGTCATCGTGGAGGCATCCACGAGTAAAGAAAGTATTGGTTACGCCAGGATGACGGTAGTGGACAGGGTAGATGGCGATACCGTTAAGGAGATTGTCAAGGCGGACGTAAAAGAAGGCCAAACGGTTAAGTCGGAGGGGTTTAATAGCTACAATGTTGTAAAAGAAGAAGGATACGAACATCACAAAAAGATTGTGAGAGGACGGAAAGCCCATACAGTTTTGAAATGGGTGCATATCTTGATCTCTAATGCAAAGGCATTTATACAAGGTACTTTTCATGGAGTAGATAAGAAGCATTTACAATGCCTATCTTGATGAGTTTTGCTATCGATTCAACCGCCGCTGGTCTGAAAGCTTGCTCTTTGATAGGCTGGTAACCGCTTGTGTTTCATCTCCTGGTGTTGTGTTTTCGGAGCTAACTAAATAACCATTTTGAGTTATATGTATGATTAGCCAAGAGGTAGTAACCTATAAATTGTCTGAGTCGCCGAAAGTTAGTATTATAATGAATTGCTTCAATGGTTCAAAATATTTACGTGAGGCGATTGAGAGTGTGTATGCACAAACTTTTGAAGACTGGGAAATAATTTTCTGGGATAATGCATCAACTGATAATAGCGCTGAAATAGCAAAAAGCTACGACAATCGTGTTAGATATTTCAAGAGTGAAAAAAACTATTCCATTGTTGGTAAGGCGAGAAACCTCGCTTATAAACAAGTAAGAGGGAAATATATTGCCCTTTTAGATGTGGATGATGTCTGGCTGCCAAATAAATTGGAAAAGCAGGTGTGTCTTTTGGAAGAAAATAAGAATATAGGGTTGGTATTTAGTGATGCAATAGTTTTTAACGATAATGGCAAAGAATACGAGTTATTCAAATTTGTTAAGCCTGAAAGAGGGTATGTGTTTGGTAGCCTTTTTAAAAGCAACTTTATTACCACAGTATGCATGATTTACAGGCGATCTGCCTTAGAAAGCCTGCAGTATGTTTTTGACGATGAATTTACCTATATTCAGGATTACGATTTGTCGTTGAGGGTAGCGCATAAATACGAGGTTGACTATGTGGCGGAGCCTCTGGCAAAGGTAAGAAAACACGGAGAGAATTTGGGTGAGAAGATATTATCTCGTTTGCCACAGGAGAATTTGAGACTGTTGGAAAAGTTGATTATAAGCATACCCGATATAGAAGAAAAGTTTAGTAAGGAGATAAAATGTTTTAAAAAACAAACGAATATGTTTTCCGCTCTTGCCGAATGGAAAAGTGGAAATAAAAAATCATCTGTAAAATATTTAATACCATATTTAAATGATAAAAAATTTTTTGTAATATTTATACTAATCTTTTTGTTTTCGTATTCCCGATATGAGAATTTAAAATCTAAGTTAAAATATTTAATGAAAAAAATGAGGTAAATTTTAATGCCTGTCATGGATGATGTCAAAGAGGTTGTTGATATCATAAAAAAAGAGGGTGATCCTTATGCAATTATCCTTTTCGGTTCAATCGCAAGGAAGGCAAAAGGAAAAGATATTGACCTCTTAATTATTGGAAATAAAAAAGAAGAAAAAAGGATAGCAAAGTCTCTTTATCCTTTCTTCAAAAAGTATCCGGTGGATACCTTTTTTGTTTCAAAGAAGAAACTTAAGGAGTTGTATTTTCATGGGAGTCCGTTCTTGCGCCTTATTCAAAAGGAAGGGAGGTTGCTCTATATGCATAACTCTTTGAAGGATTGGCATGATTCAGGGTTAGAAGACTTCCAGCAGGCTGAATATCTCTCTGAAGGAGGTTTCTATAGAGGGGCTTGTTCTAGCAGCCAGCAGGCTATTGAAAAAATCATTAAATGGATGCTATTAAAAAAGGGTTGGGAACTTGAAAAGATAAACAACGTCAGGAGACTGATGGCTATTGCTGAAAATTTTGGAATAATTGTACCGTTACAAGATGAGGAAATAGATTTCATAAACAGTGTTTATAAAGGAAGATATCCTGGAGAAGAGGGTCTCCTGCCTCTTGGTACTCCAACGCAAAAGGATACAAAGAAGGCGTTACAGATTGCAAAAAAGGTTGTCAGATATTTTAAATAAAAGGTTTTTTCGTTATTATTTAATGAAATTTAGAACGCAGAAACTCACGAAGGATATTTCAAAAACAGAGTAGAATTAAATCAAAAATTTACTGACACCGTCATGTATTTTAAATGCACCTGCGGGAAATTACTCTTTTTCTGAGTTCATGAGTTTCAGATTTATCTTCAATTTTGCGTTTCTTATTGGATTGACGGTTCATGACTATTCTAAGAGCAAAAACAATAGATTTATTTAAGTACGATGGATTAACTGAAAGCCAGCGCCAAAATAGTGAAAAGAATCTGGCTGAAATTAGAAATAAAAGTCTAAAATTAAATTCTTATCCGCGCAGGTTAGTCTTAGAATTAACGAATGCCTGCAATTTAAATTGTATTATGTGTGGTAGAGATGAGGGGGATTTTTCCTATAACTATTTTGATTTGAGGTGTATCGAAAAATTAGAGCACATCCTTGAATATGTTGAAGAAGTTACTTTGTTTGGGTGGGGAGAACCCACGATACATCCGAGATTTAAAGAGATTCTGGAGTTTTTTGACAGGTATCCCGTAAAAAAGTATTTTGTTACTAATGGTACGACTCTCCGTAAAATAAAAGATTATTTGTTCAATTACAGAGTTGATATTATGGCCGTTAGTCTTGACGGCGCTACTGCTGAAACTAATGATAAAATCAGGATAAATTCGAATTTTGACCAAATTATTTCCAGCCTTAAAGCGATTGTTCAGCGAAAAAATAAAGAAAGTGTAAGTTTTCCTTACGTAAACTTTGTTGTTACTTTAATGAAAAGCAATTTGAACGAGTTGCCTGACATAGTTGATTTGGCTAGTGATATAGGAATCGAAGAAGTAAAGGCAGTGTATTTGACGGCATTTAGTAAAAAACTTGAAAATGAACTTCTATGGGATTGTACAGATAATGTAAAGAAGGTTTTTTCAGAAACTATTGAACGAGGCAGCAAATTGGGAATAAAAGTTAAACTACCTTATATCCAGGGAGAAGATATTGCAGGAGACAAACTTCACAAGGATTGTTTTGTAGGGTGGCGCGATTTCTTTGTAGGTTCAGATGGGTATGTTAGACCATGTCAATCAAACTCACGTAAAATGTTTCATATTTCAAAATATGACAGTTTTGAAGAGTCATGGAATTCCAGTGAATTTATAAATTTTCGTTCCGTAGTAAATGATCCGGAGAAAATGTTGGAAGGATGTAAGCGCTGCTATCAATCTTCGCATGCGAATTGGAATAGAAAGACATCCTTTTTGCAAATTGGGCAAAAATTTGCTCCTGAATGGGAGGAAAGAAGATTATGATAGAAGGAGTCAAAATAACACCTTTGAGGCAAATACTGGATGAACGAGGTAAAATAATGCATATGCTGCGTTCGGATGCCCCTCATTTTGAGAAATTTGGAGAAATATACTTTTCATTTGTCCATCCTGGGGTGATCAAAGGGTGGCATATCCATAAAAAGATGACTCTTAACTATGCTGTTCCTGTGGGCAAAATCAAATTAGTGCTTTATGACGAGAGGAAAGGTTCTCCAACCTGTGGTGAGTTGATGGAGATTTTTACAGGGACTGAAAACTATCAATTGATTACTATTCCTCCATTTGTATGGAATGGCACTAAAGGACTTGGTGAGACGACATCAATTATTGCCAACTGTGCCACACTTCCCCATGATCCGGAGGAGATAGAACGTCTAAATCCATTTGATAAGAGAATACCTTATGACTGGAATCTTAAGCACGGTTAACTAAGGGATCGAAAAATAAATTGTTCTCACAAAGATAACGAGCAACAATTGGGGTTTCAAAAAAACCCAATAATTTAAATGTGAAATAATCGGTGGATGTACTTTCAATAAATTAAAATGACATTTCTCCTCTTTAATAAGTAGTTACTGCCCATTTCCCTTTACTACTTCTGTAAGGCGATTGTTATAATAAAAAATCCTCACCAAAACTTGCCAGAAATAGTTTTTACAAGGTCAATACTAAATGTGTACGCAGGATTTTGTGGAATTTTTTTATGCTACGATTGTATTGTTTTTATCAAATAAAATATTTATGCACGGTTCAGGCGTTAAGATTAACTAAGAAAGTGTAGAATATGAGTTTAATTATTGTTCCCCTATATTTTTTGTTGGTTATTGGTCTTGGTAATCTATTCCTTAGAAACAAGGTAAAAGACACTTGTCTCTTATTTTTGGGCTCTTTTGTGGTAGGCGCTACAATCATTACCACGGTTATACACTTACTCTCTCAATTTAAACTTCTAACGCCCGTAAATGTTTCCATATTTATATTGTTGATGCTGATTCCTGTAATCTTAAGGCTTAGTCCTTTTGTAGAAGATTTAAAACGGCTAAAGGAAAGTGTTACTGGTTTTGTTTTAAGTGGCTTTAAACCAAAGTTATTACTGATTATTATTGCTGCAATTCTCTTCGTATACTTAATGGATGCTTGGACGCCACCCAGAAGCGGTGACGCCATGAGGTATCATTTGGCGCAGCTAAAAGATATTTATAGAAATAACGGATTTATATTTAGACCTTATGCGCATTATAATTTTCCTATTAATTTTAGTTATCTGATTTATCCGGTTTATTTAATTTGTGATGCCGTTGGGGTTCAGGTTTCAGTTTTTATTCAACTTTTATTTATCTTTATTATATTTATAAAAATATGCAATTTTTATAAAATCAAAAATTATCTTTTTGCTATTCTGTTGTTTCTATTAACCCCTTTAGTTCTTCAGGAATCCACCATCGTAGCAAACGACCTGTTTGTTATTGTCTTTCTTTATGCCGGGTTTATATTTCTTGCAGAATCAAAAACGAGAGATATTGACATTAATCTTTTTCTGAGTTCATTGGCAATAGGATATGCCTGGGCGTCAAAATATTATCCTGTGTTTTTCTTGTTCTGGTTTATTTATCTTTTATGGAAAACCTCCAGTAAAAATATAGTATCCTTCTTTAAGAGATCCAGTGTATTCTTTTTAATCGTAAATTTATCAGCGCTGATCCATTATTTGCGAAATTACTTAAACACTGGCAATCCTATTTGGCCGAGTATGGTGAAATTTCTTCCCAGCAATAACGAGCATTTGAATGAAGTCGCTTATAGATTTATCTCAGGTGTGGCGGGAACAAGAACTATTGAAACATATTTAAACTCTTTTAAAGAATTTTTTAAATACCCTGAATGTCTATTTTTCATCTGGTTTATTGGAATCTGGGGATTATGGATCAGAAAAAAAGACTATTTTGGCGAGGGAATTGGCAGTGTTTTATTCTTAACCCTTTGGGGATTTTTGAGCCCGGCTATGTATATTCGCTTAATTATCTTTATATTGCCGCCTTATATTTATCTTGCAGTTTTGGCATTAGAGGATATTTTTGCAAAAAAATATAAATTACGTTTTGCGATAGCTGCTTTATTTGGTGTTTATTCGCTTTATGGAATTATTATTACAGGGTGGTATTCTTATGATTATTTAGGATACCAGGTTACCAGAGATATTAAGTCGCATCATAAAGCCACCTTTTATTATAATGAATATGAATGGATCAATAAGAATTTACCGCTTGCTTCAAAACTAGCGGTTATGGTTAGTTGTCAACAAACGTTCTACTTAGATCGAGATTATATTAATATAGACCCTACATTAAGCGCGTATTTGGATTGGAATAAGATGAAAACAGTGGATGATTTCTACGATTTTCTTTGTGTAAACAATATAGATTATTTATTTGTTTCTATTGGAGAGGCATCTGCCAATAGATTTTCATCTAATATAGTGAGTAACATTGAAAAAGATTCACGGTTTAAAATAATTTGGGAGCGTACAACTGAATTAATGGACAGTCGGATTTTACGGAGATCCACGCCGGCAAAGGTACATTTAATTCAAATATTAAAATTCCAGCCTGAAAGAGATTGGAACTAAAAATGGTTAGTAGCTTAATTAATAAGAATTTCGCCTATATGTTTAATCTCTTGTTTTATAGAAGAATGTTATGAAGTTAAATACAGTAAAAATAAAAAGAATCATAAAAAATATTTTATTGTACACACTTGTTGTATTTATATTGGGTGAATTTGTTACAAGAGTATTAGATAAATATTTTGTTGATGGCAAGGTGGGGTCGTTATACAGTTATGTTGTTACTAGTGGTGATTCCTGGAACTTTCAGCCAAACATAACAGTTGTCCAGCCAGAGCGGTACGGTGATAGGAGTTATTCTCTTAACAATTACGGTTATCGAGGACGGGACATTGTATTAGAAAATAATAAACGTAGAATTCTTTTTCTTGGGGACTCCATCACTTTTGGTTTAGGAGTCAAGGATTCTTTTGTTTATCCTGTTTTAGTAGAAAATGCACTAAATGAAAATGATAAAGTTAATGGCAACTTTGAATTAATTAATCTTGCTTTGCCTAGTTATTCTCCATACGATGAGCTTGCAACCTTGGAAAAGATTGGTTTAGGCTTACGGCCTGAACTCATCATCCTTCAGCTTTATATGAATGATTTCCAAGAAATGAAAAAACAAAATAACAATACACCGTCAATAACGCCGCCACTAATACGACTTTCGCTATCACAACGTTTTTTCATCCTAAAAGAGTTAATATTTAGTAAATCAGCATTTCTTCGACGAGTACGGCAAATATGCCAAATGGTTACTCACCGTATGTTTCATGACTTCAGGAGAACACATTTTATAAATACCTTGAACGATGCGGAGCCGAAAGAACGGATGGAACTTTTCACATCCCATCCACAAGATCAGGAGATTGATGGTTTTGATGATGTTGAAGAAATGTATAGACTAGCAAAAGAGATCCATATTAATTTTCTTGTAGTATTAACCCCCAATGAAGTACAACTTTTTAAAGAAGACTATGATTTAATTAATGAACGGGTCCGTACATTCTGTGAGCAAAGAAATATACCTTTTTATGACCCTACAGATAGCATGAGATCTTCTAACGCTAAAAATAATATTTTTTGCGATGGACTTCACCTTAGTGAGTTTGGACATAAATTTTTTGCTGATTGGATATTACCAATTATCAAAAATCATTTAAGTGCGGATAAACAACAATGGACCATACATTAATTTCAACAATTTATGGAATAACAACAAATTCACAGCTTTATTTTGCATGAATTGGGAGAAGAAATACATTTTGAGACGAATAATTACCCGGTTCTTGCGAGATTGGCATTATGCCGGGATATACCATAATCCCAGCAATGTTGGGCATCGTTTCACGCAGCGGAACGCTCCTATGAGGCCGTCTGGCAATTAACTCAACGGGGTCTTGGTCAATCGACATGCATTGGTATTGTTTCGATTACTGATAAAAACTGCTTTTGCAAAATTTTCAAAAGGAAAGAAGATTTATGAACATTTTGGGAATATCGGCCTTTTACCATGACAGCGCTGCATGTCTAGTTCGAGAAGGTGATATCGTTTCTGCTGCACAAGAAGAGCGTTTTACTCGTAAGAAACACGACTTTTCTTTCCCGAAGAATGCAATATATTACTGCTTACAGGATAGCAGATTACAAGTAAAGGATTTGGATTTTATTGCTTTTTACGATAAGCCCTTCATGAAGTTTGAGCGTATCCTGATGACCTATCTATCATACACACCAGTTGGGATTCGGTCGTTTCTTAAGGCAATGCCGTTATGGATAAAGCAAAAAATATGGATAAAAGAATTTATCAGTAAAGAGCTGGATTTTGAAGGAAAGATTATCTTCCCCGAACACCACGAATCACATGCCGCATCTGCATTCTTTCCGTCGCCATTCCAGAAAGCGGCATTCCTTACCATAGATGGTGTTGGCGAATGGGCTACAACAAGCTATGGCGTGGGTAAAGACAATAAGATAGATATCCTGGCAGCGATACATTTCCCGCATTCTTTAGGTTTACTGTATTCGGCGTTTACCTATTACACCGGATTCAAAGTCAATTCAGGTGAATATAAGGTAATGGGTTTGGCACCTTACGGTGAAGCAAGGTACAGGGATTTGATTCTTTCAGAACTGATGGATTTGAAAGAAGATGGTTCTTTCAAGTTGAATATGAAATATTTTAGTTATTGTGCAGGTTTAACGATGACCAATGGGCGATTCGATAGGTTGTTCGGTGGCCCTCCGCGAAAACCTGAATCGTTGCTAACTCAGCGTGATATGGATTTAGCACGTTCCGTGCAAGAAGTAACCGAAGAAGTAATGCTGCGTATGGCTCGACATATTCACAAAGAGACAGGGCAAAAGAATCTCTGTCTGGCAGGCGGTGTGGCATTGAATTGTGTTGGCAATGGAAGGGTTTTACGGGAAGGCCCTTTTGAGAATATTTGGATACAGCCTTCTGCCGGAGACGCAGGAGGCGCACTGGGAGCAGCCTTGTTTGTTTGGTATCAGTATTTAGAAAACAAAAGAATTGCAGACGGCAAAAAGGATTCTCAGCACGGGTCTTACCTTGGCCCAAAATATGAGAATAGTTATATTTCTGATTTTCTCAAACTAAACAATATCCCTTATATTGAATTGGGCGATGGAGAAATACCAGAAAAGATTGCCGATTTAATTGCAGATCAAAAGGTAATCGGCTGGTTTCAGGGACGGATGGAATTCGGTCCCAGGGCGTTGGGAAACCGGTCAATTATTGGAGACTCCCGCTCTCCAAAAATGCAGGAATTAATGAACCTGAAAACGAAATTCCGTGAAAGCTTTCGTCCATTTGCTCCATCGGTAATAAAAGAGAGGGTTTCCGACTTCTTTGAATTCGACAGAGAAAGCCCCTATATGCTTCTGGTGGCTCGGGTGAAAAGAGAAATTCGCCGGGAAATGTCAGGAGAAGAGCAAAAACTCTTTGGCATTGATAAATTGAATGTCGTTCGTTCTAGTATTCCGGCAGTCACACATGTAGATTATTCTGCCAGAATTCAGACTGTCAGCAAGGAGGATAATCCTTTATTTTATCAGGTAATCACAAAATTTGATGAGAAATACGGCTGTCCTGTCATTATCAACACCTCCTTCAATGTACGGGGTGAACCCATTGTTTGTACTCCAGATGACGCTTACTTATGCTTTATGCGAACGAACATGGATTACCTGGTTATGGGAAAGTATTTAATCGAGAAGAAAGAACAGAAGCCTTTGGACAAAGATATAAATTGGTTGAAAAAATATGAGTTGGATTAGGAGGAGTTTATGATTATCGAAGAAATAAAAAGTATCAAGAGTGGAAGATGCGAACTGCGAAAATTTGGGATAACGATGAGTGCCGTTTTCGCGCTATTGGGAGGGTTCTCCTTGTGGCGTGGGAAAGATTATTATTTCAGCTTTGTTATTCTTTCCATAGTGTTTTTGTTTCTTGGATTGGTTATCCCATTTTTATTAAAACCTATCCACAAGATATGGATGAGTTTGGCCATCCTTATGAGTTGTTTTATGACACGGGTAATTTTAAGTATCTTGTTCTATTTTGGTCTTACCCCAATTGGTTTCCTGGCAAGGTTGTTTGGTAAGGATTTTTTAGGATTAAAATTTGGTAAAAACACTGCGAATAGTTACTGGATACCAAAAGAAAAAAGAAAGTTTGAAAAAAATGAGTATGAAAGACAATTCTGATTCGAGAAGGAGTCAATCATGAGCAAAATTTCAATTATGAAAGAATTATTAGAGTTTTTAAAAGTACGCAAAAAATGGTGGTTAGCACCCATCATTATTTTTCTATTATTACTGGGTGCATTAATTATCTTTACGCAAGGTTCCGCGTTAGCTCCCTTTATCTATGCATTATTTTAGACGAGATTGTAGTTGGCCAAAGCAAGTTTTGATGAAAAACAACTCTACAAACATTTTATTACATCAATCTTGCACACAATTGACTGCTAATGAATATGGTGCTTTGTAAACGCTATAACAACTGGCTGTGGGCGTTATTATATAAAATGTGAATTCAACCTATTGGGTTAAAAAAATCTAAATTGGTAAAATTCCCTCTAAGCCTTTATTATTAACGATTACAAAGGAAAGTACCAAAATTCTGTGCAAGGTTCAGGAATTAAATCTGTTTAACTTGTCTTTTATAGCTTACCATAATCTTAATTAGATGCGCATTGTAGTAAATGCTTTATCCGCCGTTGCGGGAGGTGGGGTTACTTATTTAAACCAATTGTTTAAATACCTATCAGAAATAGATGATAAAAATGAATACCTGATTATTACTACAGAAAAAGGGGAAAAGGTTCTTTGCGCGGAATATAAAAATTTTAAGTTATTATCATTTAAAATTCCTAGTATTTCCGTTATTCATCGCATTTTCTGGGAACAATTATATTTGTGGTATATATTAAGAAAATACAAGGCAGACGTCCTTTACTCTCCTGCGAATATTGGATTAATTATTTCTTCCTTTCCCAATGTAATTATGATTCAGACAGTAGCCCCCTTTGATAAAGGAATGATAAAAAGACAGAATATTTACTACCGATTAAAATTTAATTTTCTGAGAATTTTAACAAATCTCTCCGTTAAGAAAGCGAAAAAGGTCATATTTATTTCAGATAATGCAAGAAAAGAAATAAGTTACTATTACAACTTAGAAGAAGAAAAAACCGCACTTATATATCATGGTAGAAATGTGTTATTCAAGCCAGATCTGAATTATGATCGTTTGCAGGAGATAAAACAAAAATATAGTTTAAACAATTTTATTCTTTATGTCTCAAATATTTATAAGTATAAAAATTTTTTGGAGTTGATTCATGCTTTTTCAATAATAAAGCATCAAATTAATTCTGATTTGAAGCTTGTATTGGTTGGAAGGAGTTTTGACAATCGATATACAGAATCGCTTAAAACTTTTACAATAAATAAAGGGTTGAAGGAGGATGTTATCTTTTTAGGTCACATTTCTTACGAAGAATTACCATACTTTTATGTACTTTGCAAGTTATTTATATATCCATCAACTTGCGAGAACTGCCCTAACATCCTGATTGAGGCTATGGCTTGTGGTGCGCCAATTTTAGCCTCAAACGTAGAACCAATGCCAGAGATTTGTCAGGATGCCGCAGTGTATTTTGATCCTTTTAACCCGCAGGACATTGCAGAAAAGATTCAAATTGTATTGACTGACAATAATTTAATACAAGATTTGAAACAACTTTCTTTAAAAAGGATGGGTTATTTTACTTGGGAAAAAACCGCAAAAGAAACACTTTGTGTATTAGAAGGGGTGTATTGGAATACATCCAGTTTTACTAAAAGACGCTAGTGTTTACTTGCATAAATAACTTAAATATAGTAGACTTCTTTTATTTCTGTATTAAGGAGGTCTACCATGCCAAGAAAAGCACCAATACCTTGCTGTTCGGAGAAAGACCGACAGATTCTTGTCGAATGGGCTAATAGTCGGAGTACAGAGTGGAGGCTTGTTGAGCGAGCCAGAATCATTAACATGCTGCTTGCCGGAGAACAGGTGAATAAGGTGGCCACAGCCCTTGGGACATCCCAAAATACTGTTATTGAGTGGCGTAGCCGCTTTAGTGCAAATGGGATCAAAGGCTTGTATGATCTGCCTCGTTCCGGCAAACCACCGAAATATGATAAGGAGTTTCGCAATCGGGTTTTGAAGACATTGGAGCTTGAGCCGCCAAAAGGACAGGCAAGTTGGGACGGTACTTCTCTTGCAAAGCATTTGGGGGCATCAGACGATGCCGTCTGGCGTATTCTTCGGAAGGAAGGCATTTGCCTTGTGCGGCAAAGAAGCTGGTGTGTGAGTACTGACCCGGAATTTACGACCAAGGCGGCTGATATCGTAGGTTTATACCTATCCCCGCCAGAGAATGCTATAGTGATTTCTGTTGGCGAAAAGCCAAGTATACAAGCTTTAGAGCGAACCAAAGGCTATGTATGTACAAGCAACAGAAAAATCGTACATGGTCTTAAAAGTACCTATAAGCGTCATGGGACGCTGAACCTATTTGCAGCTCTTAACGTGGCAACAGGAACTATTCATACGCAAACAACGGAATTAAAAAGACGAGTGGAATTTCTGGCATTCATGGATCAACTGCTTTTTGATTTGCCGGATAGCAATAAGAAGGAAATCCATGTTATTCTCGACAACTACTGTATTCACAAGCGAAACGGGGAATGGTTGGCAGCACGCCCGAATGTTAAATTCCATTTTACACCTACTTCTGCAAGCTGGCTCAATCAGGTGGAAATATGGTTTGGTATTCTTTCGAGAAAAGCTTTGAAGAACGCCAGCTTTAAAAGTGTTGAGCAATTGAGGTGTGCAATCGAGGCATTCATCGAAGCCTATCAACCGAATGCAAAACCTTTCGTGTGGCGTAAGAGAGAGGTTAAGGGTTCGCAATTAAGAAATACTATAAGTAATTTATGCAATTAAACACTAG
>Ga0194120_10008588_pt1 | contig 13402 bp, 12 predicted proteins | sample TA2MahCa65mmetaG_FD_148642 | JGI IMG/M metagenome (GOLD analysis project Ga0194120, IMG submission 148642) | Freshwater microbial communities from Lake Tanganyika, Tanzania - TA2015019 Mahale Deep Cast 65m | ecosystem: Environmental > Aquatic > Freshwater > Lake | place: Tanzania: Lake... | reverse complement strand
CGATGATCGAAAAAATCGCGGAAACCTTTCCGCGCCTGAAGCAGCGCCTGCACCAGGAAGGAACGACCCTTTCCGGCGGCGAGCAACAAATGCTGGCCATCGGCCGGGCCATGATGGCGGCGCCGAAGATGATCCTGCTGGATGAGCCGTCCGAGGGAATCATGCCGATCCTGGTCGACGAGATGTTCGACCTTTTTAGCCGGATGAAAGCCGAAGGTACGACCATCCTGCTGGTCGAGCAGAACGTCGAACGGGCGCTGGGCATTTCGGACCGGGCCTATATCATGGATCAAGGCGTGATCGTCCATCATGCTTCCGCCGCGGCCCTGCTGGCGGACAAGGACATGCAGGAACGCTACTGCGCCGTTTAGGGAGGGCAAGCAATGCCGATCAACAAGCTGGCGCATTTTTCGATCCGCGCCACGGACATGGACGCTTCGCGGACCTTCTATACCGAAGTCCTGGGCTTCAAGGTCGGCTATCGGCCGCCCTTCAAGTTTCCCGGCATCTGGCTTTACCTCACCGACGACAAGGAAGAATACGGCACCCTGCACATCATCGGCATCGACCCGGGCTCCCCGCAGGGGTTGATCGATTATCTCGGCGACCGGTCGCCCGAAAACCTGAAAGGTTCGGGCGCGCTGGATCACATTGCCTTCAATGCCACGGGGCTGGCGGGCCTGCGCGCCAAGCTCAGGGAAAAGGGCATTGCGTACCGCGAACGGACGGTGCCCGATCTTCTGTTGCATCAGGTTTTCATCGCCGACCCTTCAGGCATCGTCATCGAGTTGAATTACCCGTCGGCGGAGGCCCAAGGGTAACGACCGTGGCCGGGAAGACAGCCGTCATCGTCGGAGGCTCCCTGGGCGGCCTGTTTGCCGCCAACATGCTGCATCAGGCCGGATGGAAGGTCCGGGTCCTGGAACGTTCCGGCGCGACGTTGGCGGGACGGGGGGCGGGGATCGTCACGCACCCCGAGTTGTTCGATTGCTTGTCCCGCGCCAGCGTGACGGTTGACGATACGGTGGGGGTCGCCATTCCGGGCCGGGTCGTACTGGACCGCGTTGGTCGAACGATCCTGCAAAGCGACCTGCCCCAGGTCCTGACCGCGTGGGGACGGCTTTATCATCTGCTCAAGGCGGCGTTGCCCGAGGATCTTTATCGCTTCGACTCCAACGTCAAGGCGATCGAACAGGATTCGAGCAGTGTCAGCGCCGTTCTTGCCGATGGGGGGCGGGAAACGGGCGATCTACTGATTGGCGCCGATGGCATCCGGTCCACGGTGCGCGCCTTGTTGCAGCCGTCGATCAAGCCAATTTACGCGGGATACGTCGCCTGGCGCGGCATGGCCGAGGAGTCCGACTTGACGCCGGAGACCCACGCCGCCCTGTTCGAGCGCTTCGCTTTTTGCCTGCCGCCCGGCGAACAGATGCTGGGCTACCCCATCGCCGGCGAGGATGACTCGGTCGCGCCGGGACGGCGGCGGTTCAACTACGTCTGGTATCGCCCGGCGGACGAAGTTGGCGCATTGCCCGACTTGTTGACCGACAAATCCGGAAAATGCCATGCCGAGGGGATTCCTCCCGGCTTGATCCGCGCCGACGTGCGCGACGCGATGTCTAAGGCGGCCGAGGACATCCTGGCGCCGCAGTTCGCCGAAGTGGTGCTGAAGTCGCGCCGGCCGTTCGTCCAGCCGATTTTCGATCTTGAATCCCCGCATATTGCCTTTGGCCGCGTCGCGCTGCTGGGGGATGCAGCCTTTGTCGCCCGGCCCCATTGCGGCATGGGTGTGACCAAAGTCGGGGCCGATGCCCTGGAACTGACGCGGGCGCTGGCCGCCCATCCGCAATCCATCGGGGATGCGCTAGAGGCCTATGAAGCAAAGCGAGTTGCTTTCGGCGGCTTCATTGTCAGGCACGCGCGGAAACTGGGGGCCTACATGCAGGCGCAGTTGAAATCGAACGCCGAGCGTGCCGCCGCCGAGCGCTATCGCACGCCCGAAGCCGTGATGCGGGAAACGGCGGTTCCGCCGGTTGCGTGAACGGCTATTCGCTTTGAACCCATAAGCCCTGCACGGTCCGGTTCAGCATCATGTCCTTGGCTGCGGCCGCGTATTCAAGGAAATGAGGTTGTTGGCGATGCCGGTCGAGGGAAGCCTTGTCGGTATAGACCTCGTAAAAATGGAACCGGTCCGGGTCATCCTCGGCGACGCTGACCGAGAAGAAGTGGCAATCGGCTTCTTTCTCAAGCGCCGCCTTGCCGTTTTTCAGGATGAGGGGGCGAAACCGGTCGGCCATGCCGGGTTTGAGCTGAACGGTGACGGAAATAGCATAGCGAGGCATTGATGCTGATCCTTGGCGATGACGGGTTGCGCAAAAAAGGCCGAAATGGCGAGGAAGCACGTTCTTACCAAAAGGGTAGCGCGCGGTCACTCCTCGTGCATCGGATTTTCCGTATTACAAATCCGCTACCGTCGCACACGAAAAATCAATCAAGACAACGCGCTCCAGCGAACAACTTGCCGCACACTTGCGGATGCATGGCGTGAAGGTCGAACTGGATATTGTCGATGCCCATGACCGTTCAATCGGCGACGTCCTGACGGATCATGCCAGTTCACAGAAAATCGATCTTCTTGTGACGGGCGCGTACGGACACTCTCGAATTCGCGATTTGGTCTTAGGAGGCGCAACCAAGGGCATGTTAAAATAGCCGGTGCTTCCATAGCTTCTCTCCCATTGATCAGGTGTCACATTGGTAGCGAAGCTCGCCTCAGAGATGCCGAACCGGATCGTGACATCAAGAGGCGATAAAGCGCGTTCGGGAGGATACATGATGGGGTGGTCCATATCGCTCGGGCGCATTGCCGGTACCGAGGTGCGGATCCACCTCACATTCTTCCTCCTCGTTGCTTGGTTCGCTTTTGCCGCCGGATCTAGGGGCGGACAAGCCGCGGCTGCCGAGGCCATTGTTTTCATTCTGGCCGTGTTCGGATGCGTTCTGGCTCACGAGTACGGTCATGTTTTGGCGGCGCGGTATTTCGGCATCGGAACCCGCGACATCACGCTGCTTCCCATCGGAGGCGTCGCAAGCATCGAAAGAATGCCGGAAAAGCCAGGTCAGGAGTTGTTGATCGCGCTCGCCGGGCCGGCGGTGAACCTTGTCGTCGCTCTATTGCTTTTCGCTGTCTTCGGTGCGCGCCTCGATGCGGAAAGGGTGGCGGATGCTGTTGGTGATCTAGGAATTGATCTCGTGACGCGGCTCGCCCTCGTCAATGTCATGCTGGTGGTCTTCAACATGATCCCGGCCTTTCCCATGGACGGGGGCCGCGTGCTGCGCGCTCTTCTGTCCTATCGGCTCGATCGGGCGCGCGCTACGCGCATTGCGGCATCCATCGGACAGGTGGCCGCTTTCGGCCTCGGGTTCCTGGGGCTGTTCGGCAACCCGCTGCTGCTGTTCATCGCTCTGTTCGTATTTCTTGCTGCAAGCCACGAGGCTTATGCGGTCGAACTTGGGGAGGCCGCCAAGGGCGTGACGACACGCAAAGCTACTATCACGTCGTTCGCCACGCTCGACACCCACGCTACCGTCCAACAGGCGGTCGATACGCTGCTTGCGACGACGCAGCACGAGTTTCCGGTCACGGATGGGGGCGGAAGGCTTCGCGGCATCCTGACACGGGATGGTATGATCCGCGCGTTGGCGGCGACCGGGCCGGATACACCGGTACTCGACGTGATGGAGCGCGATGTGGTGACGATCAACTGCCACGCACCACTCTCGAGGGCGGTCACAGCGCTCCAAACAAGCGGTCGCCCGCTTGTCGGCATCGTCGACGATGAGGCACGTGTCGTCGGCATTATCACGCTCGAGAATCTGGCCGAGTACATGATGATCGATGCCGCGAGCCGGGGATGGCGCGAGCTGGCTCCCGTGTCATCCATGGTTCTGCCGCACCACAAGTAGGTCTGCGCAAGGCCAGCGCATAGGATCGCGACCATGATGTCCGACAACAGCGATCTAAAGCAGGAAACGGTGGACGCCGGGCGACCGCTGGCGCCGTCGGCGCTGCGTCGCCGAACCGACCCGAACAGCCTTTCCGCGGCATCTGATGGCTACGATGCCAATGAGCTGATTGGTCAACGCCGCGCCAGCGAAGCCATCCGGTTCGGCAGCGCTATCCGTAAGCCTGGATTTAACTTGTATGCCATGGGCCTTGCAGGCACCGGGCGACGCACATCAATCTTGGCTTTCCTAAATGACCGCGCGAAGGACGAGCCGACGCCCGACGACTGGGTTTATGTCAATAACTTCAAGTCGCCGGATAAGCCCCAAGCATTGCGCCTGCCAGCGGGGGCTGCGCTACGCTTCCGTGATGCAATGGACGAAATGATTACGGATCTCGGCGAGGCGTTGCCGGCGCTCTTCGATTCCGATGATTACAAGGCGCGTCGAAGCGCTATCGATCAGGAGGTGGAAGAAGCGCAGGAAAGTGCTTTGGCGACGCTCAACGACAAGGCACGAGCAAAATCGATCACAATTATGCGCACGCCGGTTGGTTTTGCCTTCGCACCGGTTCGCAATGGGCAAGTTGTCAAGCCGACCGAATTCGAGGCGCTGTCGCCTGATGAGCGCGAGCGCATCCAGGCCGAAATCAAGCGCTTGCAAGAGGAACTCCGAGAGACGCTTACCCGCATGCCCTCGCTCGAAAAGTCCCGACGTGATCGAATACGTGCCTTGAACCAGGAAATGGCGAATGGAACGGTGAGTGTCGAGATCCGCGAGGTCCGCGATGTCTTCAAAGACATTCCGGGAATTCAATCGTTCCTCGACGACGTTACCCATGACCTGATCGCCAACGTCCAGGTGTTTCTTGAATCTGCAGAGACCGCTGCGAACGCCCCGGTGCCCGTCAGTAGCCTGATGACGGCAGCCAATCCCCGACTTCGACGGTACAAAGTCAACGTGATGGTCGGGCATCGGGTTGAGGAGAAAGGCGGCGCGCCGGTAATTACCGAGCCAAATCCGACCTATCAGCAGGTGATCGGCCGCATCGAGCACATCTCGCAGATGGGCGCGCTCGTTACCGATTTCACGCTCATCCGGCCGGGAGCCCTGCACCGCGCCAACGGCGGCTACCTCCTCCTCGACGCGCGCGAAATCCTGTTGCGCCCGTTCGCCTGGAACGGCCTGAAACAGAGTCTAAAGAGCCGTTCGATCGCGATCGGTTCGCCCGCGGACCAGTTCAGCATTGTTTCGACGATATCGCTTGAACCCGATCCGATTCCGCTCGATGCGAAGATCGTGCTGATCGGCGAGCGTTCACTCTATTATCTCTTGGCGCTCCTCGATCCCGACTTTTCGGAGCTATTCAAGGTCGAGGTGGATTTCGACGACGATTTCGAGCGAACAAGTGAAAACGTTGCGCTTTACGCACATTTGATTTCCGCGATTGCGGCCCGCGAGGAGCTGAAACCAGTTGAGAGCGGAGCGCTTGCCCGTTTGATCGATGAGATCGCCCGTCTCGCGGAAGACGCGGAAAAACTTTCACTCCGGGTTGGCACCGTAATCGACATCCTGCGCGAGGCCGACCATTGGGCAAGCGATGCCGGGCGCTCGCGGATTGCGGCCGATGATATCGCGCGCGCTGTGTTCGAGCGCCGGCGCCGGTCGGGGCGGGTGCGCGAACGCATGCACGAGGCGATCAACCGCAACATCGTGTTCATTGACACTGAAGGCGCCGTAGTTGGCCAGGTTAACGGGCTATCTGTTCTGCAACTCGGGACACACGGCTTTGGCCGGCCCTCGCGGATCACGGCACGCACGAGGCTTGGAACCGGCCAGGTCATCGACATCGAGCGCGAAGTCGAGTTGGGCGGACCGCTCCATTCCAAGGGAGTGCTGATCCTGTCGGGATTCCTCGCCGCCCGCTACGCGCAGGATGCCCCGATTTCGCTGCATGCGAGTCTGGTGTTCGAGCAGTCGTACGGAGGCGTCGATGGCGACAGCGCGTCCTCCGCCGAGCTCTATGCCTTGCTTTCCGCGCTCTCGGGAGTGCCGATCCGCCAATCTTATGCAGTTACCGGTTCGGTCAACCAATTGGGTCAAGTGCAGGCGATCGGCGGCGTCAACGACAAGATCGAGGGCTTCTTCGATGTCTGTACCGCGCGCGGCCTGACCGGTGACCAGGGAGTGCTCATCCCGACCGCAAACGTCAAACACCTGATGCTACGTGAAGACGTGGTTGAGGCGTGCCGCGCGGGACAGTTTGCGGTTATCCCCGTTGCGACCATCGATCAGGGTATCGAAATCCTGACGGGCAAGCCGGCAGGCGCGCCAATGGACGATGGACGGTTCCCATCGGACAGCATCAATGGACTTGTCGAGGCCAGGCTGCGGGAGTTCGCCGCCATGCGCCGTCGCTACGGTGGAGATCGAAGCGGGGATGGAAACGATGGCCACCTCTCCTGAGATAGGCGTGCGCCGGCGGCTCCTTTTGCCCGTGTCGACCCGGCACGATGTTGAAGCCGGTCTACCAGTCTCAATGGAACTGGCCGCTGCGCTGCACTCGGAACTCACCACGCTGTTCGTCACCGACGAAGCGCAAATCGCGGCCTGCGCGCTGCCGTTTCCGACCGTAGTCGGCTTCTCGGGCAATATTACCACACTCGATCCGAGCCGCTTCGAAGCGGCAGTTCGACACGAGGCCGAAGCATGCCGGCGCATTTTTGCGCGCGCGGCCGAGCGCGCGTGTCTGGAGTGGTCCTTCAAGGTGCTGCGCGGCAAATCTACGCGGCTGGTGCACGAGGCAAGTGCTATCGGCGACATCCTGGTGATTGGCTACGATCGTTTGGCATCGCCGCCAGACGAGATGATTGCCATGGCTCGTAACTTCGTGCCGCGCCGTGGCGGCGTGCTATTTGTGCGCGGGCGCGCCGTACGCAGCAACGGACCGCTGGTGCTTATCGAGCCGCCGGGCTCTCCGACGGACAGGCTTGCGCGGTTTGTGGGCGAGCTGGCGCGTGCGCTTGGCGTGCCGGTAAGAGTCGCGCGGGCAACCGACGATGGAATCGCCGATATCGCGCGTGCACGACTGCTATTGGCGACGATCGATAACCCGCTGCTGGATGATGTCGCGGCGCTGCAGCGCATCATGTGCAATGTTCGCGCGCCGCTACTGCTGCTGCGGGGCGATTTTGATGAATGAGGATTTCATCTTTGCGACTTGGCCCGGCCTGCGGGTGGCGAGCAAGGATGGCGCCCTGTCATGAGCTCGCCGCGCGAACAATGGAGCGGTCGCACGGGCTTTGTCCTGGCGACCATTGGCGGGGCGGTGGGCCTCGGAAACATCTGGCGTTTCTCCTATGTGGCGGGGGAGAACGGCGGCGCCGCCTTCCTCCTTGTCTATCTTGCATGCGTAGCGTTGATCGGCATACCGCTGATGATTGCGGAGTTGGCAATCGGACGCCGCGCCCAGGGGGATGCGATCTCCGCTTTTGAAATCCACCGGAGACCCAGCCGGTGGAACGCAGTCGGCTGGCTCGGCGTCATCGCGGCTTGCCTGTTGCTCAGCTACTACGCCGTCGTCGCCGGATGGGCGCTTAAGTATTTCGCCGGCGCTACGACGGGCGCGCTCTGGAGCGCGGCCGCCGCAGATTATGGGGGCTATTTCAGGCAGTTCATTTCCGATCGCGCCGAGCCGGTGGCATGGCAGGCCGTCGCCATCGCAATGACGATGTTCGTCGTTGCAGGCGGCGTCAGGCATGGGATCGAGCGTGTCAATCGTCTGCTCATCCCGTTTCTTGCCGGCATCGTTGTCTTCCTCGCCGGCTATGCGCTCACGCTGCCCGGGGCGGACAACGGCGTTCGATTTCTGTTCGCTCCGGATTGGGCCGTCCTGCGCGAGCCCAAAGTCTACGCGGCAGCGCTGGGTCAGGCGTTCTTTTCGTTGGGCGTCGGGATGGCGTTTTTTGTGACATACGGTAGCTACATGCCGCGAACCTTCTCGTTGCCTGCGTCTGCGACAATTGTCGCGGTCGGCGATACGCTCTTTGCCATCGTTGCCGGGCTGGCGATATTTCCTGCCGTCTTTGCCCTAAGCGGGAATCCTGCCGCCGGACCGGAGCTGGCCTTCATCACGCTTCCGCAGGTTTTCCTCAAGATGCCCGGGGGAGTGGCCATCGGCGTTTTCTTCTTCTTCCTGCTCGCGACTGCTGCGCTGACCTCGATGGTAGGCCTACTTGAAATTCCGGTGGCGGCGATGACCTACCGCCGTGGGGCGCGCCGCTGGTATGCTACGGCGATTATCGGGGGATGCGTCTTTCTCGCTGGCGTGCCGTCAGCGCTCAGCTATGGCGTGCTCAGTCATGTGCGCATCGGGTCGCACGGCATTCTTGATGCGATCGATTTTGGCGTATCCAACTTTATGTTGCCGGCCATCGGGATCGGCACGGCATTGTATGTTGGATGGCGTCTCGATCGGGCGGTCGCCTTGCGAGAGGCTGACTTCGAAACCAGCCGAGGCGGGATCGCATGGCTGTGGCTTGTTCGTCTCCTTGTACCTTTCGTGATCTTGGGGATTCTCGTGCAATCGACTGGGGCTCTTTAACAACGCGTTGGCGGTCTTTGCCGGCGTCATCAGACTGGGTCTCGGACTTTGATCGTCAGGGCTTTGATCTGCCGCAACTGGAGACCTAGCCTGCTCGAAGTATTTTAGAGCCACGGTTCGTTCTGTGGTCCGGAAAGGACGAGAATGCCCGAGTACAACAAGCGTGTCGTGATTATGGGCGCTGCCGGGCGCGATTTTCATAATTTCAACGTCGTGTTCCGTGACGATCCTGCAGCAGAAGTCGTGGCATTTACGGCCGCGCAAATTCCAGGCATTGCGGAACGCCGCTATCCGGAAGAGCTCGCTGGCCCGTGCTACCCGGGCGGTATCCCGATTGTCCCGGAGCAGCAGTTGCCGGATCTGATTGCCCGGGAGCGGGTTGATCAGGTCGTGTTTGCCTATTCGGACGTGACGCACCTGCACGTCATGCACAAAGCCTCGATCGCACTCGCAGCCGGAGCGGACTTCGCGCTGCTGGGCCCCCACAGCACGATGTTGAGATCGAGATTGCCGGTGATTGCTGTCTGCGCCGTCCGAACCGGGGCAGGCAAGTCGCAGACCACGCGCTATCTGTCACGGCTTCTCAGGCAGAACGGACGCAAGGTTGCTATCGTTCGGCATCCGATGCCTTACGGAGATCTTGCCTCGCAACGTCGGCAGAAATTTGAAACATTGGCGGACCTCGATCGTGCCCAGTGCACGCTTGAAGAGCGCGAAGAATATGAGCGGCATGTCGTCCTTGGCAATGTGGTGTATGCCGGCGTCGACTATGCGCAAATCCTAAAGCAGATCGAAAGTGAGTGCGACACGATCCTTTGGGAGGGTGGAAATAATGACTTCCCGTTCTATCGCCCGGACCTCATGATCGTTCTGGTCGATCCGATGCGTGCCGGTCACGAAACGACTTACCATCCGGGCGAGGCGGTTCTGCGTATGGCCGACATCGTGGTCGTCGCGAAGGCAAACTCGGCCTCAAGCGAGGACGTCCTGGCCGTGACCGAAAGCGCGAAACGACTCGCTCCTCAAGCGACCATCGTGCGCGGCGCGTCCAGTATAACGCTGGACGATCCCGCCAAAGTCAGGGGCAAGCGCGTTCTCGTGATCGAGGACGGTCCTACCATCACCCATGGTGGCATGCCGAGCGGCGCGGGCCTGGTGGCTGCGCGGGAAGCGGGCGCCGGCGACATCGTCGATCCGCGCCCTGTGGCGGTCGGGCGTATCGCTGAAGTCCTCGCCCAGTACGATCACATCGGCAATGTCGTTCCGGCAATGGGTTATTCCGATCAGGAGCTGATCGATCTGCGCGCCACAATCGATGCTGCGAACCCGGACGCAGTGATTGCCGGAACGCCGTGCGACTTGGCCCGCCTTATTGACACGCGTATCCCGATTGTGGGCGTTCACTACGAATATGCTGATGTCGATGAGCCGCGCCTCTCTGACATTGTCGCGACCTATCTTCGAGAGTTTGCGTCCCTGTCCCGAGGCAGGAGTTGATGCCGTAAGGCCAAGAAACTGGTCCGGGCATTGGGCCATCATGCCGCCAGTCGATCGTCGTTGCGCAGGAGTCCACTCGCTGGGCGTCCGAGAGCTTCGGCCGTTCCTCCAGCCGGGTTCTCAAAACTCGGTTCTCTGCCGTCAAGTATTCATTCCGCGCCAGCAGCTCCTAGTTAACCGTCCCAGTCACGTAAGCCAGCATCCGCGCCCAATGCATCACGCGTCCCCCTGCCCCCACCGATCCAAGGCGACGATATCTCGAACCGTCCGGAACATCCGACTAGTCGCTCCCGGACACGCGAACGCACACCGCCAACCCATTCGCCTCTCGACCACTTCAGTATTTTGATCTTACGAGGGTCAAACGCTGCCACGGCGTTGCCACAATGCAGAAAGGCGAGACAGTCCAGCCAAATGAAAAACCCCGTAACTCGTTTGAGTTACGGGGTTTTTTATGGTTGCGGGGACGTGCAACCAGCGTTATTTGCAGCTGTGGGCTCGCCCCTTGCACATCGGCGATTCTCCGCTTGCTCAACGTTAGCGCGGACAAGTAATCGGCGATATTTGCGCTTTGGCAAGTTCCATTGAGAGGACTGAAATCAACGTCGTCATAGGCCTGACAACGCTCAATCGGCAGGTGCGTCGTACTTTGAATTCGAATCCTCTTCCCTCCGCCAACTTCTATCGCGACAACGCTCTCCGCCTCCGCGCGGCACCGACGAAAACCCCAGTATCCGCGCGGTTCACCCACCAAAGCTGTTGACCGAGTGAACCGGGCCGGAGCCAAAATTCGTCTCTCTCCAGCCCGTATTCTCCAAAGCTCCTGACTTCGGCAAAACAGTACGGATTTTAAGCGTCTGATTTGCCGACGTATTTCGGCATGAAAAATCCTTAGCTTTCGTATCCCTCTCGGGGTGCGAGGGGCAATCACATCGAAACGCCCACCAGTTCTTTCCGCTGCGACAAGGGGCGCATACTCTGACGGCCGATGTCAGACGCAATTCGCTGGTACGACGCCAATGCCGAAGATGTATCGCGGCGCTACGAGTCCGTAGCGGCCGAGATCGTCCACGGCTGGCTCGTCGATCTGCTGCCGCGCGCGCCGGCGCTGGTGCTCGATGTCGGCGCTGGGACTGGCCGAGACGCGGCTTGGCTGGCTTCACGCGGGCTGGAGGTCGTTGCCGTCGAGCCGTCCGGCCCGATGCTCGCCAAGGCCCAACGGCTCCATCCGTCGCCATCAATCCGGTGGATCTCCGATTCCCTGCCGGGCCTCGACAAGCTGTTTCGCCTTTGCGAGTTGCCTCGAGTCCGGTTCATAACAGTTCGTCCCAAAGCGGGTCGAGGCCTTCCAAGGCTTCCCTGACTTCGGCCTCGGACAGACCGTCGATCTCAGGCCGCGCCGACCGCCATGTGTCGACGATCACCTCCGGGGCGCGACGCCGGCCGACGGCACGGATGGCGCTCGAGACTTGGCTAAATATTTTATTAGTTAGAGCGGATTGGCCGACGCAGGCAGGCAGCCCCTGATATTTGGAAATCGCCGCTACAACGCGACGCCCTGCCTACCACCTTCGCCTTAAGAACACAGGCGCCCCAGAATGCAGCGGTGTAGCGGCCTTTTCAGGAGATGACGGCGGATGTCGCGCGGCCCAACTTAAAGCACATGGGGTCCGTTCTGCGCTGAGGTGCAGTCCCCTCAGGACCAAGCGGCTAAGTCGAACAGCGCGTAGAAATCTCTGCTCCACGGTCCCTCGCTGCTAACGGCAGTCTGCACCATGACGGTACGTGAGTTCACGTCGACCGCTAGCCTTTGACCATGTGCGCCATTCATCACCAGCCACTGGCCATTCGGTGACGGATGCCAGAAGAAGTTCTTGTAACCCGTGTCAGAGCGCGCGGCGCCATAAGCGACTTGCCGGTCCTGCTCTCCCCAAGTCCGGCACGCCTCGATCCATCCCGCACTGACGATCTGCCGATTGGCCACTCGCCCGTTCTGAGCGATTAGCTGGCCGAGTCTCGCCCAGTCGCGAAGGCGCGCAGCAAAACCCGCGCAGTTGTACTCGCGGCCAAGGGAGTCCGTGAGCCAAGTCGCGTCACCCTCGGCGCCAAGAGGCTGCCAGAGGTGGTCTTGTGCAAAACGGGCGAGGCTTCCACCACTGACGGAGCGGATCACCATGCCGATGGTGAGGGGACAAAGCTCATTATAGTTGAAGCGAATCCCTGCTTCTTCCCGCTTGTCACGCCATCCACGAACGACCCGCTCGACATCCGTTCCGGCCGCCCGCGCTGCCGGACGACCGAGGATGGCCGGCACGTCGATGCGCACAGGATCTCGCCGATGATCGACATCCGCCCCGCTCGACATGTTCAGCAGGTGGCGGAGCTTTATTGAGCCATGAAGCGTGCCCCTGAGCGACGGTACGTAGTCTCCCGCCGTATCATCCAGATCACGCACCATCCCGCGGTCAAGGGCGATACCGAATAGCAGTGATGTTACACTCTTGGCCATTGACCAACTTGTCAGGCGCATCTCGGGTGTGCGGCCGAAGTTGTAATGCTCGAAGCGAACCTCGCCATCGCGCGTAATGAGCAGCCCCGTGATCGGCCAGGCGCGGGCATACGCTTCGGCGTTCGCAGACAAGCGGCCAGTGCTGCGGGACGTTAGGAGTGGTGAGGGCGAGCTACCCGCACGAATGACATTGTGCCGGAACATCTGTTCAAAGCCGCCGGAGAAGTTTCCAGCGTGGTACGCGGGGTACCCCTCCCAACGCGGCGGCTGGTCTGGCGGTCCCCAGCCAGTCGGATAGTTCTGCGCTGCGCCCCACCGTTCCGCAGCAATTCCCGAGCCGCCGTCCGCAGTGACGCAACCCGCTGTGGCCAAGCAAGCGGCCCAGGCGCCTGATGTCCAAAGCACTTGACGACGGTTCATCGGGCATCGACCCGGCGTATTGGGAGGTCCCCAGGTCATCACAGCTTCTTTCCCTTCGGTTTTGCCGCCACGGAACCCCGCTCGTCCAACGCCTTCAGCCGCTCATACTCCTCCGCCGCCATCACCACGACCACGGGACGATCGTACTTGGTGACCATGACCGGCGCGGCCCGGGCGAGATCGATCAGCTCGCCGAAATTGTTTTTTGCGTCTGCAGACGTGATGGAGCGCATGTGGTCTTCCTTCGGGGAGCCAGTCTTGGCCGAATTGGACAACAGCGCAATGGTCGAATCGTCCGTCGTGGGGGAGAGTCGGGCTCGGCGACGGCGCTAACCGTTAAATTTGCCGGAATCCCGCATCGAGCTGCT
>Ga0194120_10008574_pt1 | contig 13415 bp, 11 predicted proteins | sample TA2MahCa65mmetaG_FD_148642 | JGI IMG/M metagenome (GOLD analysis project Ga0194120, IMG submission 148642) | Freshwater microbial communities from Lake Tanganyika, Tanzania - TA2015019 Mahale Deep Cast 65m | ecosystem: Environmental > Aquatic > Freshwater > Lake | place: Tanzania: Lake... | reverse complement strand
GATGCGGATCGCGTCCGTGAGTTGAATTTCGCCTTCTTTGCCCGGTTTCGTTTCGGCCAGAGCATCGAAGATGATCGGGCTGAAGACGTATCGGGCTGCGACGGCTAATCGGCTGGGAGCGTCGGCAACGCTCGGTTTTTCGATGAGGTCTGCCAACTCGAAGACCTCGCCAACGGTGTCTTTCGGCCGAGCGATTCCGTAATGAATGACTTCCGCGGCAGGGACTTCTTCGAAGCAGACGACGATGTCCGCATTTTCATGCTCGAAGATGGTGGTCATGCGCGAGACGATGTCCGATTCGGCATTCAGGCCGATGATCGAGTCGCCTAGCGCGACGACGAACGGATGTGCTCCGATCATCGCTTTGCCGCAGAGCACCGCGTGGCCGAGCCCCAATTGCCGTCGTTGTCGAGTGTAAAAATACTCGACGTCTTCCCGCTCGAACTGCAATTCTTGAAGCTGTTCTTCGCGGCCGGTCTCACGAAGGTATGTGATCAGCGGCGCGTCGATGTCGAAATGATTCTCGATCGAGGTCTTCCCCTGGCCGGTGATGAACAACACCTGTCGGATGCCGGATTTCACCAACTCCTCGACGACGTACTGCACGACCGGCTTGCGGCCGACCGGCAGCATTTCCTTCGGCTGCGATTTCGTCGCCGGCAACATCCGCGTGCCCCAACCAGCCACAGGCACCAAAGCCAGATCGATCATCGACTCCCTTTCTACGACTTAAGCCACATCCAGAGAGGCTGGACTGTAGCAGATGGATGCCGGTCTTCCGAGGTTTTCAAATTGGCAGGATGAGACCAACACAGCGCCGGCCCATCGCTTTGATCAAGAACGTTGGTGGGCCGGCGCTGCGCTCATCCCACCCTACGCCGGCAGCAACGCGGTCGTTTCATCGAAGCCACAGACGAGATTGAAATTCTGCACGGCAACCCCGGAAGCTCCCTTGATAAGATTGTCCAGACAGGCAATCACGATCAGTTGGTCACGGCAGAAACGGATGGTGATGTCGCAGTAGTTCGTGAATGCGGAATCTTTCGTGCTCGGTAAGTGATCGACGACACGAATGAACGGCTTGCCCCGATAGAACTCTCGCAGGACTTGCAGCAGTTCCGGCTGCGTGGCTGATCGAGTCAGGCGCGGATAGATCGTGGCCAGAATTCCGCGATCCATTGGGATCAGGTGGGGTGTGAAAATGACGCTGACCTTCTGGCCGCTGGCGTCGGAGAGGACTTGGTCGATCTCCGGTGTGTGGCGGTGCTTGCCGACTGAGTAAGCCGACAAGCCCTCGTTGCACTCGGAGAACAACGTGTTGAGCTTGGGCGCGCGACCCGCGCCGCTGACGCCGCTCTTGGCATCAATGATGATGCCGGTCGGTTCGATCAGTTTCGCGCACAGCAGTGGGGCGAGCGCCAGAATGGACGTGCTGGTGTAGCAACCGGGGTTCGCGATCAGCTCGCAGCCGGGAATCTTCGACGCAAACAATTCCGGTAATCCATAGACCGTGCTGCCGAGACGCGTCGGGTCGGTGTGAACTTCGCCGTACCACTGCTCGTAGACGGCAGGATCCGAGAGGCGGTAGTCGGCGGAGAGATCGATCACTTTGCAACCAGCGGCAAGGATCTTTGGGATCACAGCGGTGCTGGCTCCGTGAGGAAGACACGCGAAGGCGACGTCGGCTCGATCGGCGATTTGTTGCGGCGAAAGGTCTTCGCAGCGCAGGTCGAGGCGGCCGGTCAAACTCGGATGCACCGACGTAATCGGCGGCGAACCGTCTTGCCGGCTGGTCACCGCAGTGATTTTCGCCTGCGGATGCCGCAACAGAATCTTGATCAGCTCCAGAGCCGTGTATCCGGACGCTCCGACGATCGCGACGCGAACCATGACCGAACAACCTTTCGTGAGTGACCGTATCAGGGAGGGGCAGGGATTCTACGGCCAAGGCCGACGGACAAAAAGACGCTGGACGCGATTTGACTCCGGCCCGCTGGGACCCAGGTTTCAGCAGTCAGTCCCGCCGCCAAAAACCCTGATGGCTCGGAGCTGGCGCAGTGAATCACAACTTACGGTCGCGGCATGGAAAGCTGGAAGTTTCTAGGGGATCATGCCGCGTTTCTTTCCATGCGCTGGGGGCAACAGCAGAGCGTCCATCGGAGGAGCCCTCGGACGGCTCAAAGCGAGGTTCGGCGGGATTGAGGTACGTCTCTGAACTGTTTTCCAACCAATCAATTCCGGTTCCGACGGGCCTCACGCTGGTTGATCTGCTGATTGCCGTGACGCTCGTTGGGCTGATAGCAACCGTGGTCTTGCCAACGATGAATTCGGTAAGCCTTACCGTGTCGCTGGAGGTGATGGCCCGCTCGTGTGCCGTCTGCCGTCGAATCTCGTCACGGCCACGAACGACCCTTCCGGTTATCGCTGGCAAGTTCCCTTTTGGCGAGATATGCCGTAGGTCCAAGGCCCTGTCCGACCGAATCGACCGGCGCAATCGTCTTTCTCAGCAAAGTATCGCCACGATTGACCGAGGCTCAGGTCTCTTGCCGATTCTCTTCGTGTGGGAGCCTCCTCATGCGAAAGACAGTCGCGCAATTGATGTCGGTGGACTTCGTCACGGTGACGGCTCACATGTCGCTGGAGGATGCACTGAGTCTGCTGATTGAGGCCGACGCGACCGAGCTGTGCGTCGTCGATCTCCAAGATCACTTCGAAGGGATCGTCACCGATTTTGACCTGCTGAAATCCCACATCTACGGCCAACTCACTGGCCAACTTGTCGGCTCATTGATCAGTCGCGCCGTGACGGTCTTGTCCGCTGACACGCTGATTGAGATCGCCGTCCCGATGTTCCGCGACGGCAGTTGCTCGCGAGCCTACGTCTGCCGCGATGGCCGACTGCTCGGACGCCTGTCGCGCACCAACGTGCTCAGGCATCTGGCTCAAGCTGAATGGGAGATCTCTTCCAAAGCGAGTCGCCTTGTCCGGGTCACCTCGAGTGGGGGACTGGTTTCGACAATTGAGGCTCAAGAGACAACACCGCGTGCTCCACAATTCATGACGCCACAGCCGACGTCCGTGCTCGGTGGGATTTGTGTCGCAGCCCCAACGCCTTCTTGTCGCTGAACCGAACAGCTCTACTTGTGAGTGCCGTGTGTTTGTTCGTTGAATTCACCGACGTAAGGAATGCCATCGACTTCACCGCTGATCGTGCCGGCGAACTCTTGGACCTTGCCGAGACTCTCATGCTTGCCGACGAATCGCGAAGCGGTCCCTTCGGCTTCACCTTCCAGCGGCACGGCGGCGAGTTCGACTTGGAACCTAGGGTCGTTGATACTCAGCAGGATATTGTCAGCCTTAATCGGTACCGCCGTTTTCTCGTCGTCGCCGAGGATGTAGACGGTCGCCTCTTGCTTGTCGTGGTCCACCGTGAACTCGACGTGGAACTTGCCGCCACCCCAATCAGCGACTGCACCCTCATGCGGACCAGCTCCGTGAGCGGCGTGTTTGTGGCCGTGACCAGTCCTGGCTGGCGTGGTCGATACGGCGGGGGTCTTCACGGGTCCGGGCTTGTCTGCTTCGGAACACCCGAAGGCGAACGCCAGGGTGAGCAACAAACCAGAATGCAGTGACAAACGGGTCATGGTCAGAGTTCCTTTCAAGAACGGTGTTGCGTGAGTGTGACTGATCTGACCAGCGGATCACGCGGTGACGTGGTCAGTGATCTCTTCGTTCGAGGAGGTTGTCACCTGCTGTGGAAGCTTGATGCACCAGAGCGGCAGCATCCTTGCCACTGAACTTCCAGAACAAGCCGGGGTGAATCAGGAATTCACAGAACGTCGATGTCACAAGTCCGCCGAGAATGACCGTGGCGACGGGAAACAGAATCTCTCGACCTGGCTCTTGTCCGCCAAACACCAGAGGCACGAGTCCAATTCCGGCCGTCAGTGCCGTCATCAGCACCGGTGCGAGTCGCTCCAAGCTGCCGCGCTCGACCATTTCGGGGGTGAAGGCCTCGCCTTCTTCTTTCATCAAGTGGAAGTAGTGCGTCACCAGCAAGATGCCATTGCGAACCGCGATGCCGCCCAGCGAGATGAAACCGACCAGGCTGGCCACCGTCAGTGACTGCTTGGTGATGACCAGCGCGAGCACGCCGCCGATGAACGCGGTCGGCAGAGCGTTGAGAATCTGCAAGACGATTCGCACCGATGGGTACAAGATCATCAGCACGACAAACATGCCGACGACCGAGATCGCCGCCAGGATGAGAATCAACGTTGTCGCACGCTGCTGGCTCTCGAACTGGCCCGCGTATTCGATGAAGTAACCTTCTGCCAGAGTGACTTGTCTGTTGATTCGCTCCCGGATTTCTTGGACCGTACTGGCGAGGTCGCGGTTTTGTGTGTTGCAGCGGATGACGATTCGGCGGCGGGCGTTCTCGCGGTTGATCGAGTTCGGGCCAACCCCCTCGCCGACGTCCGCCAGTTCGCGGAGTTCGATCTGTCCGCGATTGTTCGGCAGGTCGATCCGCAACCTGCCAAGATTCGCGTAGTCGCTGCGGTCGCTCTCTTCCAGCCGCACCAGCAAGTCAAATCGTCGCTGACCTTCCAGCACTTGCGAGACAACCTCGCCTTGTAATGCCGTCTGCAAGAGGCGCGCAACGTAGCCGCGCGTCAGTCCGTGAAACGCCAGGTCGTCCGGTCGCAGCCGGATGTGCAATTCCTCGGTCTGACGAATCGATTCGACAACCGGCGGCGTGACGCCGGGAACATCTTGGATCGTGGCTTTCACTCGTTCGGACAGTTGCTGCAACGTATCAAGATCATCGCCAACGATCTTGATCGCGACTTGAGCATACACGCCGGAGACCATGTGGCTGATCAGGTGCGCCAACGGCTGCTCGACTTCGAGATCCACACCGGGAACTTCATCGCGGAGTTCCTTCAAGATTTGGCTGATGATCTCGTCGCGATGCCGGCCGCTCTCCGGATTCATGTTCAGAATGTATTCGCCGGTGTTGACCGGTGCGGCGTGCTCATCCATCTCTGCTCGGCCAGTACGACGAACGAAATGGAGGATCTCGCCATTCGGGTGTCGTTTGGATTTCTGCATCGAGCGGAACTTCGTGTCGATGATCCCGGACACTTGATGAGATGCTTGCAAAGAGGAACCCGGCGGCAGGGTCACGTTGACCTGAACACTTCCCTCATCGAACTGTGGCAGGAAGTTGCGGCCTAAATGAGCCATCTCCCAGGCGGCGTACCCGACCAGCAACCAAGTCAACACCAGCAACCATTTTGGCCGAGCGATGCTGAATCGAATCAAGAACACCGCAACCCATTTCAGGCACCGCAGCAAGACCCCGTCGTGTTCCTTGTGAGTCCCCTTCGATTGGGGCAGCAAGTAGTACGACAACACCGGCGTCAAGGTCAGCGACACGATCAGTGAAGCCAGAATCGACACGATGTAGGCGACGCCCAGCGGAGCGAACAATCGGCCTTCAACTCCCGACAAGGCGAACAGCGGCAGGAACACCAGGATCACAACCGCCGTGCCAAACACGATCGCACTGCGGATTTCTTTGCTGGCTTCATAAACCACCTGGATCGCGGGCTTGGGAGTCGCTGCCGCATTGTTCACCTTAAGCCGACGAAAGATGTTTTCGACATCGACGATTGCGTCGTCCACCAGTTCGCCCATCGCGACGGCGATGCCCCCCAGTGTCATGACGTTGATCGAAAGCTGCGCTCCCGTCAGGTGTCCAATGATACGAAACACGAGCGTCGTGATGACCAGTGACAGCGGGATCGCCGTCAGCGTGATGAACGTCGTGCGAAAGTTGAGCAAGAACAGGAACAGGATGATCAGCACCAGCACCGCCCCGATAACGAGGGCCTCGCCGACGTTGAAAATACCGCGGTCGATGAAGTTCTTGAGCCGGAATAATTCCGAGTTGATGATGATGTCCGCTGGCAATGACGCCTCCAATTCGTGCAGCGCCTCGGCCATGTGGTCGGTCAACACGCGGGTATCGGCGTGCGGCTGCTTGACGATGGTGAAGACGACGCCCGGCAGCCCGTTGACGCTGCCATCACCCCGTTTGAATTGCGGTCCTTCGACAACCTGAGCCACTTGGCTCAACAGGACCGACCGGTCCTGGTAAACCTTGATCGGAATTTTGCGCAGGTCTTCCAGAACCATCCCCGACTCTGGTCCCAATCGGCCTAACACACGAATCGGTCGCTCGATCTCCCCTTGCACCGCAAAGCCGCCGCTCGTGTTGATGTTGCTGTCCTTCAGAGCCTGATCGACTTCTTGCAGCGTCACGCCGTATTCCAGCAACGCAGCGGGATCAATCAGGACCTGATACTGCTTGCGGTCGCCCCCTTGCAGAAAGACTTCGGCGACGCCGGTGACTTTCAACAGCCGCGGCCGGATGACCCAGTCGGCGATCGTCCGCAGCGACATCTGCTGCTCGGCAGAAGTGGGAAACCTCACGTCGTACGTTTGGCCGGCGACCGTGATTTTCGCCGTGCGATGCTCGAGGGTCGATTTGTCGGCGATCGAGAATTCGACTGCCGTCCACAACTCCGCTCGATGCCGCTCCACGGGCTGCCAGACGAAGATTTGCTCCGGCTGATTCGGCTGTTGGACCAACTCGGCGAGCCAACCGGTCTTCGCGATCGGGACCAGCTCGCCGCCATTCGGCCCCGGTTGGTGATAAATCCCGGCAATGACAATCTGCCCCATGATGGAGGCGGGGGGTGTCATCTGCGGACGAATCCCTTCGGGAAGCACTCCGACCAATGTCCCCAGCCGTTCCTGCACCGTCTGCCGTGCGGAGCGAATCTCGGTGTCCCAGTTGAACTCGACATAGATGACGTTCAGACCAGCCGTCGTCTGGCTCCGCACCGCCTGCACGCCGCTGGCTCCCAACAGCGCGACCTCGATCGGCTGAGTAATCATCGATTCCACTTCTTCGGTCGCGAGTCCGAGACACTCGGTGATAATGATGACTCGCGGCCGATCCAGGTCGGGAAACACGTCGATTGGCAACGTCGTGGCCAAGTATGAGCCGTAGACCAGCAAGGCCAGACTCATCACGACCACGACCATTCGGTAGCGCAGCGAATAGCGAATCACCATGTTGAGCATGTTGGACTCTCTCAGTGCGCGGCGTGAACTGTCCCATCCGCATGAACATGGACGTCGGCACGAAGTCCGCTGGCGGCTTGGGCCTTGAGGACACGATTGAGCGACGCTGCCGCGTTCTGAGCGAGATACAAGCCGGGCGTGACGCTGCCGTCGTTGGCCAGCACGACGTTCAACCGGTCCTCGTGCATCACCTGCACGGCAATGCGATTGAAGAGGTCGCCGTTCTGGCGAAAGACGTAGGCCTCCGGGCCTTCACGCACGACAGCGGCGGATGGCAACACGAGCACATCCTTGAGTTCATCAACCGGGATGTGCAGCCGCACTCGTTGTCCGGGGCGGAACCGCCAGACGATGAATGTCTGGCCCTCCTTCTCGTATCCGCGCGACTGGTTCGTCAGCGGGACGAAGAAATCAAACGTGCGGCTGGCTGGGTCGATGGAGTTCGCGAGATGCCGAATCTGGAAGGATTGTTCCATTGCCGGCCAGTGTTCGCGGTCATCCTCGGCGAATTCGACTTGGATCGGCCAGCCGTTCCGCGCCGCCTGTTCCAAGAACGGGGCTTCCTGCTTGAAGGCATGACCTTCGAGGTACAGTGAATGATGATTGGCAAGCACCGACAACAACTGCCCTGCCTGCACTTGCTGGCCGAGTTCGACTTTGAGTTCCTGAACCTCGTATGCCAGTCCTTCGCCACGATCGTCGATCAGTTGGAGCACCGTCTGTTCAACTTCCTGGGCACGATTTGCCGCGGCGACGGGCGGCGGTGCGGTGACCTCAATGGTCGAGACAAACTTCCCTTCGGTGACCGCGTCGATCTGATCCGGGTTGAGTCCTCGCGTGAGCAAGTCTTGGCGATATGCCTGAATCGCCGCCCCCTGCCGACGGATTTGATTGTCGAGTTCGATGATCCGTGACTCCGGGATTGCGCCGCTCTTGGCGGCCTCCGCCAAGCGTGCTTTCTGTTCCTTCACCAGTTGCGTCTCGCGCGTGGTCTTGAACAGTTCCGACTGCGTGTTTTGCAGGTACTCGCTGAAAAGCCGAAGCGTGAACAGCCGATCGCCCGGCTTCACCGTGTCGCCAGGAAAGGCGTGGACTTGGACCACAGCACCGACAGCGGGAGAGGTCACACCTCGGTCCGAGCGGCCCGGCCGATCGACGATCACACCGGGGATCTGGATGCTTCGCCAAAACGATTGCGGCTTCGCGGCCTTTGCGACCAACCCCAAGTTCTTCCGAGCCTGTGGACTCAGCTTGAGTACGTTCGCTTCCGCGATCGGAGAGGCGGGGTTCTCAATCGCCCCGACCGGAGCACGTCCCTTCAGCCAGCGCCCCAGTTGGTCGCGAGAGAACCTTCCCACGATCGCCAGTCCAGCAACCAGCGTGAAACCAACAACGCCAAAAAATATTCGTCGAGTCTTCATGGGACACCTCACCATCTCATTTTTGATTTTCGATCTTCGATTTTCGATTGGGTTGACAGGCCACCCCTGCGCTCCAATCGAACATCACAAATTATCAATCAAAAAATCAGATGACGAGGACACCGGAGCGCGCTCGGCGCGCAGTGTCACACAGCAATGTCACCGCCAGCTCGCGCGGCGGGACTACCTCGGAGCGAGCCGGCAAGCGCGGCGTCAACTCCGTGGGCGTGAGCCGATCAAACACCAGATTCTGCGATCCAACTTGGGAAGCTTCTGCCAGAGTCACTTCAGAAATCAGCGGCACCCATTGTTCTGTGGTTGCTATCGGTCGCGGCGAATCTGGACGCTCAGGCACGGACAGTGGCATCGAAAACTCGAAACCCAACCAGAACACATGCAAATGTTCAAACGGCGGTTGGGCAAACTGAATCGAGCGGTGCTCGTGACTGCGTTTCGCGGTCGTCGATTCAGAGTGGTGACGGTGTCGCGACCCTTTCGAATGGCGAAAACCGTTCGCGTGCGAATGTCCGTGACGGTCATGCGTCGCGACGTCATGCCGGTGCGACCGGTCTCCATTCGCATGACTGTGTCGCAGGGCAGGGAACGACATCGCTGGCATCGCCATCTCGACGATCAGCAACAGAGTCACCAACTTGAAGCCCAACGATCGCATGTGTTTCCCCAAATCCCGTCGCGACAGAAAATACCACGACTGCGTTGGGCGCGGAAGTTCCGTTCCGAGAATCACTGCGGAGCCGCTGCCGGAGCCGTGAGCACATTGGCAGGCTTGGTGGGGGCGGCCGGCCAATTGTCTTCGATGGTGAGACCTGAGATGCTGGCCGCCCCCTTCCAGGCGTCACCCAATGCGCGGATGTATTCGAGATTCGCCTGAGCGACGGCACGCTGAGCTTCCAGCACTCGCAAATATTCGAATTGGCCTCCCTGATACGCTTGCACGGAGAGTTGGTAGGTCTCTTTGGCCCGCGGCAGAATTGCGTCTCGATAGCGCTCGGCTCGGCGGCGAGCGGACGCGTAATCGCGGATCGCTGTGCTGACCCGGTCCGAAAGGTCGTTCTCGACGCGACCGATTTCCTGCAGGGCTTGGCACAAGTCGGCTTCTGCCGAGTGAATGTTGCCTTGGTTGCGATTCCACAGCGGGACTGTCGCACTGAAGCCCAGGCTGAAGTCATTGGATAGATTCTGATTCTGCCGAATGAAACTGCTGCTGAAACCAAGATTCGGAATCGGTTCGACCTGCGCGCGTTTGACAAGTAGCTGTGCTCGCTGGATCCCCCACTGCGCAATCTGCAATTGCGGATGCACGGCCAGGACATAGGACTGAGTGCGATCCAAATCGTAGTCTGGCAGCGGTGCGAACAAGTCTCCTGCGACTGCGCGGATCACCATTTGATTGACGCCGATGGTTGCCGCCAGTCGCTTGTACGCTCCGGGAAGTTCACGCTGCGAGGATTCCAATTCCGCGCGCAAGCGTTCCGCTTCGACTTCCAGTTGGATCAAATCCAGCCGCGCGACTTGCTTCGCTTCAAGCAGACGATTGGTTTGATCAACCGACTTTTCGGCCAACTTGACCAACTCTTCGAGGATGCCCACTCGGCGTTGCAGGGCGAGCGCATCGAAGTACGCCACGCGAATGTCCGCCAGCAACGAATACCGTTCGGCGATTACCTGCCACGACGCTTGATCCACTTCGCGCATTGCGGCCGCTTGGCTGATACGCAGTTTCCGCGCTGTGACGATTTGTTGATTGAAGTTCGGGAGCTGGTTCACACCCGACCGTCCCTGCTTGTCCAACAATTCGTCAAAGATCAGGCTGACTGTGGGATTGGGATACAGTCCCGCTTGAATCGCTTGACCACGAGCCGATTCAACTGCGTACGACACTTTCGCCAATCGCGGGTTTCGCTCCAAACCGAGCGCGACCAGCGTGTCGAGCGGTTGAGCGTCAAGGCTTTGTGCATCTGCATCCGCTGCGACCCTCTTAGGAACGGGGACCAGCACGTCTTCTTCGAAGACTGCGGCCGGCTGCTGAGCAACTAACAACTTCGCCGTGTTCACTGGGCTTGAAGTCATTCGCTGGGATTCCGCGGACGTCACAGTGATCTTCGGCTTGGACGAACGCAACAGCTTTGGCCATTCAGCTCGTGCGGTGGCGCTCGAACCGGCAAGAAATGCCAGCCCCAGCGCAAACGACACCGCAGCCAGTTGTCTCGCCAGACAATGAGATTCCATGATCGCCCCTCCCTGGGCAACCGCGCAAGAGCGGCTGGTCGGCTTCTTCGTCGTGAGAAGGAGTGAAGCTTGCGAAAACTCCTCTCAAGCTTCACTGCCACCTGCAGCCACTCCATTTTGACTCGTCGCCGACACTGGCTGGAAGGACGGCAGACACAAACAGTAGTCATCCCCGGTGAACTACGTGCCTTCCTTCTTCTCGCCAGGAGACTCTTCGATAATGGCCGGCGGCTCTTTGCCTTCCTTGGCTCGGTAGACAGCAGCGAACTTCTCCCGCAATTTCGGGTCACATTTGAAGCATTGAGACTTCGCTCGGTCGTGCTCGTCGCACCAATCTCCTTTGGCCTTGAATGCGGCGGCAACTTTGGAATTGCACAGGCTGCATTCGGCTTCCGGAAGGCCATGCTCGCCACACCACCAGCCGGAGTGGTCGTGAGCCTTCGTGCCGTGATCGTCACCCGCCTGGTGATCCGTTTGAGTAATTTGTTTCGCCGCGGTGGCCCGTTCGCCGCAGCCGTTGGCCGCAAACATCAACGCCGCGAGCAAGCCGCAAGCCGTCCCCAGTTTTCGTGTTGTCATGTCCCGTTCTCCTTGGAGGTTAGGGGCGAGGGACGAGGGGCGAGGAAGGCAAAGGCGGCAACGACGCAACGGCATTCGCTCGCCCCTCGTCCCTCGTCCCTCGCCCCTCCAAAAACAGGCCCAGAATGGGAGCCGTCATCGACTCGGACATGTGGAACCAGTGAATCAGAAACCATTGGATCGCGTGAGCGATCGCATCGAACAACAGGTACAGCACTCGCAGGACCAGCAGCGACATGACCATCGCACCGATGACTCCGCCGATGACGACAGTGGCCAAAGGACGTTGCACTTCAGCTCCTTGCCCAGTTGAAACGGCCATCGGCAGGAAACCGAAACTCGCAACGAGCGTCGTCATCAACACGGGACGCAAGCGCGTGATCGCCGCTTGTCGCACGGCCTCGTGGACCTTCAAGCCTGTGCGCCGCAGTTGCCGGACATAACTGATCAGGATCATGTCATCCAGCACCGCGAAACCGGAAAGCGCGATGAAACCGATCGCCGCCGAAATCGAGAATGGCATGTCGCGGAACCACAAAGCGATAATGCCCCCCACCCAACCGAATGGCACTCCCGTGAAGACTCGCATGGCATCGATGACGTTTTGATACGTGAAGTACAACATCAGGAAGATCAGCGCGGTCACGACAGGAATGACAATCAGCAGCCGATGGCGGGCGCGTTCATAGTTCTCAAACTGTCCGCCCCATTCCAGAGAGTAACGACCAAGCGGCAGGGTCACTTTCTGCGCGATCTTGGCACGGGCCTCGGCCACAAACGAGCCAATGTCGCGGCCGCGCACGTTGCAAGTGATCGAAATGCGGCGTTGACCCCAATCTCGAGTGATCGTGGAAGGCCCTTCCACCAGCCGTAGTTCCGCCAGTCGAGACAGCGGAACCCGTTCGCCAGTGGCGGTCGCGATTTGAATCAGCCCGAGCGGCTCTGGACTGTTCCGCACATGGCCCGGCAATCGGACCGACATCGGAAATTTCAATTGGCCTTCGACCACTTCGCCGACCGTCAGGCCACCCACGGATGCGACCGCATCGAGCAGCGTCTACGCTGCGATGCCATAACGTGCGATCTCGTCCTGACAAATTTGATTTGCAACACTGGCTGGCTGATGAGTTGCTCGAAACGGACATCGGCGTCACCAGCAAAGGTATTCAGGACAGTGGCGACCTCTGCTCCATTGGTTGTGAGCAATTCGCAGTCATTACCGAACAAAATCGCCGCGTCCGAACGCGTGCCGGCGGTCATTTCACGGATTCGCATTTCGATCAGTTGCTTGAACGCGACCTTTTGTTCCGGAATCTGCCGGATGAGTTTTTTAACGAGTTCCGTCAACTCTTCTTGCGTTCGTGCTTTTGCTGGCGTTCTCGCGGGTGCAGCGTCACATACATCTCGCTGAGTTGAATTTCCCTCGGATCGGTGTTGATCGCCACTGTATTCGGCGATGTGCTTGTGGGCCCAGCCCAGCGACTTCGCGACGTCGGGAATCAGCCTGTCCATCTCGACGCTGGGCAACAAACGGTAATTCGTCGAGACGAACGCGAAACCGCGCTTACCAGACGCACGCCGGCTTCTATCAGGCGTCGAGTCATCAAAAGATTCTGAGCCGACGGATGGCGGCCGTAATTGTCGCGAACAGTGGCGGGGTCCTGTTCCAAATCGAATGCCTGCCGCGCGGTGGGACCGGTGATGAGATCGAAGGCCTTCGTTTGAAATGCGCCGAACGACCTGGCGATTGGACGACGGGGGATTTCTGGCCCGACTCGATGCCGCTCACTAAGTCCTGTCGAGTCACAAGTCGCGGTCCGGAAACCTCTTGCTGAGCACCAAACCAAAGTACGGCGTGGCTTCGGTAGGCTGCGAGTGCCTCGTCATGCAGACGTGCATACCGCCGTCATGACCGAAATTGCCGTTCGTCATCAAACGGATGAGCATGAACTGGTCGGCGATGTGAGACAACCGCGGTAGCAACTCGCACAGTTGCATGCCGGGGACCGC
>Ga0194120_10008571_pt1 | contig 13420 bp, 10 predicted proteins | sample TA2MahCa65mmetaG_FD_148642 | JGI IMG/M metagenome (GOLD analysis project Ga0194120, IMG submission 148642) | Freshwater microbial communities from Lake Tanganyika, Tanzania - TA2015019 Mahale Deep Cast 65m | ecosystem: Environmental > Aquatic > Freshwater > Lake | place: Tanzania: Lake... | reverse complement strand
TATTGATCCTGATTGAAGGCGCGAAATGACAGCCAGACACCGAAGCGCTCCGAGAGGGATATCTTCTCTTCCACTGCCTCGCTCATGTGCAGTTCACCCTCGATCCAGCGAGCCTGTTGGTTGTCCTTGGCATATTCGGGCAGTAGATGCCGCCGGTTTGAGGTAGCATAGATCAGCAGATTCTCGGGCATGGCGGACAGCGAGCCTTCCGGAATGGCTTTCAGCGCCTTGTACCCGGCGTCGTCGGCCTCGAAGGCCAAATCGCAATAGAGGATGTATTGCTCGGGCCGCTCGCGCAGGATATCCTGGATCTCCGGCAACTCGACCAGATGCTGGCGGTTGACCCCAACGACGCGCAATCCTTCACGGGCGTATTCGGTCAGCAGGGCCTTGATCAGGGAGGATTTGCCCGTGCCCCTGGCGCCCCAGAGCAAGACATTGTTGGCCGGCACTCCGCGCAGGAATTGCCGGGTATTGCGGTCCAGGGTTTTCTTCTGAAGTTCGATGCCGAGCAGGTCGGCCAAGGCCAGCCGTTGCGGCCGGTCAATGGCCTTCAGCGGCTGGTGATGCCCAGTTCCCTGCCAGCGGTAGGCATCGGTGGAGTTCCAGTCGGGTGGCTGCCCCGGGGCGGGCGCCCAGCGTTCCAGCGTCGTGTTAAGTCTCCGCGGTTCGGCGAATATCGCGGCCAAGGTGTCCACGATGCGGGTTCACTCGCCTTCGGTGTCAGGCTTTTTACGATACTTGGATGGGGGCAGGGTCAGCCCTTCGACCTTGCGTTTGCGTGGAGGCGCGTCACCCTCGGGTTTGTTTCCCCCATAGTGACGCCGAGCCGGCGCCGGGCCTCGTCGCGGACCGTCCTCGGCCGGCTGGAGATTGATGCGCTGGCCCCGGATCCAGGTGCGGCTGAGCGCCTGGAATACCTCGCGCGGCAGACCCGCCGGCAGTTCGACCGTGCTGTAGGTATCGAACAGCTTGATGGCGCCGATCTGGCGCGCCGCGATACCACCCTCATTGGCAATGGCGCCGACGATGTCCTTGGGCATGACGCCATGGCTGCGGCCGACATCGATGGTAAAGTTCTGCATGTCGGCCTCCGGGCGGCGGTATTCGCCCCGACTGCTTTCGCGTTGTCCCTCGAAACGGTCGCTGCGGCGCGGGGGGCGGCGGTCATCGGCATCACGGGAAAACTCGCGGACCGGGGGGTGTTCAGGCTCGGCGGCGGCGGGCAACGGGCGTTCCCGATACAAGAGATGGGCGATTGCCGCCGCGATGTCGGCCGGTTCGCCAATCTCCTCGGTCACCAGTTTGTCGACGAGATCGCGGTAAAAGCCGATGTCCTCGTTATTCAGTGTTTCGACCAGTTGTGCCTTGAATTGCTCGATGCGCTTGTCGGCGATGTCACGCAGGGTCGGTAGTCGCATCTGCTCGATGGGTTGCCGCGTGGCCTGCTCGATGGCGCGCAGCATGCGCCGTTCGCGCGGGGCGACGAACAGGATGGCCGTGCCCTTCCGACCCGCGCGGCCGGTGCGGCCGATCCTATGCACGTAGGTCTCGGTGTCGTAGGGTATGTCGTAATTGACAACGTGGGTGATGCGCTCCACGTCCAGTCCACGCGCCGCGACGTCGGTGGCGATGACGATGTCCAACGAACCTTTCTTGAGCCGCTCGATGACCTTCTCGCGCAGGATCTGCGTCATGTCGCCGTTCAGCGCCGCCGCCTCATAGCCACGCGCTTCCAACTTCTCGGCCAGCTCCACGGTCTCGGTTTTGGTGCGCACGAAGATGATCATCGCGTCGATGTCATCGGCGTCCAGGATGCGGGTCAGCGCCTCCAGTTTTTGCAGGCCGGACACCAGCCAGTATTGCTGATTGATCGCCTCGACCGTGGAGGTCTTGCTCTGGATCTTGATCTCGGCAGGGTCGCGCAGGTGACGCGAGGCAATTTTCTTGATGACGGCAGGCATGGTCGCCGAGAACAAGGCAGTCTGCCGGGTCTCGGGGGTGTGCTCGAGAATCCATTCAACGTCTTCGATGAAGCCCATCCGCAGCATCTCATCGGCCTCGTCCAACACCAGGGTTTGCAGTTGTTCGAGGTTCAGGGTCTCGCGCCGCAGGTGATCCATGACCCGGCCAGGGGTGCCGACGATGACATGGACGCCGCGCGCCAGTTGCCGCAACTGCTGGCCCATACCTTGGCCACCGTAGACCGGCAGGATGTGGAAGCCCTCCAGATGGCGGGCATAGGTCTGGAACGCCTCGGCAACCTGAATGGCCAACTCACGCGTGGGCGCGAGAATCAAGGCCTGCGGGACGCGCCGGGTAACGTCGATCCGGCTCAGGATGGGCAGGGCGAAAGCCGCTGTCTTGCCCGTGCCAGTCTGGGCCTGACCCAGAAGGTCGCGGCCAGCCAGTAGATGTGGAATGCTGGCGGCCTGAATGGGAGAGGGCGACTCATAGCCGATCTCCCGGACGGTTTCCAGGATGACGGGTAGCAGGTCGAGTTCGGCGAAGGTTTGGGGGGTATCGGTCATAAATAAATATAAGAAACTTGGTGAATGTGTTGGCTCAGTGGAGCAAAAGACATGTCCGCGTTATTGTCCAAATGGGGTGTGGGCACGTCTTCCCTGACGGGGCCTGATGCCCGCGTGGTGTGGCCGTTGGGGCCAGTGGGTGTGGTTATCAATTGGCGTGTTAGTCCTGGGGCCGTCAGCCATCCGCAAAGACGGCTTCCAGGTTTGCGGCCTCCAACAGCCGTTTTGCCCATGAATCCAGTTGCGCCGGGTCAGCGTGTGCGAGTTTCGTCTCCGTCCAGTCGGGCAAAGGTCCAAAACGCAGGATCAGTAAATCCCGCAGCAGGGTACTCTTGCCCTGTTGTAGACCCTGTTGCAGACCCTGCTGCAGGCCCTGTTGCAGACCACGTTGCAAACCTTGCTGAAGACCTTTTTCCAGACCCTTGCGCAGGCCGATCCGTTCAAAGCTAGTGACATAACGCATGTGCATCGCCTCCTCGTGTTCTTGAACTTCCATCCAGAGTTGATCTTCCAGGGATTGCGGTAACTGCAGCAGCCAGTCGATCACCCGGAACAGCTCCAGAATATCTTGCCGGGCCCATCCGCGCTGGTACAGGCTTTTCACCAGTTCCAGCTTACCCCGATAACGAGCGTTGGCATCGGCGGCGGTGGACTGTGCCTCCAGATGCGCCTGCACCACCACGGCAAACGGATTGGTCGATACGGCCAATTCCGCCCATTGGTCATGGTAGTCGTTCAGGCAGACCACCGGAAAGGTGAAGCGGGTTACGCTGCCCCAGCGTCCATAGGTGAATTGGCCGGCGGATTCGTTCCGCCCCTCGCCCAGCACTGCCAGGCTGATGACCGGCCGGGCATAGCGGTCAAACAGTCGGTAGTTGTAGCTGAACATGCGTCCAGCGAAATTGCTTTCCCGTCGACCTTGCGCTTCGACATGTATCAGCAACCAATCCGCTTCTCCGTCGCGAGTGGTGACCTCAACCAGCTTGTCAGCCCAGCGTCGTCCCAATTCGGCATCCCGAACAACTTTTTGCAGTTCCTTGTCAAGGAAACGAAAACCGGCTTCCCAGGCGATGTCCGCATGGGCCGCCGGAAAAAAGAAGGCCAGAAACGCTGGAAAGTAGCGGTCCAGGGCTTCTTTCCACGGAGAATCGTAATCGTCGGCCATGACCCGTTTACTGCCCCGCAGTCAGCGTGGCCGGCGGTCGCCGCGTCGGCTGGAGGGTTGTGCTCAACCCGCCAGAGGCTTGTAGCGGATCCGATGCGGATTATCCGCTTCATCGCCCAGACGGCGGTGGCGGTCAGCTTCATAATCCGCATAATTCCCCTCGAACCAGACCACCTTGCTGTCGCCCTCGAAGGCCAGCATGTGCGTGGCGATGCGGTCCAAAAACCAACGATCATGCGAAATGACCACGGCGCAGCCGGGAAAATCGAGCAACGCTTCCTCGAGCGCCCGCAGGGTTTCCACATCCAGGTCGTTGGTCGGCTCGTCGAGCAGCAGGACGTTGCCGCCGCTGCGCAGCAGCTTGGCCAAATGCACACGATTGCGCTCGCCCCCGGACAGGTCGCCGATGCGCTTTTGCTGCTCGGAGCCCTTGAAGTTGAAGCGGCCACAATAGGCCCGGGAAGGGGTGGTATAGGCGCCGACGGTGATCATGTCCAGACCATCGGAAATTTCCTCCCAGACGGTCTTGTTGTCATCCAGATGGTCGCGCGTCTGGTCGACGTGGGCGATCTTGACCGTGTCGCCAATACGGATACTGCCGCTGTCGGGAGTTTCAGTGCCGGCCATCATGCGAAACAGCGTGGTCTTGCCGGCGCCATTCGGGCCGATGATGCCGACAATGCCGCCGGGCGGCAGACGGAAGCTCAGATCATCGATCAACAGCCGGTTGCCGAAACCCTTGCGGATTCCCTCGGCCTCGACCACGACATCACCCAGGCGCGGCCCCGGGGGAATGTAAATTTCCTTGGTTTCGTTACGGGCCTGGTTTTCCTGGTTCGAGAGTTCCTCGAAGCGCTGCAGGCGCGCCTTGCTCTTGGCGTGGCGGCCCTTGGGATTGCTGCGCACCCACTCGAGTTCCGCCTTCATCGCCTTGGCGCGCGCGCTTTCCTGCTTCTCCTCGATCTCCAGCCGCTTTTCCTTCTGGTCCAGCCAGCTCGAGTAATTTCCCTCCCAGGGTATGCCATAGCCGCGATCCAGTTCGAGGATCCAGCCGGCGACATTGTCCAGGAAGTAGCGATCATGGGTTACGGCGATAACCGTGCCAGGAAACTCATGCAGGAAGCGCTCCAGCCAGGCGACGGATTCGGCATCCAGGTGATTGGTCGGCTCGTCCAGTAGCAGCATGTCAGGACTGGATAGTAGCAGACGGCAGAGCGCCACGCGGCGTTTTTCGCCCCCCGACAGTTTGGTGACATCGGCGTCCCACTCCGGGAGACGCAGGGCGTCGGCGGCAATTTCCAGGGTGCGTTCCAGGTTGTGGCCATCGCTGGCCTGGATGATGCCTTCCAGTTTCGCCTGTTCGGCGGCCAGCGCATCGAAGTCGGCGTCTGGTTCGGCATAGGCGGCGTAGACCTCGTCGAGGCGAGTCAGGGCATCCTGGATGTGGGAGAGTGCTTCCTCGACATTACCGCGCACGGTCTTGGTAGGGTCCAGTTGCGGCTCTTGCGGCAGGTAGCCGATGTTGATGTCGGACTGGGCACGGGCCTCGCCGTTGAATTCGGTATCCACACCGGCCATGATACGCAAGAGGGTGGATTTGCCCGAACCGTTGAGACCGAGCACCCCAATCTTGGCGCCGGGGAAGAAGGACAGAGAGATATCGCGAAGAATCTCGCGTTTCGGGGGCACGACCTTGCCCACGCGGTTCATGGTATAAACGTATTGAGCCATTCAGGGAAAGCTGGAGTTGCGGTAATGAGGGAAAATCAGGCGGCGAACGACGGTCCTGCCGTCGCAATGATCAGGAATTCCAAATACCATTATCCCATATCCCAGGCGCTTGCGCCCGTACTGTTCACCTTGTGGTAGGGGTGACCCTCCGCCTGTTTGGCGCTTGTCTGGTAAATTGACCGTAACAGTCATGCATTGGCGTATTCTTGACGATGGCATCTCGGCGGTGGCTGGTTCGGCCTGGAACCGCCTGTCTGATGAAGCGTATCCCCACTTACGGCATGAATTTCTATGGGCTCTGGAGGCCGAAGACTGTCTGGGCGAAAAGGTGGGATGGGAGCCCCGCCATCTGGTCATCGAGGCGGCCGATGGGTCCTTGCTCGGCGCCCTGCCGATGTATCTCAAGCACAATTCCTTTGGTGAGTTCGTGTTTGATTGGGCCTGGGCGGATGCGCATCACCGAGTGGGGCTCAGCTACTACCCCAAGCTGGTGATTGCCAGTCCGTTCACGCCCGCCACCGGACCCCGGCTCTTGCTGCGGCCCGAACTCCGTCAGACCCCGCTGGCTGAGCGCGTGACGGAATATGCCATCGAGGCCGCAAGACTCCTGGGTGTTTCGTCTCTGCACTGGTTGTTCGCCAGTGATCAACTACTGGCTGAGGATGCTCGGCTGATGCGGCGGACAGGCTGCCAATTTCACTGGCACAATCGAGACTATGAGTCTTTTGATGACTTCCTGGCCGGTCTGACCTCCAAGCGACGGAAGGAAATTCTACGAGAACGTCGAATGGTGCGCGAAGCCGGCGTGGACCTGATCCACTTGAGCGGGTTGGACGTATCGAAAGACGAATGGCGGGTTTTTCACGCGCTTTATCGGGCTACCTTTGATAAACACGGTAACTATCCAGCCTTGACGCTTGGGTTCTTTCGGCGTCTCGCCATCACGCTGGGCGAGCATGTGCGGCTGGTCATGGCTCGCCGGCATGGCCAAATCATTGCAGTGGCTTTTTTTCTGGTCGGCGCCGATTGTCTGTATGGCCGCTATTGGGGTTGCCGCGAGGAATTGCCCGGGCTGCATTTTGAAGCCTGTTACTATCAGGGGATAGAACTCTGCATCGACCGGAGGTTGTCGCGATTTGAGCCAGGCGCACAGGGTGAACACAAGATCAGCCGGGGTTTCCTGCCCAGCCCCACATTCTCCTACCATTGGGTGGCCCATGAGGGACTCCGAAAACCCATCATGCTTTTTCTCCAGCGGGAACAGCAAGCCATGGATGAATACATGCGGCGACTCATGGAGCGATCACCGTACCGGAGAGCTTGATGTTCGTCATTCTTGACGAGTGGAACATTAATCAGCCGTTTCCAGACATTCATAATGCCCTGGTCGATCCCAATGGTCTCCTGGCCATGGGGGGGTGTCTGTCGCCGAGACGGTTAAGTAATGCCTATCGACAAGGTATTTTTCCCTGGTACAGCAAGGGCGAACCGATCCTGTGGTGGTCTCCCGACCCTCGCTGGGTATTGACGCCAAAAGACGTCAGGGTGTCACGCAGTTTGCGCAAGCGCCTCCAGCGCATGGAATTTCGGGTGACCTACGATCAAGCTTTTGCTGAAGTCATCAAGGCTTGCTCGGTGCCGCGTGATGCAGGCGGAACCTGGATAACCCCGCAATTACAGCTTGCCTACAGTGAACTCCACCGAATGGGACTGGCGCATTCCTTCGAATCCTGGCAGGGCGATCAGTTGGTCGGCGGGCTTTACGGTGTGACGATCGGGCAGATTTTCTTTGGCGAATCCATGTTTCACCGCGTGACCGACGCCTCCAAGGTTGCGTTTGTTACCGCTTGCCGATACCTGCATGATTGGGACTACCGGCTCATCGACTGCCAGGTTCATACGTCGCATCTCGAAAGTCTGGGCGCCAGACCCATGGCCAGGACGAACTTTGCCAAGTTTTTGCAGGACCACCGCGATCGCCCGGTTGCAGCCGAGGCCTGGCAACGGCCAGGGGTGATGTGAATCCGGTGCCTCTATTCCTGGGCCAGGAGCAGGCCTGCAGCTACCTGGCCGGCCGAACCTCCAGGATGGCCTACGCGCCGCCCGATTTACCTCTCGATCAGCCGCTTTTCAGCCGCTTGGTCGCCTGCGGGTTTCGTCGTAGCGGTGATCTGGTCTATCGGCCCTACTGCCAAACTTGCTCGGACTGTATCCCGGTTCGAATTCCGGTCAGCCTGTTCAAGCCGAATCGCTCGCAACGACGCGTCTTGAAAAGGAATGCGGATGTGCGGGTAATCGATAAGCCTGATGACTTTGAACTCGAGCATTACGACCTGTATTCCCGCTATCTGCGGCAACGACATCCGGACAGTGGGATGGTGGAGGTCACTCCCGAGGAGTATCTGGGGTTCCTGGCCAACCCACGCTGGGAAGGCACTCGCTTCGTCGAATTTCGCGAGAACGAGAGGCTCCTGGCTGTGGCGGTGGTCGACCTGTTGATCGATGGAATCTCGGCGGTTTACACCTTTTACGAGCCTTCCTGGCAAAACCGCAGCCTGGGGACTCTGGCAGTGCTCTGGCAGGTGGAGGAGGCCCGGCGGCGGGGCCTTGATTGGGTCTATCTGGGGTTCTGGATATCCGAGTGCGAAAAGATGGCCTACAAATCCGGCTTTCAACCTCTGCAACGGCTGACCCCTGCCGGCTGGAGACCCTTCCAGGAACAGCCGTTCCGTTTTTGAGTTTTATTCGTCGGGTTTCCAACTCAACAAGGATAGACTGACCACGAGAACCTGCCCGTCGAGACGTGCCCTGGATTGGAGTTCCCATTCATAGCGCACCGAGAGTTTGCCTCGAATGGGCGGAATGAGTATCCCCACCTCGGGGCCGAGCCCCACCGCGTATTCACTTGTGCCCTCCAGTGAACGGGGCAGTTGACTGCCGGTATCGGCCGCCACCTGCCAGAAGGCATAACCGGCCACGCCAAGATCGAGCAGATTGAAAAATCGTCCTCCCAGCCCGCCCTGGATCTGGAAGGTGTCGCCACGCGTGACGGCGATATTCGGCTTGCGCTCGTAAATGTTGTAACTCGACAGCGCGGACAGTCTGAAGGCGCGCTCGTCATCGAAGAACACCGTGCCTCCGGCGGAAACTTGGTGCATCCATTGGGAATGCGCCAACCCCCGGCGATTGACCTGACTGGTGGGCGCGTAGAGGCTGTAGGAGGTCGTGAGATCGAGTCGGGGTAGGCGCCAGCCCAACTTGACCGGCTGGATGAAGATGTCCCCCAATCCGGAGCCATCGAAGGATTGCGCCGGCAAATCGGAACGCAGGCTGACACCGGCCACCGGTGCGGCGAAGGCGGCCGTGTAGTAGGGGCCTGCTTCGAAGCAATAGGTCCCGGCGAGTGCGAACACATTGGCAAACCCCGTCACATTGAGCCCCTGTATGGGCACGGGGCGTCCATTCGGTCCGATCAGTCGATCGGCGGTCAACCGGATGAAGCGATCGCCGAGGTAGATTCCCGGGTCTTGCTGGGAGCCGGCATCGAGGCCCAGGGCGCCCAGCACGCGCTGTCCGAAGCCCTCATCCGCCATGCTCGGGCCATGGGTGACACTCGCAACGAGGTAAACCAGCGACCCGAGCAGTCGAGCGACTTTCACCCGCGCGCCTGTTGGCAGGTCAGGGGCAGGTCGTAGTAGGTCGGTTCCCACTGATGGCGCCGGATGGCTTTGCGCAGTTCCGATTCGCTTGCCGGCGGCGCGCAGCCGTCCTTGACGGCCTGTAAGGCGATGGCCAGGGCGATGTCCGCGGCCACGGCCCGGACTCGCCCAAGCTCCGGGAGTAGCGGGGCATCCGCCCGGGTCTGAGCGGGCGACCGGGCGCCCAGGGCTTCCGCCGCCGCGATCAACATGGTATCAGTGACCCTCCGCGCGCGGCAGGCTACCAGCGCCAGACCGACCGCCGGAAAGATATACACGTTATTGCATTGCGCGATGGGGTAGTCCCGGCCCCCGAAGGCGACGGGTTGAAACGGCGAACCGGTCGCTATGAGGGCTCGGCCATCGGTCCAGCGCAGCAGATCATCGGGCCGGGCTTCCGCGTGGCTGGTGGGGTTCGACAAGGGGAATATGATCGGTCGTTCGGCCTTGGCCGCCATGCTGCGGATGATGGCTTCACTGAAGGCGCCGGCCACGGTCGACAGGCCAATCAACACAGTCGGCGCGACCTGCGCCACGACCTCGGCCAGCCCGATACCGCTCCGGGAGAGTGGTCCATCGGCGATTTCCGTCCAGGGTCTCGCGTAGATGCATTGCTCGGGTTGCAGATCCTCGCGTCGATCGTGGAGCAGCCCCTCCTTGTCGACGAGATGGAAGCGGGCGCGTGCGTCCGGTTCGGACAGACCCTGCCGGATCATGGCCGCGCGCAGATAGTCCGCCACTCCGACGCCCGCCGCGCCAGCTCCCAGGAACACGAGGCGATGCTCCTTCAGGGGGACTCCGGTGACGTTCACTGCCGCCAGCACCGCACCCAGGGCCACCGCTGCCGTCCCCTGGATATCATCGTTGAAGCTGAGCAGTTCATTCCGGTATCGCTCGAGCAGGGGCCGCGCATGCGTGGAGGCGAAGTCTTCCCACTGCAGGCAGACCCCGGGCATCTCCGCCTTGACCGCCTGAACGAATTCGTCGACAAAAGCGTAGTAGGCATCGCCGGTGATCCGCTCATGACGCCAGCCGAGATAGAGCGGATCCGCCAATCGTTCGGCATTGTTGGTGCCGACGTCCAGGATGATGGGCAGGGTTCGCTCCGGATGAATCCCGCCGATCAAGGTGTAGAGCGATAACTTGCCGATCGGGATGCCCATGCCACCGACCCCCTGATCGCCGATGCCGAGGATGCGCTCGCCGTCCGACACCACGATGACGTCGATGTCCGCCATCGGCCGGTTGCGGAGTATCTTGCGGATATGGCCGCGATCGGGATAGGCGATGAACAGGCCGCGCGGTCGCCGGTAGATATGGCTGAAGCGGGCACAGGCGAGGCCCACGGTGGGCGTGTAGATGATGGGCAGCATCTCCTCGAGGTGATTCGCCAGCAAGCGCTAGAACAGGATTTCGTTGGTGTCCTGCAGTTGGCGCAGATAGATGTGCCTCTGCAAGTCAGAATCGATCTCGCGGAAAGCCTCATAGGCCCGTTCGAGTTGTTCCTCCAGGGTATCGACATGCGGCGGCAACAATCCGCGCAAGCCGAAGGCATCCCGCTCCGCCTCGGAGAAGGCGCTGGCCTTGTTGAAAATGGGATTTTCCAGCAAGGCCTGGCCGTGGAGAGGGCAGGGCGGAATGGCGTTGTCGTCAGAGGAGGGGTGGCCAGTCATGGGGGGTGACTTCATGGTTAGCGGCGTTGGCGGCTTGATTGATGGCGACACTGTCAAAACGTATTGGCTGGGTAAGTCATCTGTTCCATGCGTCAGCGTCTTTCCAGGGCGACTTCCACGCTGAGGTCCGCGATCTCAGTCATCAGTGAAATCGACTTGAGCGGATGATTGTCCCGTAGCGCCCTGGCGACCAGGAGAAAGTTGGGCCAGAAGACGCGCAATTCCCGCGGCCCCTCCTTGCACCAGAGGGCGGCCCAAAGACAACGCTCGGCCCACTTCAGCGCGCGAGGCTGGATGACCTGAGTCAGCACCTTACTGGCAAGCGCGGTGTGCTGGGCGGATCGCGTGGCGGCGAGCGCATCGAGAACGGCCTGGTCATCTTCGAACCACGATTCGGTGATGCCGGATCGTTCGGCCCAGGTGGCGCTGTGAGTGAGTACATGATCAACGGCGGCGGGTTCCAGCAATTCGCGGGGGAGTTCCTGGAGCAAGCGGTTGATGCCTTCACCCAGCTCCAGGCGCTGCGGTAACCAGGTGCTGGCGCCGATGGTCTCGGCTACCTGGAGCAGACCGATGGGGGGCAAGGCCGAACCGCCATCAACGGTCGCCAATTGATGCTGAATGGCATGGTCCATATATTCCCTCGAAATTCGCAGGATGGGCATTTCGTTTTCCATGTGCTCCATCATGGAGTCACGCTCCCGTTTGGAGAGACCCGTTTGACTCCAGGCATCCAGAATGCCTTTTCCGAGCCGGATCAGGATGGAGGAGAAGGTGTATTTCCGCTTTTCTTTAGACAGCAAGAGAAAACCCTGGGCGCCGCTGCCGTCCACGGCACTGGCATAAATTTCGATCTCCCTGGCGTCTGGCCACGACGCGCAGATCACCCCCTGGCGCCGCGCGGCCTTCACGGTCTCGTCGATCGGCGCCCGTTCATTCTCGGGTAGCCAGTTCCGCAGGACGATCAGCCGGCGCATGGCGACGGGGCTGAGCGCCCTGGCATGTTGCAGGAGAACCCGGGTGAGACCCTGTCTGGCCTCCGCCCGGTCATCGAGCAGCATGAGGGGAACCGTCTCGCACAGGCCGCTCCGCGGATCGTTCAGGATGAGGTTCGCCAGCATGGCCAACGCTTCCGGTGGCATGGCGTAGGTGATCTCCGTGATGGCCCGCGCCGCCTCAAAGGGCTCGTCGCCGATGTCCTTCGCCAAACTAGCCAGGAAGGCCGGAAGTTCTTGCGGATCGAAATCGTCCGGAGCAGCCGTTTCACTCATCAAATCCGATACCGTTTCGAACAACTCGGGTATGGGCGGGAGCTTGGCATCCCGCAGTAAAACCGCAATGCGGCTCAGCAGCACGGCGGGCAGCACTCCGTTGCGTGCGAGTCCCACTACACGGTGCTGAAACTGGTGCGCGAGGTCAATACTGCCTTGGTAGCCCCGGTCGATGCCATAACGCAGAAATTCCAATTGCTGGCCCAGCAGTAGACTGTAGGCCTCCGCGAGCCAATCCCCCTCGGTGTCTGCTGGGTCCCGCGCGTCCAGGAGACCCTTGAGACTGTCCATGATCCAGGCCGGGTTGTCTTCGAGCAGGAACCGCAGCTCCTCGGTGAATTGAGGGGCCAAGCCCTTGGCCAGGCGCTTGGAGAGACGTTGAGCATGCGGGTGCAGGGGATGTTGTTGGGACATGAGTCGTGTGAATACGGATGTGGCTGGAATGAGGGTCAGGCGTCTTCCTTAAGGCGTAGTCGCGGGTATGATCGGGATTTCATGGCATGGCTGAACACTCTTCAGTGGGCCAAAACTCGGCCTCGGGTATCTGGGCGAGTGTAATAGCCTGATACGTTATTGTGGATTAACGCACCGACTCACAACGTCGCCATATCGATCACAAATCGAGTGTCACGTCACTTTTCAGCAACCTTTCGTAAGCCTCGTTAATATCGGCCATGGCGATCAACTCGATATCGCTGGTAATCCTGCGTTCCCCGCGGAAATCCAGCATTTCCTGCGTTTCCCGTATGCCCCCAATGAGGGAGCCGGCCAATTGCCGACGGCCAAACACCAGGTTGAAAGGGTTGAAGGGTAACGCTTCCGGCGGCACCCCAACCAGGCATAGCGTGCCGCTGTGTTTGAGCAGCGCCAGGTAGGCATTGAGATCATGCGGCGCGGAGACGGTATCCAGGATGAAGTCGAAGCGGTTGGCGTGCTGCGTGAACGCATCGGGTTCCCGCGTGATCACCATCTCCCCCGCCCCCAGACGTCCGGCATCCTCGGCCTTGCCCGGCGAGCTTGTGAACAGCACGACGTGCGCGCCCAGGGCCTTGGCGAACTTGACGGCCATGTGCCCCAAACCTCCCAACCCCACCACACCGACGGTCTGGCCGGGACCGACCTTCCAGTGCCGAAGGGGCGAATAAGTGGTGATGCCGGCGCAGAGCAGTGGGGCGGCGCCGGCCGGATCGAGTCCCTCCGGCACGCGCAGCACGAAGTCCTCGCCGGCCACGATGCGCTTGGAACAACCCCCATAGGTAATCCCGCCTCCATGCGGGTCGTCGCTGTTGTAGGTAAATGTCGGACCCTTTTCGCAGAACTGCTCCTCATGCATTCGGCAACTCGGACAGGT
>Ga0194120_10008568_pt1 | contig 13427 bp, 11 predicted proteins | sample TA2MahCa65mmetaG_FD_148642 | JGI IMG/M metagenome (GOLD analysis project Ga0194120, IMG submission 148642) | Freshwater microbial communities from Lake Tanganyika, Tanzania - TA2015019 Mahale Deep Cast 65m | ecosystem: Environmental > Aquatic > Freshwater > Lake | place: Tanzania: Lake... | reverse complement strand
GAGCTGCGCGTCGGCAGCGCGAAGCGCACCGTCTCGCCGGGGCCTTGAGCGCGCGAGTCGGAGCCGAGCTCGAGCTCCGGATCGAGCGGCTTGCCGCAGGGGGCGACGGCGTCGCGCGCGTCGACGGGCTCACGGTCTTCGTGCCGCGCTCCGCACCCGGGGATCTTCTGCGCGTGCGGGTCACGCGCGTCGAAGCGCGCTTCGCGCGAGCCGAGATCGACGCGGTGCTCGAGCCGGGTCCCGCGCGGCGCGAAGCGCCGTGTCCGTCCTACGGCCGCTGCGGTGGCTGCTCCTGGCTGCACCTCGCCGAGCCGGCTCAGGCGAGCGCGCGAATCGAGATCGTGCGAGAGGCGCTCCGGCGGATCGGCGGCATCGGGACTCTGCCCGAGATCGAGCACATCGCGAGCCCCGCGGCGCTCGGCTACCGATCGCGCGCGCGGGTCGCGTACGAACGCGGTCGGGTCGGCTTTCGCGCGCGCGCCTCGCACGAGGTCGTCGACGTCGAGCGCTGCGCGGTGCTCGACTCCGCGACCGAGACGGAGCTCGCGCGCGTCCGCGCCCGGCCACCGCGCGGCAGCGGGGAGCTCGAGATCCGCGGCTACGGCGAGCGGATCGAGATCGGCGAGCGCCGCTTCGCGGTCGGCCCTACGGCCTTCTTCCAGGCGAACCGGCCGCTCTGGAAGCGCTGGCAGGACGCGGTCGTGGACTCCTGTGGCCGCGGCGAGCGCGCATGCGAGCTCTACTGCGGCGTCGGCTTCTACACGCAGCCGCTCGCCGAGCGCTTCGCGCGCGTCGTCGCGGTGGAGCGCGGGCCCTCGGCGCGGGACGCGCGCAGCAACGCCCGCGCCGAGATCGTCGAGGCTGCCTGCGAGGATTGGGCGCCGGGCGGGCTCGCCGCGCTCGCGCCCGAGCTCGTGCTGCTGAATCCACCCCGCGTCGGCTGCCACCGCATGGTGTTGGACGCGATCCGCGAAGCGCGTCCGCGCCGCGTCGTCTACGTCTCGTGCGAGGCCTCGACGCTGGCGCGCGACGTCGCGCGCCTCGGAGCGGAGTTTCGGGTCGCGCGAATCGTCGTGCTCGACGCGCTTCCACAGACACATCACATCGAGGCGATCGCGGTCCTCGATTCCGTTTGACACTTCGCGCGCGCCGAAAATAGAATCCGGCCGTCGGTGGGAGGAGAAAAAGTTCTCACCGGGTCGGAGAGGGATCGGTCAAGGGGCCCTGCGATGAAAGTCGCAGGGCCCTTGTCATTCGAGGTCCGATCGCTCAGCGGAAGCTCGGGCGATCGTCGTCGCGCTTTCTTCGCTCGAACTCGTCGCGGCGCACCGCCCGCAGTCGGTTGCGCATTCGCAAGCGATTCCAGCGATAGCGAAGCGATCGCACGCCGAGCACGCGCTGGAGCTCCTGGCGCAGCAGAATTCCGGCGACGATCACGCCTCCGAGGTGTCCGACGGTGCTCACGCCCTGACCCCCTCCCATGACGAGCTGCAGCGCGAACATGACGGGAATGAACCAGATCGCGCGCATGGGAATCGGCGGAAAGAGCAGCATGATCGTGCGGTCGGGCCAGGTCAGGCTGAACGCCGTGAGAATGCCGTAGATCGCGCCCGACGCGCCGAACGTGATCGCCGAGACGCCCGTGAGCGCGTTCCAGCCCAGGATGATCAATCCCGCGCCGGCGCCGCAGATGACGTAGAAGCGCAGGAAGCGCTGCGATCCCCAGGCCATTTCGAGCTCGCCGCCGAACATCCACAGCGCGAACATGTTCATGAGCAGGTGCAGGATCGTGTTGGGCGCGTGCAGCCACATGTACGTGAACGGCTGCCAGAGGTAGAAGTGCTCGAAGACCCCCCGGACGCTGACCGAGGCCAGCTCCGTGAGCGGGAACTGACTGCCCACGATCAGCTGCAGCACCCAGATCACCGCGCAGGCGACCATGATGCGCTGCACCATCGGCGTCAGGCCCGGTATGCCGCTGCCCCCGAAACGATTGCGCCCGTACACGCTCCCGAGGCTAGGAAATTCGCGCGCCCGTTGCAGGCGCAAGCGCTTCGAGCGCGCGCAGCGCAGCGGCCTCGCCGAGCCCGGTGAGATCGAGGATCGGAAGCGCCAGCTCGAGCTCCTCGCGCATTCGCGCGAGCTTCTCGCGGCAGGCCTCGGGGTCGCCGTGGAGGATCGCGCGGTCGACCTCGGCCGGCGCGAGCCCTTGAAACCAGGGCGCCAGGTGTCGGTACGCCCGCGAGGCCGCTTCGAAGCTCTCCTCCGGACGCGCGAAGACCCAGCACCAGGTCGGGATCTCGCGGCCGATCCGCTCGCGAAGCGGGAGCAGCCGCTCGCGAAGCGGGGGCACGTTCGCGTCCCAGATGTCCGCGTGCTCGCGCACGACGGCGAGCGCCCGCGCGCTGGCGGCCGAGACCGCGATCGGCACCGGCGCGCTCGGCAGCGTGATGCTCGCGCGCTCGAGCGACGTGAACCGGCCCTTCCTCGTCACCGTCTTGCCCGCGAGCAGGCCGCGCACCGCGTCGAGCATCTCGGAGAGGCGCGCCACGCGCTCCGCGCCGTCGGGCTCGGGCAGGCCGAGCCGGCGGGACTCGCGCTTCGCGCCCACGCCGAAGACGCCGACCAGCCGGCCCTCTGCGAGGTCCTGAAGCGTCGCCAGGCTGCGCGCGAGCAGAACCGGATTCCAGAGCAGCGGGAAGTGGATCGCCCCGATCCGAAGCCGGTCGGTGCGCAGCGCCGCGGCGGCGCAGAGCGCGGTCGGGTCGTAGATCGGCCGCTCGGGCCTGGCGTCGGCGAACGCCGCGTCGCCGTCGACCAGCGCGAGCGCGTAGCCGAGCTCGTCGGCGCGGCGCACCAGCCGCAGCACCGACTCGAGCCCGAGCCAGTGCGCGGTCAGCGCGACTCCGAGCGGGGCGGTCATGCCGCCGCGAGCCGTCGCCAGGCGAGGAAGAGCGCGGCGATCGTCTTGCCGTCGCTGATCTCGCCGGAGTCGATCATCGAAAGCGCCCGCGCGAGCGGCACGACCTGGCTCGAGATCACCTCGTGGTGCTCGTGCGCGGTCGCCCCGGGCGTGAGGTCGAACGCCGCGAACAGGTGGATCCGCTCGTCGGTGAAGCCCGGCGTGGTAAAGATCGCGCCGGTGCGCTCGAGCCTTCCGGCGCGATAGCCGGTCTCCTCGGCGAGCTCGCGCGCGGCGCAGGCCGCGGGATCCTCGCCAGCGTCCAGCTTTCCCGCCGGCACCTCCCAGATCGTCCCGCCGGCGGCGTGCCGGAACTGGCGCAGCAGGACCACGTGATCGCGGTCGAGGAACGGAACCACCGCCGCCGCGCCCGAATGCTTCAGGATCGCGAGCTCCGCCTCCTGTCCGCCGGGCAGGACGACCGTGTCCAGACCGAACGATCCGACGCTCCCTTCCCAGAGCACGCGCCGGCCGATCAACCGCGCGCGTTCGTCGGCTTCGCTCATGCGTTTCGCAGCGTAGCCTAGAATCCGCGCCTGATGAGAGACGTGCGCGATCGCTACGAGTCGCTTCGCGAGGCGCGCGCGCGCGTCCGGCTCGCGTTTCGCGCCGGGCGAAGCCACGAGCTCGATTTCGAGCGCGCGGACGAGGAGCACCTCGACGTGACCGGCGGCGAGGCGCTTCGCGAGCTTCAGGCCGAGGGCTCGACGTCGCAGCTCGCCGATTCGCGCGAGCGAAACGCCCGGATGATCGCGGCGCTGCAGGCCGCGATGCTCGCGCGCGGCACGCGCGAGCTCTCGGCGCGCGCCCGCGCTCGGCCCGACGCGGTCGAGCTTCGCGAGGAGCTCGCCGCGCGCGAGAGCGAGTGGCTTGCGACCCTGGGCTTCGCGCACGCGCGGGAGTTCGCGGAGTCGCAGCGGCCGGGCGTGGACTACGGCTTCTGGTCCGCGCAGGCGCAGGGCCTGCTGGAGGCGACGGCCTCGGCCTTTCGCGACGCGCAGCGCGCGGTTCGGCCGCTCGCCTGGGACGAGCTGCTCGGCGCATCAAGGCTCCGGCCCGCGCTCGACTTCGCTCTGGAAGGGCTGGGCGCGCCGCTGTCGCGCGCCCCGGGCCTGCGGATCGAGGAGCTCGCGCCCGCGAGCGCCCGCGAGCTCGCGTTCGCGGTCGCGCCCCGCGTGCCGGGCGAGGTCTGGCTGGTCTACGCGCCGCGCGCCGGACTGCCCGCGCTCGAGGCGCTCTTCGCCGCGACCGGCGAGGCGCTCCACGCGGCGTTCACTTCGCCGGCGCTCGAGCTTGCGCACCGCGCGCTCGGTGATCCGGCGAGCGCGCTGGTCTGGCGCTTCCTCCTTCCGGAGCTCCTGGCCGAGCGGAGCTTCGCCGACTCGGGCCTGGTCGCGGGCAGGGTCGAGGAGCTCGCAGCGGTGCTTCTCGTCCGCCGGCTGGAGTCGATCCGGCGCGCCGCGGCGCTGGTCGAGGTCGAGCTCGCCCTGGCGGAGCTCGCGCCAGGCAGCGATCCGCACGGGCTCGAGTCGCTCTACGGCGAGCGGCTCGAGGCCGCCCTCGGCGGCCGGCCCGACGAGGCGCGGTTCCTGCTCGAGTGCTCGGCGCGGCTCGGGTCGGTCGACGTGCTTCGCGCGCAATCGGTCGCGTTCGAGCTCGTGCGGCATCTGCGCGAGCGCTTCGGCACCCGCTGGTGGACCAGCCGTCGCGCGGGCGCGCTCCTGCTCGAGCTCTGGAACACCGGCACCCGCTACCCGCCCGAGGCGCTCGCGCGCGAGCTCGGTCTGGGCGCCCCGGCGGCCGACGTGCTGGCGCGCGCGCTAGTCTGACGCCGATGGCCTGGAAGGAACAGATGGTTCCGATCGTCGTGCCGGCTTCGGGGCTCGTGCTCGAGGGCGTCTGGCAGAAGGGCGAGGGCCGCGGCGCAGTGATCGCGCCGCCACATCCGGAGTACGGCGGGAGCCTCGAGAACCCCGTGGTGAGCGAGCTCGCGTACGCGCTGTACAAGGCCGGCGTCGCGTCGCTGCGCTTCAACTGGCGCGGCGTGGGTGCGAGCCAGGGCGCGATCAGCGCAGACGCGGCCGCCGCCGACGAGGACTACCTCGCCGCTCTCGAGCAGGTCTGCGAGACGGCGGGCGTTCCGGTGATCGCCTCCGGCTACTCGTTCGGCGCGGCGACCGCCCTGCGTGTCGGCCTGCGCGATCCGCGCGTCGCCGAGCTGATCCTCGTCGCGCCGCCGATCGGCATGATCGAGACGCTTGCGATCGACGATTTCGGCGGGCCGATCCACGTGATCGTCGGCGGGCGCGACACGTTCGCGCCGATCGGCCGGCTCTCCTCGCTCTTCGAGGGCATGGCGAACGCGAACCTCGACGTGATTCCGAAGGCCGATCACTTCTTCGCGTCGCACGGACTCGCGGAGCTGGTCGAGCTGGTGCGAAGCTCGATCACCTGACTCGGCTCCGCGCGCGCACGGCCAGCTCTGGCGACCACGCGCGCGGATCGCGGCGCCCCACTCGGACCGATCCGCGCGCTCGCGCGCGCGGCGCCGGGCACGTGACTTGCTCTCCCGAGCGGCTCGATGAAGGGAGCCGTGATGGACGAAGGAATTCTGATTCTCTCCGATGCAGCGACCGTGCAATCGCCGGCCGATCGAGAGCCGCGCTCCACCGTCGCGGATCGCGAGCTCGCGGCGAGCGCGCTCGGCTCGAGCGGCTACCGCGCGATCTGCCTCGACCACCGCGAGGTCGAGGCCACGCTCGCCGATGCGCGTTGGCTGCGCCGGCGCAGGAACCGGCTGCCGGTGATCGCCGTGGTCGACACGGCCGAGGTCGCACGCGCCTCGGAGCTCTTTGCCTGCGGCGTGCAGGAGATCGTCGTGCGCGACGCATCCACGGACGCGAGCCTGCGCGCGCGCGTCGACGAGCTGTTCCGGAGGCGTGAGCCCGCGCCGCCGCTCCAGGCCGCGAGCTCGATCGTCGCGCGCAGCCCGAGCATGCGCGCCTGTCTCGACCTGGTTCGCAAGGCGCAGGCCAGCGACGCGACGGTGCTGCTGCTCGGCGAGACCGGCACGGGCAAAGAGGTGATCGCGCGCGCGCTTCACGAGGGCGGCCGGCGCGCGCGCGGTCCGTTCGTCGCGATCAACTGCGCGGCCTTTCCCGAGACGCTGCTCGAGAGCGAGCTCTTCGGGCACGACCGCGGCGCGTTCACGGGCGCGAGCCGCGCTCGGCCGGGTCACTTCGTGGCGGCGAACTCCGGCACGCTGTTTCTCGACGAGATCGGCGAGACGTCCCTCGGCTTCCAGGTGAAGCTCCTGCGCGCGCTCCAGGAGGGCGTGGTGCGCGCGCTCGGCGCGAGTCGCGAGACACCGGTCGACGTGCGCATCGTCGCCGCCACCAATCGCGATCTCGCCCACGAGGTCGATTGCTCGCGCTTCCGCCGCGACCTCTACTTCCGGCTGAACGTGTTTCCGATCGCTCTCCCGCCGCTCCGCTCGCGCACGGAAGACATCGTCCCGCTGGTGCTGCAGTTCCTGGCTTCGAGCCCCGATGCGGCGGGCCTGCGCCAGGTCGCGGCCGACGCGCGCCGACTGCTCGAGACCTATCCCTGGCCGGGAAACGTGCGCGAGCTCGAGAACGAGGTCGCGCGAATCGTCACGCACGCGGAGGGCGGCAGCGAGATCACCGCGCGGATGCTCTCGCCGCAGCTTCGCGGCGTCGCGCCCGGCCTGCCTCGCGACGTCCAGAGCGAGACGCTCCGCGACGCGGTGGCGCGCTTCGAGTCCTGGTACCTGTCGAGGTCGCTCGAGCGCAACGCGAACCGCAGGCTCGTCACAGCGCGCGAGCTCGGCATCACGCGCGAGTGTCTCTACAAGAAGCTGCGCCGGTACGGGCTCCAGTAGCGCGGGGAGCGTCCGGGCTACCGGCGAACGATCCTGTATGCTGCGGCGCCGATGATTCCTCCTCGCCGCCCTCACGTCGCCGCTTTCGTCTTGAGCTTCGCGCTGGCCCTGGCGGCGCGGGCGGAGCCGGCGGACGCCGTCGCGGTGATCGACCGATTCCACGCGACCCTGCTCGGGGTCATGAAGGACGCGAAGGTGCTCGGCGTCGAGGGTCGGCTCGAGCGCCTCACGCCGGCCATGGACCAGACCTGGGACTTCGCGACCATGAGCCAGCGCTCGCTCGGCCCCGCCTGGGGCAAGCTCGACGCCGAGCAGCGCGAGCGCTTCGCGAAGGTGTTCCGCGGCATGATCCTGCGCACCTACGCGACACGCTTCGACGGCTACACGTCCGAGCGCTTCCAGACGAGCGGCTCGGAGAGCTCGATCGCCGGCACGCAGATCGTGCGCAGCGTGTTGCACGCGCCGAACGAGGACGTGCACCTCGACTACCGCATGCGCCAGACCAGCGAGGGCTGGCGCGTGATCGACGTCTACCTGGGCGGGACCGTCTCGGAGCTGGCGATGAAACGCGCGGAGTACACGTCGGTGCTCGAGCGCGACGGATTCGACGCGCTCGTCTCCGCGCTCGAGCGCAAGATCGCCGACGCGTCGGGGAGCGTGCCCGCCAGCTCCGACTCCCTAGACAAGTAGTACGCGGTGCGCAGCGCGGCGTAGAAGTCGACCGACTGCTCGCGCAGCGCGTCGAGCGCCTGGTCTCGTTCGGAGCGTGCGGAGATTCCGTCGCTGGTTCCCACCACGATCTGCCCGGCGCCGGGAAGCAGATAGGTCTGAGGCTCGAGGAAGAAGTCGATCAGATCGCCGACCGCGTCGCGCCCGGTGCTCGGGCCGAGCACGGGGAGCATCAGGTAGGGGCCGCTCGGCGTCCCATAACGGTGTAGGGTTTCGCCGAAGTCGGAGTGATCCTCGGGCAGGCCGATCGGCGTGGCGACGTCGAAGAGCCCGACCACGCCGGCGGTCGTGTTCACGCCGAAGCGCAGCAGCGTCTCTCCGGCGCTGACCGGGTGCAGCTGCAGCAGGTGGTTCAGGAACGAGATCGGCTCGGCCGCGTTGCGGAACACGCGCCGCACCGCGCGCTCGGCGGGGTCCGGAACGACTGCGCTGTAGCCGCGCGAGACCGGCGCGATCAGGTAGCGGTCGAGCCCCTCGTTGAACGCGAGCGTCGCGCGGTTGGCGGGCTCGATCGGATCGGGGTACTCGGCGACCGCGTCGGCCGCATCGAGCGCGTCGAGCAGCTCCTGGTCCGATGGCACGGGCATGGGATCGGCCCGCACCTGTGTCGAGGCGAGCGCGAGCCAGAAGCCAAGGGCGCACGCGCCCCCCGATCTTCCGAGCCGTCCGGGTTTCACGGTGCGGCGAATATACTGGGCCGCATGAGAAATCGAGCGTTCCTCCGCATATGTCTCTGCCTCGCACTCGCGCCCCTTGAAGTCCGCGCGGGCGAGGCGATCCCCCCGGACAGCCGCGCGCGGGTGCGCGAGATCTACCGCGAGCTCGTCGAGATCGACACCACCCACTCGACCGGAAGCACGACGGTCGCGGCCGAGGCCGTCGCGAAGCGCCTGCGCGAAGCCGGCTTTCCCGCGGAGGACGTCGCGGTTCTCGGGCCCTCGCCGAAGAAGGGGAACCTGGTCGCGCGCCTGCGCGGGAGCGGCGCCGAGAAGCCGCTGCTTCTGCTCGCGCACCTCGACGTGGTCGAGGCCAGGCGCGAGGACTGGAGCGTCGACCCGTTCCGCCTGCTCGAGAAGGACGGCTTCTTCTGGGCGCGCGGATCGCTCGACGACAAGGCGATGGCCGCGATCTTCACCGAGACCATCCTGCGCATGAAGCGCGAGGGCACGCCGCCGCGTCGCGACGTGATCCTCGCGCTCACCGCCGACGAGGAGGGCGGCGACGAGAACGGCGCCGAGTGGCTGCTTCGCGAGCAGCGCGCGCTCGTCGACGCCGGGCTCGTGCTGAACGAGGGCGGCGGCGGCCGGATGCGCGCCGGGAAGTATCTGGTGAACGGCGTGCAGGCGGCGGAGAAGACCTACATGGACTTCGCGCTCGTCGTCACCAACAAGGGCGGGCACAGCTCGCTGCCCGTGAAGGACAACGCGATCTTCCGGCTCGCCCACGGCCTGGTGCGGCTCGAGCGCTTCGAGTTTGCGATCGAGCTGAACGACGTCACGCGCGCCTACCTCGAGCGGGCCGCGCAGGCGGAGTCGCCCCAGATCGCGAGCGACATGCGCGCGGCCGCGAAGCAGCCGCCCGACCCGGAGGCGCTCGCGCGGCTGACCGCGCAGCCGAGCTACAACGCGATCCTGCGCACGACCTGCGTCGCGACGCAGCTCGCGGCCGGGCACGCGCCCAACGCGCTGCCGCAGCGCGCGAGCGCGAACGTGAACTGCAGGATCCTGCCCGGGCACAGCGCAGCCGACGTGCAGAGCGCGCTCGTCGCGGCGCTCGACGACGCCGGGATCACGGTCTCGCTCGCGGAGCGGGAGATCGCCGGGCCACGCGCCGCGATCGACCCGGACTTTCTCGCGACCGTCGAGCGCGTGAGCGCCGAGGTCTTCCCCGGTGTGCCCGTCGTGCCGTCGATGAGCGCGGGGGCGACCGACTCGAAGTACTTCCGGCTCGCCGGAATCCCCGCGTACGGAGTCTCGGGAATCTTCGTCGACGTCGACGACATGCGCGCGCACGGGCGCGACGAGCGCGTCGGCGTGGTGCAGTTCGACCAGGGTCACGAGTTCCTCTGGCGGCTGGTGCAGGCGCTCGCGCGCTGAGCTCAGCGCGCCAGCGATGCGACCGGCTTCGCGCTCCCGTCGGCGCGGAAGAACCCCCAGTGCGCCTCCGTCGGACGCAGATCGCCGGTCTGCGCCGCGACCGACGCGATCTTCCACTCCGCGTCGAAGGCCTCGAAGCGGGTGACCGCGTGCATGCGCGTGGCCGGAAGCAGCTCGTCCAGCCGCGACCAGAACCCGGCCTGCGCGGCTTCGCTGAAGCCCTGCTCGCGCGGGCCGCTCGGAAGGCCGGTCTCCTTCACCAGCACGGGCAGCGAGGTTCGCGCCTCGAGCTCGCGCACGACGTTCACGACGAAGTCGACCGCGGTCGCGGGCGGCGCCGTGCCGAACCACGGCTGATCCAGCGGGTGGACGATCGGAAGCAGGAAGTCCTGCCGCGGAAGCAACCGAGCCCGCGCCGGGTCCAGATGGCTCGAGAACGGCTCGCTGGTGCTGACCGCGACACCCGGCGCTTCGCTTCGCACGCGGGCGAACGCGCGGGCGAGCTGCGCCGCGTCGTAGCGGCCGAAGAACAGGCCCTCGTTGCCGAGCGCGATCGCGAGCACGACCTCGGGCGCCGCGCGCGCGGCGGCGATCGCGAGCTCGAGCTCGCGATCGCTGGTCGGATCCCAGACGCCGAGCACCAGCGCGCGGTAGCCGAGCTCGCGCGCGAGCGGGGCGATCGCATCGAGTCCGTTCGCGCAGGAGTACGTGACCAGGCCGTCGAAGTGACTGCGAAGCAGCGCCAGATCGGCGCGGATCGCCTCCGGTCGGACCGCGCCCGCGCGCGCGTCGGGGTCGAAGCCGCGCGGTGTATAGGCGACGAAGCGAACGCTCGCGAGTGCCTGCTGCACCCGCTCGGCCGGCTCCACAGTCGGCGCGCCGCCCGCGACGAGCAGCCCGAGGGCGACGATCCCTGCGGCGAGAATCCCGATCTGCACGCGGCCTCCCGCGGCTCCCGGCGCCGCTCCGAGGGCTCCCGATGCTAGCCCGCTCGTCGGCCGCGGTCGCGCGCGATAAGCTGGCCCGACGCATGCCGTCCGTCCCGGTCGTCCTTCCGCAGCACCGCTACGCCGTCCACATCGAGCCGAACGCGCTCGATCGCCTGGGCGGCGTGATTCGCGAGGTCGCGCCCGCGTCGAGCGCCGCGCTCTTCGCGGATCCCGCCGTGCGCGGGACGCTGCTGCCGCGAGCCCGCGCGTCGCTCGAGTCGGCCGGCTACGAGGTGATCGAGCACGCGCTCCCCGGTGGTGAGGCGAGCAAGACCCTGGACGGCGTGCGCGCGCTGTACGAGGTGCTTCTGTCGCGCAGATTCGAGCGCCGCTCGCCGATCGTGGCGCTGGGCGGCGGGGTCACCGGAGACATGGTCGGCTTCGCGGCGGCGACCTATCTGCGCGGCGTGCCGTTCGTGCAGTGTCCGACCACGCTGCTCGCGATGGTCGATTCGAGCGTCGGCGGAAAGGTCGGCGTGAACGTGCCGCAGGGGAAGAACCTGATCGGCGCGTTCCACCAGCCGGCGGTCGTGGTCGCCGACATCCTGGCGCTGCGCACGCTGCCCGCGCGCGAGCTGGCGTGCGGTCTCGCGGAGTGCATCAAGCACGCGGTGATCCGCGATCCGTCGCTCTTCGCATGGACGCGCGCGAACCTGCGCGCGCTGCTAGCGCTCGATGCGGACGCGCTCACGGAGCTGGTCGCGAGAAACGTCGCGATCAAGGCGGCGGTCGTGAGCGAGGACGAGCGCGAGACGGGCGTGCGCGCGCACCTGAACTTCGGGCACACCTTCGCGCACGCGATCGAGGCGGTGGTCGGCTACGGCGAGATCCTGCACGGAGAGGCCGTCGCGCTGGGCATGCTCGCCGCGACCACGCTCGCGATCTCGGCCGGGCTCTGCGCCCCGGAGCTGCGCGGCGAGCTCGAGGCCGTCGTCGCGGCCGCCGGACTTCCGGTCCGCGCGCGGCTCCCCGACGACGCGCGCCTGCTCGAGGCGATGGCGCTCGACAAGAAGGTCTCGCGCGCCCGGATCCGCTTCGTGCTGCCCACCCGGCTCGGCGAGGTCCAGCTCCGCGACGATCTCGAGCCGCGCGCGGTGACCGCGGCCTGGGCCTCGATTCGGCTCTAGACCCCGCGCCCTTCAGGGGGGATGATCCGCAGATCGGGCACCACCAGGGGACCGTGAATGGGGCTTCGACGCGGGTTCTCGATCTGGGTCGCGGGGATCGCGCTGGCCTGCGGCGGCGGCCAGGGCGCGGACACCGTCGGGGAAGGGCGGCCGCTGATCGACGGGCTGGGTGGGTACACCATGCCGATCACCACGAGCTCGCCGCTCGCGCAGAAATACTTCGATCAGGGCCTCCGGCTGATGTACGGCTTCAATCATCCCGAGGCGATCCGCGCCTTCGAGGTGGCGGGCCAGATCGATCCGGGCTGCGCGATGTGCTCGTGGGGCGTCGCGCTCGCGCTGGGACCGAACATCAACGCGCCGATGGACCCGGCGGCCGTCGCGCCGGCGATCGCGGCGCTGTCGAAGGCGCAGTCGCGCGCGCTGCTCAGCACGCCGCGCGAGCTCGCCTACGTGGCGGCGCTCGCGAGGCGCTACTCGGACGCGCCGGATGCCGATCGCGCGGCGCTCGATCGCGACTACGCCGAGGCCATGCGCGCGCTCGCGAAGCGCTTTCCGGACGACCTCGACGCGCAGGTGCTCGCGGCCGAGGCGCTGATGGACCTGGCGCCCTGGGACTACTGGACCAAGACCTTCGAACCGAAGGAGAGCACGGCCGAGATCGTCTCGCGCCTCGAGGCCGTGCTGCACCGCGAGCCGAACCATCCCGGCGCGAACCACTTCTACATCCACGCGGTCGAGGCCTCGAACGACCCGGGCCGTGCGCTTCCGAGCGCCAGGCGCCTCGAGACGCTCGCGATCTCGGCCGGTCACCTGGTCCACATGTCGGCGCACACCTACATGCGCGTGGGGATGTACCGCGAAGCGTCGCTCGCGAACGAGCGCGGCGCGAGCGCCGACGAGGAGTACATGGCCTGGTGTCGCTCGGGCGGCCTCTACTCGATGGTCTACTACCCGCACAACCTGCACTTCCTCTGGGCCTCGGAGACGATGGAGGGCCGGAGCGGCGCGGCGATCGCGACCGCGCGGAAGCTGCGCTCGAAGATCGAGGCGGAGACGATCGCCGCGTTCCCGCCCGCCGAGGAGCAGGTGCCCGTGCCGTACTTCGCGCTGGTCCGCTTCGGCAGGTTCGACGAGATGCTGGCCGAGCCCGCGCCGCCCGCGAGCCTGCGCTACGCCACCGGAATGTGGCACCACACGCGCGGCATGGCGTTCGCCGCGCTCGGCCGGCTCGACGAAGCGCGAGCGGAGCTCGCGAAGCAGGACGCGATCGGAGCGGAGCCGGAGCTCGCCGCGCTGCAGTTCCCGGCCGCGAAGGCTTCGAGCCTGCTCGCGCTCGCGAGCGAGGTGCTCGGTGCCGAGATCGCCCTGCGCGAAGGCGAGCGCGATCGCGCGCTCGCGAAGCTAGAGAACGCGCAGCGCCTCGAGTACGAGCTGAACTACACGGAGCCGCCGTCGTGGTACCTGCCGGTGCGGCAGCTCCAGGGCTCGACGCTGCTCGCCCTGGGCCGGCCGGCCGAGGCGGAGGCGGCCTTCCGCGACGATCTCGTCGCTCAGCCCGAGAACGGCTGGTCGCTCTTCGGGCTCGCGGAGAGCCTGCGCGCGCAGGGCAAGCCCGACGAC
>Ga0194120_10008564_pt1 | contig 13433 bp, 11 predicted proteins | sample TA2MahCa65mmetaG_FD_148642 | JGI IMG/M metagenome (GOLD analysis project Ga0194120, IMG submission 148642) | Freshwater microbial communities from Lake Tanganyika, Tanzania - TA2015019 Mahale Deep Cast 65m | ecosystem: Environmental > Aquatic > Freshwater > Lake | place: Tanzania: Lake... | reverse complement strand
CGGCCCGCGTCCGCGCGCACGTCCGCGACAGCCTCCAGCGCCGGGTGGGGCCGCACGACGCCGTCTCCGCCGCAATCGTCACCGCCATCCTCATCGGCGACCGCACCGGGCTTCCCGACGATGTGCGGACGCGGCTGCAGGCGGCGGGGACGTATCACGTGATCGCGATCTCGGGCGGGAACATCGCGATCCTCGCCGGCCTGACGCTGCTCCTGCTGTTCGTCTGCGGCGTGTCCGGCCGCCCCGCCGCGCTGGCCACCATTGTCGCCCTGCTCGCCTACGCCCACCTCGTGACTGCCGGCCCGTCCGTCTGGCGGGCGACGCTGATGGCGGCGATCTATCTGGCCGCCCGGGTCCTCGATCACCGCACGCCGCCGTGGCATGCGATGGCGGTTGCCGCGGCGGTGGCCGTCTGCGTGCGGCCGCTCGACGTACGCGACGTGGGGTTCATCCTCACGTTCGGGGCCACCGGTGCGCTGCTCGAGGGCGCCCGGCGGGCCGCGCGGTTCGCGCCGCGACACACGGTGTGGTCGTGGGTGTTGGCGTCGGTGGCCGCGTCGTTGGCCACCGAGATCGCGCTGCTGCCGGTGAACGCGTGGACATTCTCGCGTGTCACGAGCGCGGGCCTGCTGCTGAACCCGCTGGCCGTGCCGCTGATGGGCGTGGTGCAGGTGGCGGGGATGGCCGTCACGGCGTTCGATCGGGTCGACGCGGTCGCCGCGGTGGCCGGCTGGGCGGCGCACCTCGGGGCGTACGGCCTCGTGTCGAGCGCACGCCTCGTGGACGTGGCGCCGTGGCTCACCGCCCGCGTGCCGCCGCCGCCCGTCTTCCTCATCGTCCTCTACTACGCGAGCCTGCTTGCCGCGCTCGCCGGAACGCGCCTCACACGCACCGCCGGCCTCATCGGGGTCGTCACATGCGCGGTCGCGATCGCGACCGGCTCAGGCGCGAAGCCGCTGCACGCCAGGCCGGCTGACGCGACGCTGAGGCTGACCGTCTTCGACGTGGGGCAGGGCGACTCCGCGCTCCTGCAATTCCCGGATCGGTCTTCGCTGCTGGTAGACGCCGGCGGCACGCCATTCGGCGGCGGCAGCTTCGACATCGGCGCCCGCGTGCTGGCGCCCGCGCTGTGGGCGCTCGGCGTCCGCCGGCTGGACGCCCTGCTGCTGACGCATGGCGATCCCGATCACGTCGGCGGCGCGGAGTCGGTGATCGCCGACTTCGATCCGGGACGCGTGTGGGAGGGGATACCGGTGCCGCGGCACCGGCGCTTGCAGGAGCTGCTCGCGTCCGCCCGTGCCAGCGGCGCCACGGTGGAACAGCGCCTGGCCGGGGAGGAGTTCACGTTCGGTCGCGCCCGGGTCCGCGTCTTACATCCGCAGCCGCCGGACTGGGAACGCCAGCGCGTCAGGAACGACGACTCCGTCGTGCTCGAGGTCGTCTACGGCGACGTCGCCATCCTCATGGCCGGCGACATCGGCGCGGCCACCGAGCGCACGCTGATCCCGCAGCTCACCCGGGCCGGCACGCGCATCCTCAAAGTCGCCCACCACGGCAGCCGCATGTCCACGTCACGCGAGCTGCTCGAAGCCTGGCGTCCACAGGTCGCCATCGTCAGCGCCGGGCGGGGGAACACGTTCGGGCATCCCACGCCAGAGGTCATTCAGCGACTGGCCGCCATCGGCGCCACCGTCCTGCGAACCGATCGCCACGGACAGATCACCGTCTCCACTAACGGCCACGACGTCGAGACGACCAGCTATCTAGGAGGCAAGCGATGAACCACGACTTTCACTCGCTGCTCTTGAAGGACGGCCTGAAGCGAATCGTGTTGTGAACCGGCCGACCGCGCCGCCGAAGGCGGCCAGCGCGGAGGAGCGAGGCCACAAAGACAAACCGGCGAAGCGACTCAGGCCGGCTTGTCTTGTGGCCTCGCTCCTCCGCGGCACGGCCTGCTTCGCAGGCCGTGCGGGTGCGCCCCGACGCGCATCCATCCAGAGAGGTGCAAGACCTCTTCAGGCATACGCTCTCCGGCCTGAAACCGACGATAACTGCGCGGTCGCGAGGCTGCGTGGGGAGCAATCGAAGGTGGTGAACCAGTCCGTAGGTAACGAACGCGAATCGGCTTGGTGGTCCGGCGAGCCTGCCCGCTAAAGGTGAAGTCCGACACTGGAGCGATCCAGTGCGCGCGTCGCGCTGAGGGGTAGCGTGGAAAAGCGACGACGTGGGCCACGTGGTGAGAGGCGACGGAATGGTCACGACGGATGGATGCGTCAACGGGGGAGACCTGCTCGGGACAAAGGTCGGTGTTCATGCTCCGCGCGGAGCCGAAGAGCCGCCCGGGCAGGAGTCAGAGGGTCCATACGAGCGACGAAGCGCCTGTAATGGGCGTGGAGCAAAGGGACCCAGGAAGGTGGAACGCGGTAAACCATGAACTCGGAAACGAGACCTGCGCGAGTGCCACTGGCTACGCAAGCAGGAGACGTCCGCGCCCGATGGGCGTGGACAGAACCGAGCATCTGGACCGACCGCATGCTGACGGCGCTCGACGAGGGCGTGAAAGGAGGCGTCTGGTTCAGCCTGATCGACAAGGTCTACGCCGAGCGCACGCTGCGGGCCGCGTGGCAACACGTCAACGCCAACGGCGGCGCGGCGGGCGTCGACCATGTGACGGTCGCGATGTATGAACGGGATCTGGACCGCCACCTCGCCACCCTGGCGACGCAGCTGCGCGACGGTACGTATCGTCCGCAGCCGATTCGCCGGGCCTGGATCGACAAACCAGGCAGTCGGGAGCAACGCCCGCTGGGCATTCCGACGGTGCGCGATCGTGTGGTCCAGACGGCCCTGCGGCTGGTGCTCGAGCCGATCTTTGAGCGGACGTTTGCCGCACAGAGCTACGGCTTTCGACCTGGCCGCGGTTGTCAGGAGGCCTTGGACCGCGTGAAGACCCTGCTGGACGCAGGCTACACGTGGGTCGTCGATGCCGACCTGCGCCGCTACTTCGACACGATCCCGCAGGCGCCGCTGCTGCAGCGCGTGCGCGAGAAGGTGGCGGACGGCCGGGTGCTCGCGCTCATCGAGAGTTTCCTCACGCAGTCGGTGATGGACGGTCTCGACACGTGGAGCCCCGACGAGGGGACGCCACAAGGCGCGGTCATCAGTCCCTTACTGGCGAACATCTATCTCGATCCGCTCGACCACCACGTGGCCAAAGCCGGATTCGAGATGGTGCGCTACGCGGACGACTTCGTCATCCTCTGCCGGAGCGAAGCCGACGCACAGCGCGCGCTGTCCCTCGTAACCGCGTGGACCGAGGCGGCGGGGCTGACGCTGCATCCGGACAAGACCCGGATCGTGGACGCCACGCCGCGCGGAGGCTTTGACTTTCTGGGATATCACTTCGAGCGGGGCTCTCAGTGGCCTCGCACGAAGAGCCTGGAGAAGCTCAAGGACACCGTGCGCGCCAAGACCCCACGGAACCGAGGACAGTCGCTGCCGGTCATCATCGACGACCTGAATCGCACGCTACGCGGCTGGTTTCAGTACTTTCAACACAGCCCGCGTCGTGTCTTCGTCCACCTCGATGCGTGGGTGCGGATGCGGTTGCGCAGTATCCTGCGTCGCCGGCACCACCAATACGGGCGCGGGCGAGGTCGCGATCATCAGCGCTGGCCGAACGCGCACTTTGCGGCGCAGGGGCTCTATAGCCTGACGACAGCCCATGCCGCCATTCGTCAGTCCGTGTGACGGTGAACCACTGACCGGAGAGCCGGATGCGGGAGACCCGCCCGTCCGGTTCGGAGGGAGGGGGAAGCGCATTGCTTCTCCCTACCCCTATTCGGCCGGAGCCGTCGTCGTGTCCGTCGTGTCCGTCGTGGTTATGGCGAGTGCTTCACGCGCTGCCACTCGGCCTCCATTTCCTCGAGGCTCGCGTCCTGGAGCGATTGTCCCCTCATGGCAAACGCGCGCTCGACGGCGTCGAAGCGCCGGGTAAACTTCTCGTTCGCCCGCCGCAGCGCCGCCTCGGGCTCGATGCCGAGCTTGCGCGACAGGTTGGCGATGGCGAAGAGCAGGTCGCCCATCTCTTCTTCGGCGCGCGAGAGATCGCCGGTCGCCCCGGATTCGACTTCGCGGCGAACCTCGGCGACCTCTTCCTCGATCTTGTCCAGCACGTCCGCGGGCCGCGCCCAGTCGAAGCCCACGGCGGCGGCGCGCGCGCTGATCTCATACGCGCGCAGCAGCGACGGCAGCGTCTTCGGCACCCCGCTGAGCGTCGTCTTCGGCATCTTCGTGCCGGCCTGTCCCGCCTCCGCGCGCTCGCGCGCCTTCATCGTCTCCCAGCGCTCGATGACCTGTTCGCTGGTGATCGCATCCTCGCCGTCCGCGCGCGCGAAGACGTGCGGGTGGCGGCGCACGAGCTTGTCGCAGATCGCGTCGATGGCGTCGCCGATCGTGAAGGTGCCGGCCTCCTCGTTGATCTGCGCCAGGAAGACCGCTTCGTAGAGGTAGTCGCCCAGCTCCTCGCGCAGGCTTGCGGCTGAGCCGCTCTCGATCGCTTCGAGCACCTCGTAGGTTTCCTCGAGCACGAACGGGCGCAGCGAGGCGAGCGTCTGCTCGCGATCCCACGGGCAGCCGCCCGGCGCGCGCAGCGCGCGCATGATGTCGACGAGGCGATCGAAGCGCGCCCCCGCGGTGTCGGCCATGGCCTATGATAGATGCATGAGCGACGAGGCACAGAACGACGAGCATCAGGGCGGAGAAGCGTCCGGCATCAGTTTCGCCGCCTTCGTGTTGTCGCTCGCGCATACGGCAGCGGTGCACTTCGGCGACATCCCGGACCCCGTCAGCGGAGAGAAGGCCGGGGTGAACCTGCCGGCGGCGCAGCAGATGATCGACATCCTCTCGCTGATGGAGCTGAAGACGCGCGGCAACCTGACCGCCGAAGAGCGGCAGCTGCTGGACCAGCTGCTGTTCGAGCTGCGGATGCGCTTCGTCGAGGCGGCGAAGCAGGGCGGCGGACGTCCCGCCGACTCGCGCATCATCATTCCTTGACCCGCGGGACAGTCACTTTTCTCGGCACCGGTACGTCCACCGGCGTGCCGATGATCGGCTGCACCTGTGGCGTGTGCCGCTCCACGCATCCGCGCGACAAGCGGCTCCGCCCGTCGATCTTCGTGGATGTCCCCGGACACGCGCAGATCCTCGTGGACACGACTCCCGATCTCCGACAGCAGGCGCTGAGGTACGGAATCACCCGTCTCGACGCCGTGCTGTTCACGCACAGCCACGCCGACCACATCCTCGGCCTCGACGACATCCGCCGCTTCAACATGGTGCAGCAGGCGCCGATCCCCTGCTACGCGACACCGCCGGTGTGGGAGAGCATCCGCCAGACGTTTTCGTACGCCTTCGACGGCAGGCCGCGGCTCGGCGGCGGCGTGCCGAAGGTGGAGGCGCACGACATCGACGGTCCGTTCGTCGTGAAGGGCGTGCGGATCCTTCCCGTGCCGCTGTGGCACGGACGCATGCCGATCCTGGGCTTCCGCTTCGGCAGCTTGGCGTACCTCACCGACTGCAACGCGATCCCGGATGAGTCGTGGGCCCTGGTCGACGGCGTGGACACGCTCGTGCTCGACGCGCTCCGCGACAAGCCGCACACCACCCACTTCACTGTCGCCGAGGCGCTCGACGCGGTGCAGCGCATCCGCCCGAGGCGCGCCTTCTTCACGCACATGACCCACGACCTGGGCTACGAGGAGACCAGCGCGCGCCTGCCCGCGGGCGTCGAACTCGCATATGATGGCCTCGTGCTCGACTTCGAGGCCGACGTCTCCTAGCCGGTGTGGAGGTCCTCCATTTTCCAGACGATGTGCGGCCGCCGTGGCTGGTGCATCCGGTGCTGGCCCTCGGCAACTTCGACGGGCTGCACCGCGGCCACCTCAAGATCATCGAGCGCGTGAAGCGCGGCGCCGCCGAGCACGGCGGGACGCCGATGGCGATGACCTTCGACCCGCATCCGCCGCGCGTGGTGCGGCCCGACAAGGCGCCGCCGCTGCTGATGACGAAGGCGCAGCGCCTCGACGCGCTGCACCGGACCGGGATCAACTGCGTCGCCGTCGTGCGCTTCACGCACGAGATGTCGCAGTGGGATCCGGAGACGTTCGTGCGGTCGGTCCTCGTGGACTGGCTGCGCGTCTCCGAGGTGTGGGTCGGCGCCAATTTCCTGTTCGGGCACGGACGGAGCGGCAACTTCACGTCGTTGCGCACGCTGGGGCAGCGCTACGGGTTCCGCGCGGACAAGATCGACCCGGTCCGCTACAAGGAATTCGTGGTGAGCAGCACGCGCATCCGGCGGCTCGTCACCGAGGGACGCATGGACGAAGCGGCGGCACTGCTCGGGCACCAGTACTATCTGGACGGAGAGGTGGTGGAAGGCCGGCGCCGCGGACGCGAGCTCGGGTTTCCCACCGCGAATCTGCGGACGGCGAACGAGCTCGTCCCGCCGCACGGCGTCTATGCCACCACGCTGACCGTCGATGGCATCATCCACCCCGCGATGACCAACATCGGCGTGAACCCGACCTTCGGCGACGCCCACGCGCCCACCATCGAGACGCACGTGCTCGGCTTCAGCGGCGACCTCTACGCGCGCCAGGTGCGCCTCGGGTTCGTCCTGCGCCTGCGCGACGAGCGGCGGTTCGACGACGTGGATGCGCTGAGGGCGCAGATCGAGGCCGACCAGCGCCGCGCCGAGCGGCTCTTCTCACGGTTGTCGGTATAAATGGGGTCGGGAGTCATTTTTAGAGGACACTTCAATGACTGGAGGATCAGTGTCCTCTGAAAATGACTCCCGACCCCATTACGATTTTGTCGTTACGATTCCCGCCGCGGCCAACTACGCCGCCATGATCCGCGACGTCGTGGCGCACGGCGCCCGCCAGGCCGGCTCCGGAGACGAGGCCGCGCTGGCGTTCGGGTGCCGCGCCGAGGACGCCGTCCGCGACCGGCTGGGCAGCGCGGGCGCCCAGCCGCTCCACGTCACCGTTCGCCTGGACCAGGGGCCCCTCCAGGTGCTCATCACCGGCAGCGGCGCCGCGCTCACGCTGACCCTCGGGACCTAGGATCTCCGTGCTGCGCCTCTACAACACGCTGACCAGGCGCGAAGAGGAGTTCGCGCCGCTCCGCGACAACACCGTGCGCATGTACGCGTGCGGACCGACCGTCTACGCCCGCGCCCACATCGGCAACTTCCGCACGTTCGTCTGCGTGGACGTGCTGCGCCGCACGCTGAAGTACGTGTGCGGCTACCTCGTGCGCGAGGTGGTGAACTACACGGACGTGGACGACAAGACGATCGCCGGCGCGCAGCAGGCCGGAAAGCCCCTGCGCGAGTACACCGAACACTGGATCGGCGCGTTCCGCGCCGACGCCGGGCAGCTCGGGCTCGAGCTGCCGGAGGAGACGCCGCGCGCCACCGACGACCTCAACCTGCGCGCGATGAGCGACATGATCCTCACGCTCGAGCGGAACGGCCACACCTACCGGCGCGACGGGTCGGTCTATTTCAAGATTTCCACGCTGCCGGAGTACGGGAAGCTGGCGCGCCTCGACCACGAGGGGATGCGCGACGGCGCGCGCGTGGACGTGGACGAATACTCGAAGGACGACCCGCGCGACTTCGTGCTGTGGAAGGCGTCCAAGCCGGGCGAGCCGTCGTGGGACTTCGGCGCGGGCCCCGGCCGCCCCGGCTGGCACATCGAGTGCTCGGCGATGGCGCTGCGCCTCCTCGGCGAGGCGCCGATCGACCTGCACGCCGGTGGCATCGACCTGATCTTCCCGCACCACGAGAACGAGATCGCGCAGAGCGAAGGCGCCACGAAGCGGGAGTTCGCGCGCTTCTGGCTCCACGTCGAGCATCTCTTCGTCGAGAACGAAAAGATGTCGAAGTCGCTCGGCAACGTGTACACGCTGGCCGAAATCGCTGCACGCGGGCACCGGGCGTCGGCGCTGCGCTACCTGCTGCTGTCGTCGCACTACCGCAAGCAGCTCAACTTCACCTGGACGGGGATGGATCAGGCGGAGGAGGCGCTGCGCCGGATTGTCGACTTCCTGGCCCGTCTCGAGACCGTCACGGCGGCCGGTGAGCACCCGGCCGTGCGGCAGGCAGTGGACCGGGCGCGGGCCGATTTTCGCGCGGCTTTACAGAGTGACCTCAATACGGCGGCCGCGCTGGCCGCCATCTTCGATCTGGTCCGGGATGTGAATGCAGCCATAGACGCCCGGCAGATCGCCGCGCCCGACGCCATGGCGGTGCGGGCGGCGATCGACGAGTTCGACCAGGTGCTCGGCGTCGTGAGCCTGCGTCAGGCCGAGGACGCGCAGCCGCCGGTGCCGGTGGAGGAGATCGAGCGGATGATCGAGGAGCGCAAGGCGGCGCGCCGGCGCCGCGACTTCGCGGCGGCCGACGCCATCCGGACGAGCCTCGCCGACCGCGGCATCCTTCTGGAGGACAACCCGGGCGGGACGCGCTGGAAAAGAAAATGAGCGCCTTGAAGATGACCGGGGCGCTCCCGAAGGGGCCGCAGATCCGGACCAGCCTGCCTGGTCCGAAAGCGAAGGCCATCATCGAGCGCGACCGCGCGGTGGTGTCGCCGTCCTACACGCGCGACTATCCGCTCGTGATCGCGCGCGGCGAGGGCGCGATGGTCGAGGACGTGGACGGCAACCTGTTCCTCGACTGCACCGCCGGCATCGCGGTCACCGCCACCGGACACTGCCATCCTGAAGTCGTGCAGGCGATCGTCGATCAGTCGCACCGCTTCCTGCACATGTCGGGCACCGACTTCTATTACGAGCCGCAGGTGCGCCTCGGCGAGGAGCTCTCGGCCATCGCGCCGATGAAGGGGCCGCACCGGTCGTTCTTCGGCAACTCCGGGACCGAGGCGGTGGAGGCGGCGCTGAAGCTGGCGAAGTACCACACGCGCCGCCACAACGTGATCGCGTTCTTCGGCGCGTTCCACGGGCGCTCCATGGGAGCGCTCGCCGCCACGGCCAGCAAGGTCACGCAGCGCAAACGGTTCTTCCCGATGGTGCCCGGCACGTTCCACGCGCCGTATCCCGACGTCTACCGCGCGGCGCCCGGCACGTCGCCGGATGCGGTGGCCGACGCGTCGATCCGCTTCATCGAGGAGCAGCTCTTCGTCTCGCTCGTGCCGCCGGACGACGTCGCCGCCATCATCGTCGAGCCGATTCAGGGCGAGGGCGGCTACATCGTCCCGCCCGACGCGTTCCTGCAGCGGCTGCGGGAGATCACCGCGAAACACGGGATGCTGCTCGTCGTGGACGAAGTGCAGTCCGGGATGGGCCGCACGGGGAAGATGTTCGCGATCGAGCACAGCAGCGTCGAGCCGGATGTCGTCACGATCGCCAAGGGGATCGCATCCGGGCTGCCGCTCGGCGTCGCCACCGCGAAGTCCGAGCTGATGACGTGGCCCGCCGGATCGCACGCCAGCACGTTCGGCGGCAACCCCGTGGCGTGCGCGGCGGCGCTCACCACGATCCGGCTGCTGCGCGACGGCATCGTGAAGAACGCCGCCAGCGTCGGCGCGCACATGATGGAAGGCGCGCGGTCGCTGATGGCGAAGCACCGCGTCGTCGGCGACGTGCGCGGCCGCGGGCTGATGATCGGCATCGAGCTCGTGCGCGACCGGCAGACGAAGGAGCGCGCCACCACCGAGCGCGACGCGCTCGTGCAGGAGTGCTTCAGGCGCGGCCTGCTCGTCCTCGGCGCCGGCCGCAACGCCATCCGCCTCTCCCCGCCGCTGGTGCTGACGACGCAGCAGGCGGACACGGCCATCGAGATCCTCGATCAGGCCCTCACCGCGGTGGGCCAGTAAGGCGGGTAGGGCGGGTAAGGCGGGTAAGGCGGGTAAGGCGTGTGGGGAGCTCTTACTCGCCCGGCCAGCGTCACTCGCCCTACCCGCCTGAACGGCGCGGCGTTTGCTCTTACGGGCCGCGCTATGAAGCGTGATCCCCGCCAATCTCTCGGAAACATGGGCGAAGACCTCGCCTGCGCCGAACTTCAGCGCCGCGGGTACGCAATTCTTGCCAGGCGCTACCGGACCCGGCACGGCGAAATCGACATCGTGGCGCGCGACGGCGGGACGATCGTTTTCGTCGAGGTGAAGGCGCGCGCCGGCGGCGAATTCGGCGGCGCGGCCGCCGCCGTGACCGGCTGGAAGCAGCAGCGCATCGTCCGCATGGCCACCGACTACCTGGCGCGCCGGCGGCTGCTCGAGGCCGCCTGCCGCTTCGACGTCGTGTCCGTGGATCTGCTTGGCGCGGCGCCCCGGATTGAGGTGTACTGTGGGGCGTTCACGGCTTCATGAGCGAACTGAGAAAAGATCCCGTCACCGGCCGCTGGGTGATCATCTCCACCGAGCGGCGCAAGCGGCCCACCGACTTCCTCCTGGAATCCGTTCAGCCGGCCCCCGATCCCAACTGTCCCTTCGACGAGGGGCACGAGCACATGACGCCGCGCGAGATCCTCGCGCTCGGGCGGAACGGCAGCGGGCCGGACAGCCCCGGCTGGTCGCTGCGCGTGATCCCGAACCAGTTTCCCGTGCTGCGGGTCGAGGGCACGCTGGACCGCCAGGGTGAGGGGCTGTTCGACAAGATGAACGGCATCGGCGCCCATGAGGTCATCATCGAGTCGCCGCGCCACGAGGACACGCTCGCCACGCTCGACGAGCGCGCGGTCGAGCAGGTGCTGTGGGCGTTTCGCGAGCGCGTGCAGGACCTGAAGCGCGACCAGCGCTTCCGCTACATCATCATCTTCAAGAACCACGGCGCGGCCGCGGGCGCGTCGCTCGCCCACTCGTGCTCGCAGATCATCGCGCTGCCGATCGTCCCGCGCGAAGTGCGCGACGAGGTGGACGGCGCGCACACCCACTACAGGACGAAGGAGCGCTGCGTCTTCTGCGACATTCTCAAGCAGGAGTCCGAGGACGGCCGGCGGCTCATCGCGGAGAACGCGGACGTGGCGGCCGTCGCGCCCTACGCGCCGCGGTTCCCGTTCGAGACGTGGCTGCTGCCGAAGCGGCACCAGTCGCTCTTCGAGGACGCGCCGCGCCACGAGTACGCCTCGCTCGCGCGCCTCCTCGGCGACATCCTGCGCCGCATGAACAAGGCGCTGCGCATGCCGCCGTACAACCTGCTGATCCACAGCGCGCCCGTCGTCGAGCCGGCGGGAGAGTATTACCACTGGCACGTGGAGATCATTCCCAAGCTGACGAAGGTCGCCGGCTTCGAGTGGGCGACCGGCTTCTACCTGAACCCGACATCGCCGGAAGAAGCCGCGCAGGTCCTGCGCGACGCGCGAGTGTAGGGGCCGACCTTCCAACCTGCGAGTGTAGGGGCCGACCTTCTGACCTGCGAGTGTAGGGGCCGACCTTCTGACCTGCGAGTGTAGGGGCCGACTTCAGGTCGGCCCTGGGGCCAAACCTCCTTCAGCCGTCCTTGATTGGCCCGGATCCCGTGTGGTACGATCTCGAGGTTCGGCGCGAGCGGGAATAACTCAGTGGTAGAGTGCGACCTTGCCAAGGTCGAAGTCGCGGGTTCGAATCCCGTTTCCCGCTCCATCCTTCGCTCACGCTGCATCCGGAGCGTGAGCTACGGACGGCAAGCCAGGCGAAAGACGTACGCTTCAATGACGCACACCGGCTCTCGCGCGCGCTGTTGTCGCCCCTGCGCATAGACGCGGGCCGGACACTTTCCTCAGCACAGAGTTCCGACCGGCGCCGTCGCCAAGTGGTAAGGCAGAGGTCTGCAAAACCTCCATCTCCGGTTCAAATCCGGACGGCGCCTCCATCCTTCAACTCCCGCGCGGCATCCGTAGCGTGAGCTACGGATGGCAAGCCATGCGAACGATGGTAGAGTCCTCCGCATCCAGCCCGACGATCAGGAGGACCGCTGTGACCAAGACGAAGGCGTCCGCCATTCTTGCCGGCCTGTGCGGCATTGCCGCGTATGCCGCCGCCTCTATCGGCCACGCGCAGGTCGTCACCGGCCAGGCCGTTGACGGCAACGGCGCGCCGCAGTACCGCGTGGATCCGTTCTGGCCGAAGCCGCTCCCGAACCGCTGGAGCATGCAGCAGGTCGTCGGCATCCATGTGGACCACACGGAGCACATCTGGTTCCTGAACCGCGGGCGAGCGGCGCTGCCGATCGAGCTGGCCGGCGAAGGCGGCCCGGGGGCGGCGCTCTGTTGCGTGCGCGGCCCCGAGGTGATCGAGCTCGATCAGGACGGCACGGTCGTGAACGCGTGGGGCGGTCCGGGATATCACCCCCTGTGGCCGGTGATGCTGCAGACGGTGATTGCGGATACGAAAGGGTTCGTCTGGATCGCCGGCGAGGCCGCGCAGGACAGCATCCTGAAGTTCACGCGCGACGGCAAGTTCGTCTGGGATTTCGGCCGCCGGCCGCCGAAACAGGGTGGCGCGGCCGACGAACGCACGAACGAGACCCCGGAAAACAACCAGGCGCTCGACGCCTTCGTGAACAAGGGCCGCTTCCAGCTCGACGAGGTCGCCAACGAGCTGTACATCATCGACCAGAAGCGCGTGACCGTGTTCGACGCGTCCACGGGCGCCTTCAAGCGCGGCTGGGGCGGGCACGGGATGCCGCTGAAGGAGATCCCCAACACCCCGATCGCCGGCTACAAGTGGGCGGGCGCTCCGCCTCCCGAGGAGAGGAATTTCGTCCCCGCGCTCCACTTCATCGAGATCTCGAAGGACCGGCGCGTCTACGTCGGCGAGCGCGGGCAGAACCGCATCCAGGTCTTCACCACGGAAGGGAAGTGGCTGCAGGACATCCACGTGTCGGCCAGCTCGCCCGCGCAGCGAGGTGAGTGCGGCGGCCTGAACGCCGGCGGCGCGACCGCCCCGGTGAGTCTCGGCACGTTCTACAGGTCCATCTGCGGCACCATGTACAAGATGGTGATCTCCAAGGACCCCCAGCAGAAGTATCTCTTCGTGGCCGACGCGCACAACGACGTCGTGTGGACCGTCGAGCGCGCGAGCGGCAAAACGCTCGGCTACTTCGGTGGTAACGGCCGACTCGCCGGCCAGCTGCACTTCCCGAACGCGATCGGCGCCGACATGCGCGGCAACGTCTACGTCGGCGAAGTGGACAACGGAAAGCGGATCCAGAAGTTCGCGCCGGTGCTCGCCGGCGCGCGCTAGGCTGGCGCGGTTTCGACTTCTTCGTGGTGTCCGGCTTTAGCCGGACCACACACGGCGGTGCCGATCAACGTGGTCCGGCTAAAGCCGGACACTACGACGTTTCAGAAACCGCTCTAGGGCACGCGGACGCCTCTCACCGACGAAATGTCGCGGTGCTCGAAGCCGCAGATGTAATCCTCGATCCGGACA
>Ga0194120_10008561_pt1 | contig 13435 bp, 11 predicted proteins | sample TA2MahCa65mmetaG_FD_148642 | JGI IMG/M metagenome (GOLD analysis project Ga0194120, IMG submission 148642) | Freshwater microbial communities from Lake Tanganyika, Tanzania - TA2015019 Mahale Deep Cast 65m | ecosystem: Environmental > Aquatic > Freshwater > Lake | place: Tanzania: Lake... | reverse complement strand
TTGTTTGCGTATGTGGTCGCATCCGAGCAGGCAGGAGAACCCGAATTGTTGACGTAGAGGTTTTTGGCTTCAGCAAGAAGTGGAATCAAAATAAAAAGGGTTGCAAGTAGAAATACTTTTTTAATCATCTTTCTCCCTCTCAATTCTTTTTTAGAAATAATAAAGATGAATTCGTAAAAAGTCTAACCATTTGTCATTGCGAGGAGCGTAGGAACGAAGCATTCCCATGCAATCGAGCACTTAGAAAAGACGAGATTGCTTCGCTGCGCTCGCAACGACCACTTTGAGGACTTTTTATGAGACCATAAATAAACGAATAGCACCAATTAGAGCGAATGACACAAATAGGTTTCGTTTTTAAAATTCCCAAAACCCTTTTGAATTAAAAATTCGTTCGCAGTCACCCTTTTCAACATGGAAAGCTAACCCGATCACCGAAAATTACCCTTTACCATAGATTAGGTAGAAAATAACATCTTTAACCCCCCAGTATTCCCCCCTTAGACTAAGGGGGGAATACTGGGGGGTTACGGATTTTCATGGTTCGCGGGTGGACCAGCGGCCATGAAAGATTGGTTAGCATAAATCATGCCAGGATACAAACCGTTCGTTCTTCGGCCTTCTATGAATAACTTATTGTTTTTATTAATTTACCTCTACTATTTAGTCAAAAAACTCTTGTCAAAATACCTTTTACTATAAGATATGCTAACATAAATGTACATTCCCGTGACAAAATGTCATATTTAAACAGAAAATACCTTTCTCCATAGATAGAAATTCAGGCTGGTCCATAAAAGTTCAGAATGATCTACTTTGCCTGTTTTATGTTCTGAAACAAATTTTATAAACCTATCTTTTTTAATCAAATCTTCTTTTTTAAATTCAACAGAAATTTCCTCCAACAAACTCCCCATCCCTTTTTGCTCCCTGAACCATTGGGCAAGCGGAACTCCAAAACCCGATTTATTTCTATTTATGATCGTTCCGGGCAGGTAACTTTCAGCAACTTTTTTTATAATAAATTTTGTCCTGAACCTATTAATTTTATAACTTGAAGGTAATCTATTTGCAAATTCCACAATCCTGTAATCAAGAAGAGGCACCCTTGACTCGATACTTGCGGCCATACTCATCTTATCCTGCCGCATCAGGATTGAAACAAGGTAATTCTGTTGATCGAGCAGGGAAAGGCGATTTATAGAACCCATAGAAAGGCTTTTCCCTTTCAACAAATTGTCCTGCCGATAAGGAAATCCATTAAAGGAACAACTTGGTAGCACTTCTTGGATAAAATCTTTGTCAAGAAAAGAGGAGTTGTAAAGAATGGCCTCATCAAGGGAATAATTGGAAAAACGACCAATCTTTTCGAGGCGGTGATCTTCGAGTAAGCCGCCTCCCCTCAATATTCCATTTCTGAGGAAAGAAGGAATGGTCCTGAACCATCCAGACACCCTCGGCAGAAGATATCGTGGGTATCCACCAAAAAGCTCATCTGCCCCTTCTCCGGTGAGAACTACGGTTACGTGTTCTTTTGCCAGCTTGCTTATTGCATAAATTTGAATGGAGTTTGCGAAATTTAAGGGTTCGTCATTATGCCAGATCATTTGGGGTAATAAATCCGCGAACTCCTGGTTCGACACCTTCACTTCATGATGATTTGTCCCATATTGTTTTGAAACTAATTGGGCATAAGACGTTTCATCATATCCATCTTCGTAAAACCCTACTGAAAACGTATTGATGGGTTTGTTCATCAAACGTGTGGCAACTGCTGTGACCAGGCTCGAATCCACCCCGCCGCTGCAAAAAGTCCCCAGCGGCACATCGCTGATCATTTGTTTTTTCACCGAATCCTTAATCAGCCACGAAAGCTCTTCGGCAGCGGTTTCGAAAGAAATATTCTTTTCCGCTTCTTTCGGAAATGGCGACCAGTATTCATTCATCCGGATTGCTCCATCCTTCAAAACCATTGAATGGCCGGGCAAAAGGCTTTTCACACCCTTGAACAGTGTATTTTCTCCCGAAACATGGCGAAACACGAAATATTCAGGGATCACCTCTTCATTGCATCGTGCCTCTATATGGCCGCTCCGGACAATCGATTTAATTTCAGAGGAGAATAAAAAAGCTTCCATCGTCATGGCATAGTAAAGCGGCTTGATCCCCATGTGATCCCGGGCGAGAAATAATGAACGATTTCTTTTATCCCAGATGACAAAGGCAAAAATACCGTTCAATTCAACCGGGCAGTTTTCACCCCTTTCTTTGTATAAATGAAGAATAACTTCGGTGTCGCTCCTTGTTCTAAAAACGTGTCCTCTCTGAATAAGGTTTTCTCTTAATTCCTGAAAATTATATATTTCGCCGTTAAAGACAATCCATAGGGATTCGTCTTCATTTGTCATGGGCTGGTGTCCTGTGTTGAGGTCAATAATGCTGAGCCTGCGATGCCCTATTCCTACGTTTTCATCAACAAAAAAACCTTGATCATCGGGTCCCCTGTGAACGAGCAAGTCCCTCATTGAAGTTACTTCGACTTCCGTAACTTTCCTACTGTTGTCACTATAAACTATTCCGACAATCCCGCACATGATTTTTTAGTCTATTGAGTCTGTTGGGTTTATTGGATTTATCGAGTTGAGTGCTTGCATATAGCTTTATGAATCTCTACAACTCAAGTAACTCTATAAAACATGAAGCTCTGTGGCTCTATCGAAGCGAGCGAGAGATAGATTGAGGTTTGCTCCAACCGCTATGCTCTATGCGCAATGCGATTTTCTAACAATTTAGATTCCCAAAGGCACTTCAGAAATAACCCACCTAAATTTCCCACTGCCGGTTCGTTCCAGACGTTCGACCATCTCTATATCGACCCCAACTTCATTTCCCAACCGAACTTTCATCTCCCGGATGAGGTGCTCGGTGTCAGCCTCGGTATAATCCTTCCGAGGAACTATCTTTATCAGAACCCGGTCATGCTCCTTCTGAATGATCTGCGACTCCTCAACGCTGTTCATAGGTTTGAACGGATGGGTCAAAACCGAGGGAGATATGAGACGACCGTCCTTGAGAGTCAAAGTATCTTCGGCTTTGGTCGTCACATCATCCATCAATTCCAAACCCCGGCCGCAGGAACACGCATGGTTGCGGAGAGCTGTCATGTCGTTGGTCACATACCGAATCAGAGGCATTCCGTAATTGTGAAGGCTCGTGCCAACCAGTCTCCCTGTTTTTCCTGCGGGTAAAGGTTCGTTCTTTTCGTCCAGGATCTCGGATATCCCATACTCCATGCAAAGGTGGTGGCCTTCGTGGCGATCGCATTCCGTTGCGAAAACAGTCCGTTCTGCCAACGCATAATAATCGAAAACGCGGCATTGAAAGCTTTCCTCGATGGTTTCGCGCTGAAAATCATACAGGGTTTCGGAGGAGGATATGACTGCTTTAAGAGGATTTTTTTCTCCTTTGTTCTTCAAAAACTTGGCGAACACATAAAGCGTCGAAGGATAGCCGTCAAAAACGGTTGGTTGATATTTTTTAACCTCCTCCAGATAAAAAGGAAGGTTTTGAGGAGAAAGATGAAATGAAGAGAGCAAAAGTTGGTTGTGCATCCGGTTGTAACGCCAAAAGGGCGGTTTCTTCTGATTCAATGGGACGATGACGTTCCCCCTGAGAACGGCTATTCGGTCCCCATTCTTTGCAAGCTGGCAACCAGCCCATTCATACTGACGATCCAGGGCAGCATAGGTTGCGTAAACCACTGTAGGGTCATATCCGATTTCCAGGGGCGACCCGGTAGTTCCACTAGTGTGTCCATATTTCAATTTTTTAGGATTGAATTTCGTGGAAATCAAATCCCGGAAGTTTCTCTTTATGTCTTCTCGGGTCAGTAAGGGCAGCTTATGAAGATCTCCCTGGGTCTTGATATCATCAGGTGAAAGCTTTAGTGCCTCGAATAACCTCCGATAGTAGGGGACTGTTTCATAAGCATGTTTAATAATCAATCGGAGTTTCTCGTTCTGTAGCTCTTTCAATTCGTCTCTGCTGTGCCATTGCGCTTCGGCCATGAACTTCCGAAACGCCCCAAACTTCCCCCCATATCTTTCCCTGTCCAGGATAGCACTGTACCCTGTCAGTAACCAATTCTGAAAGGTCACGGGGCTGATATCATAAACTCCTTTCAACAGTGGATTCATAACGTGTTCAGACTCGGTTTTCCACTAACAGCTTTTTCATAAACCTGCTGTAGAGTTCTCCCAATTGTCTCCCAACCATATTTAGATTCAACCAATCTCCTCGCAGCGGCACCAAGATCTCCCCTTTTGCGCATGTTCTTCAACAACTCGACAGTATTTTCCACAAAAGCAGTGGGGTTGTCGGATATCAGAATATTTTCGCCATTTGACACCTCCAACCCTTCGCAGCCAATGGAGGTTGAAACAATCGCCTTTCCCATCGCCATGGCATCCAAGATCTTCAGGCGTGTACCTCCCCCAACTCTCAAGGGAACCACATAAACTGCCGCTTTCGACACGAAAGGGCGGATATCATCGACATATCCAGTAACAATAACATGGGGGTCCCTTCGGCTTATTTGGGCCAATTCTGGAGGCGGATCCTGGCCAATTGCATAAAACTGAACATCCGGCTCTTTAGCTTTTATGGCAGGCCATATCTCATTCAGAAAATATAAAACGGCATCCCTGTTGGCAAACATATTCATCCCACCGGTATAAATAACCGATTTGGTCTCCTCTCCATGGTCGGGAGTAAAATAAGTTGTATCAACACCATTCGGAACTACTTCAATATTCACATGCGGGTTGATTTTCTTGAGCTCCTCTCCGTCCTTCTCTGACATCACTATGTTTACTGCATATTTGCCGGATTCTGCTTCTTCGTAAACCTGCAGTCGTTTGGCCTGTAGTGACAGGTAGTATTTTGCAAGAACGTTCTTTTCTACCTGCGCCCTTCTCCGCATGAGGTTTGACTCGATGTTGTGGTGAGTCATCACTTTCGGTATTGTGATATTATTCCGGTTGAACCGGGACAGGGCAATTGTATCATAATGGATCAGGTCGAACTGTTCCTTTTTCAGCAACCAGTCAATCCTGCTATCCATCCGCTTTGATCTGTGGGCGAGCACGCTAAAGGGCTTTGAGTAAAACAGACCGGATAGCAATCCAGCATATTTGTTCATTCTCGATTCTTTCACCCACAAATGGAAAAATTCGACGCTATTACAAAATTTACAAAGTTCCTTTTTTGCCTCTTCAATTTCATTATCACTTTTCAATATATCCGGATGGATGAACGCCAGGAGATGAACGCTATTATATCTGGCTATTTCGCGGATGATGTTATAGCCCCTCTGCAAAGCCCCGCCATGCGGCGGATAGGGCACGAACTGCGATAAGAATAGAATCTTCATAAGAAAAGGGGGTTGGGTGTTGGGGGTAGGGGGTTGGGGAAACTATATAGATTGGTTCATAATGGCCTTGGAAATGATTTCCGCGGCAAGATCCGTTTTGTAAGTTTCCGAGGAAAAGGCCTTTGCGATAGACAGGGGTTTCTGTTTCGGGTTGATAACTTTTTGAAATAAATAAAGAACACCAGAGATTGCCCTTACGAGAAAACCAGGGATGAAAAGTGGTTTTAGGCCCTTTCGATTTTCGAGAAGCATTTTTATCAGATCCTGGCGCGTTAAAGCCCGCGCCTCGATCAGGTTCAGGATTTTGGGAACGGACTCATAGTTTGTCATACAATAACGGACCACTTTCGCCGCCGTGTGCACTCCGCACAAGCTGATCGGGCTTCTTTTGCTTCCCATGACAATAAAATAAGAGCCGACTTCACGTCCGAGGCGGCCCGGCGCCTCGAAATTCTCGAAGTCCACAAGCGGCCCCGGTCTGATTATTTTGGAGTCTATACCTAATTGCGGGCTCAAGTTCTTCACGATTCCATCTGCTTGTGCCTTTCCCCATACATAGGCCCCTCTACCCGGATTATCTTTATCAACCGGGGATGTTTCATCCAGTGGTTTTCCTGAATTCCTGCCGGGTTTCAATACGGCAAGACTGCTGATATGAATGAACCTCTTTACGCCTGCCGTCGCCGCTGCTTCCAAAACCCTTTGGGTCGCTTCGATAGAATTCCTCTCATGATCTTCCTTTCCCCCCGCTGTTTCGGCCGCGCAGTGAATGACAGCCGCTACCCCCTCCAGGGCTTCCGGAGGTATCTTATCAGCCAGGTCAACAACCGCATACTCTACGCCAGGCAGTCTGCCGGAAAAGGGGGGAATCGTTCGGGATACGGCCTTTACCGGCCATCCTGCTGAACGGAGCTCTCTGCAAATCGCCCTGCCAAGAAATCCGGCTCCCCCGGTGACCAGCACGCTCGCCTTCATCGCAACTGGTGGCAGGGATGTGACCTCTGTTTCCAGTTTTTCCCTCGCTCTCACTTCGGTCTCGCTTTCCTTCTCCTTCAATGCCAGACCGATTTTTTCACAGATCGCAACCGTCTCAATGATGGATTCGGGTTTGATTATAGGCTCTTTCTCATCCAATATGCTCTGGTAAAAATTATCGATTAATTCTCTAAGCCCCTCATAACCCCTGTCTTTTTTTAGAGCCATTTTAGTCAGGGCTTTCGTTGTCTTCCACGCGGCTTGCCATGCCTGCCGGTATGGAGTGATAACCGCCGCGAGGGTGTCGGCTCCCGAACCCGACAGGTTGATCGTCACGCCTCTCACATAATCGATAAGGATTGTTCCGTTCGTTCCCACGATTTTCAGGTATGAATCAACCGGCCGTCCTTTTAGACTCACCAGAAGGATCCCCTTGCGCTTACCGCACTCTATGATAGCCCGGACTTCCCCATCGGCCTCCATATCAAGCGCTTTGATAAGAAATCCCTCCTCCTTTTCATTTCCAATTCGTAGAAAATGAAGGAGGGTATAAACCGGGTGGGGAAGAATGTCTATCGCTTGTTCGACTGCAGAAATCGACTTTCTGACCTTCCTGAAGCTGAAATAGCTTTCCGCATGAACGATTTCCCCTATATTTTTGACGTATTCCTCCGCCTTACGCGTGACGTGTTGAGCGAGAAGTTGATGCCCGGCAATTAGCTTCAGCCCCCGGCTTTTTGCAATTCGCACCAATTCCTCGGCCTGGTTTCCTTCCAAGACAAATGGCTTTTCTATAAATACATGGGCGCCATTTTCCAAAGCCATCTTGCCATATTCATAATGGGTTCCTGGCGGGGTAACCACGTGGACCGCTTCAGGATGGGTATTTTGAAACAATTCCTGCGCGCTCAAAAAAATCCTCGCCTCTTTACCGATAACTTCGCCGATTTCATCCGCGTTTGCCCGTGGGTCTGCAATCCCTTTGATTCTCGCGTTTCCCAGTCCCGCGATAACCTTCAGATGCTCCACCCCCATTCTTCCTATTCCGATAATGCCAACTTCCAATTTATTCTCCGCCCGCATAAAAAGATTCACTCCGAGTTTGCTCGTAACTCACAGATCGGATCATCGAATGCCGCAGTTATACTTGGATAATTTTCCAGGAATAGCAATAATGGCAACATGTTTGCGAAATTGTCCCACAGAGCCTGTTTTACTTCAGCAATATCATACCTCATTGGCAGAACGTTTTTTTTGTGCAACGCTAATAAATAAACATTTCCGATCTTCGAAGTTTCTTTAAGCAGGTTAAAGCTACGCTGAAGAACTCCTGTTTTTGGCGGATAAGGAATTACGTGAGATAACCATAAAATATTCATGTTATTTTTTCGCCCCAGATCACTAAACCGCTATCTTTTTACCTCTGACCCAAAGAAATCCCTTATCACCTTCCTTGTAATTTAAGTTTCCATCATTAAAAAAAGCATATTCATGGTCATCGGGACCTTGCCCACTTAATCTATAAGAGACTATCTCCAAATAATCTAATAGCTCAGATTTAATTTTCTCTAATGTAAGAGCCTGGGGCTCCCATAATGTGGCTTGCCCTCCTAAGTTGAAGCTCCCGATGAATAATCCACCTGGTTTTAATACTCTAAGTATTTCGTTACACATAATTGTGAAGTTATCAACATGATCAATTGCATTTAGTGTATACATAACGTCAACGAAATCGGATGGCAATGGAATGACTTTTTCGGTGGATTTTAAATAAATCATATTATGAGAGATTAGGACATCCTTGAAGTTATCAGCATAACGATCAACAAGGACGTCTATCCCTATCCTTAACAACGCAGATTTTGCCCAGCATAAACTGCCTCTTGGTCCGCAACCGAAATCAGCAACAATTTTACCATTTAAAAATCTGTCATCTTTTTCGTCAGCCATTGCCAACATTATCGGTCCATATCTTTCCTTCTCCAAGACTTTTCCATAATTTTTAAAACCTATCTTCCAATATAAAAGTTCATAATAATATTTAAATTTTAATATTTTTGCTATTGGTCTCAATAAAAGAACCAGAGGCTCTGGTATGGAATGCAACATTGTCTTAAGAATTCTCAATTTCTACCCCAATTCCCTATAAACTGTCTTATGTAGAAAATAGTAGAGCGCATAGAGCATAGCGCAAAGCGTAACTACTTGAATAAAAATACAAATGAATCCGAAGACCTCATTCGCCCTCAGGCGAGCGATGCAAATACATTTTCATTGTTCGAGGGTGCCCTCCGGGCATGGAACATAAGTAAATGATCGCTGTTGATGATGTTTTCCGGGTCAGAAACTTATCTGAATCAGTACATTTAATTTATCCTCAGCTAGGCGCATGAGGAATCAATTCATATCTTTGATCCCAATGATTGTAAATATTGTTTGATTTTTAATGGTCATTTATTTTCATAGGTATTTTACTCTTTTCAAAACTTAATTCTGCAGCAGTAGATAGACCTGCCAAAACGTACATATGAGGATAATAAAGAGCGCTTAAGAAAAACCCCCCAATTGAAAATCCGATAATTCCTGCGTTCAGGCAAATAAATAATCTTCGAAATGATGACATATTTTCGTTCATATTCCCTTTGAGCCATCTAATGCGCTTTTCATTTCTTACAATATTAATAATTACTTGAAAAAAGCGTGAAAATGGTATTTTCCCTACCGCCAGACAAGCGGATAGGCCTTTAAAACCTTATGGAAACGCTATATAATCTTGATAAAACCCCTTCGGCAGAACCTTCCTTAAAAAGGAACATTGTGCCCGATGCCAAAAGGTCTGAGAATTTTACATCTCTCCCTTGGAGAGCGCAATCTGACTCACTTTGGGGGCATCTTCCTAATTCATCAGTTTTGCAAAAAACTGAGATTAAAATGGTATTTGCAAAAACAGGTCTCTTTCCTACAACGTTCCAGTTATTATCATCCTGTAGAGTTAATCCTGGCCATCCTCTATGCTTTGATTGCTGGCATCCCCCGTTTGAGCAAAACCAAAATTCTACAGGGCAATGGTGCTTTTCAGCAGATCATCGGCTTAAAGAAGTTTCCCTATGCGAGCAGTCTAAGGCGATTTCTCAAACGAGTCAATCCCCGGGTCATTCAGACCATCACCAAAGTCCACGATCAGTTAAGGCTGAAGATGTTCTATCTACCCAAACCTCGTACCAGCCTTCTATTCGATCTCGATTCCTCCGTTCTCACGCTTTACGGCAAGCTCATCGAGGGAGCCGAGGTCGGCTACAATCCTCACAAAAGAGGGGCCCGTTCTTATCATCCGTTGCTTTGTTTCGAATATCATTCCAGAGATTTTTGGCATGGCCTCTTAAGACCCGGAAACGTTTATACCTCTTCGGGTGCCCCAGAATTCTTCAAAGAATGTCTCCGAAAGGTTCCCCCTGGTATCTATCGGATTCGAGTACGAGCCGATTCCGGTTTCTTCGATCACAAATTTATCGAACCTCTGGATCAGGAGGGCATTGGCTATGCCGTCGTAGCCAAGATGACAAACCCGATCAAAAACAAAATAGGGAATCTTCGTTATCACCGGTTCAAGAAGAACTGGGGAGCCGCCGAGTTTCTCTACAAACCTTTCCGGTGGAAGGAGCCTCATCGTTTTGTAGTCATCCGTCGCCCCCTCCCCGAGAAAGACTCCGAACAACTGACTCTTTTCACTTTGAAGCGTTACAGTTATCAGGTCTTTGTCACCAATCTCCCTCTCCGAGCAGAAGAGATTTGGTATTTCTATCGATCCAGGGCAGCAATCGAAGTCACGATCAGGGAACTCAAAGAAAGTTATGCTTTGGCCAGGATTCCGACAAACAGTTTCCAAGCCAATCAGTTCTATTTCCATCTCTTGCTCTTCGCCTACAATCTCGTCAATTGGTTCAAGAGACTCTGTCTCCCTCCAAGATTTCAGAATGCAACCTTGGAAACTATTCGGACAGAATTGTTAGTTCTCCCCGCAAGATTGGTCAAAACAGACCATCAGAATATACTCAAGTTACCCTCAGAGTATATTTCCAAAGCAACCTTGGACCATATTATTCAGAATATCAGCAAGATGAAACCATTGTAAATTTTCACCAATTTGCTAAATTACTGATCAATAGACATTCAGAAAACCCAGTATTTTAAGTGTTTTCGATTGGGAAATACTACTTTTCACGCTTTTTTCAAGTACAATTCTCTCTGTCGGTCCAATCCTGACAGCGGCTCATCACTTCAGAGGCAACGACCAGCCCATTTTTAAAAACTCCTGTCTTCAAATATTGTTGTGCAACCGACAGACCAAAGATAAACCCACAGCAGGCTGCTGTAACATCGAAAGAGACCGCCTTGGTGGCGCCTAATTTTGCTTCCAACCAATTGGCCCCCGAAGGACAACAGGTGTCAGGGGTAATGGTGGCAAGAATGATGAGCTCCAATTCTTTGGCAGATATCCCTGCCATGCCCATGGCCAACAAGGAGGCCTCCCGGGCAAGGTCTGAAGTATTGACATCGGGGTCGGCAATTCTCCTTTCCCTGACCCCTGTTCTCTGAAAGATCCATTCGTCACTCGTATTTAATACCTTTTCGAGGTCCAGATTGCTGAGAACCCTCTCCGGGAGATAGGATCCTGTCCCAGCAATTCCGATTTTACTGCCACTCATCAATTCATCCCTCCATCATCCATCCCGATATACCCGTGGCACCCTTTTCCCGATGAGACAGAGGACCTCGTAAGGGATCGAACCGATCTTTTTGGCCACTTCATCCGCTGTGATCTGCTCCCGTCCTTGTCTCCCGATCAGGATCGCCTCATCTCCCTTTGATACCCCTGGAACATCCGTCACATCCGCCATGATCAGGTCCATACAGACTTTCCCCGCGATAGGAGCTCTCTTGCCCCGTATTAACACCTCCCCATGATTGGAGAGACGGGTACTGTATCCATCTGCATATCCGATGGGAAGGGTCGCAATCAGGCTTTCTCTACGGGTCACAAATGTTCCCCCATAGCTGATCCGCGCTCCAATCGGAACCGATTTAAGGAAGTGGATACGCGTCTTGAGCGTGAGCACTGGTTTGAGTTTGATCCTGTTTTCGAATGTAGGAGAGGGATAGGAACCGTAAAGCATGATCCCGGGCCGGATCAGATTCCCTGAATATTCAGGAAAAACCGTGGAGGTGCCGCTGTTGGCCATGTGAATATACCGGCTTGAAACCCCCATCTCTTTGGCCAGGAGGATGGCTTGTTGAAACTTTTCCCATTGAGTTGAAGTGTAACTCTCTTCTTGGTCTGTCATCGAAAAATGAGACAGAAGCCCTTCGATTTCAATATCGGGAAACTTTTTAGCTTCCTTTATAAAAGCGGAAAAGTGATCGAAGGGTACACCCAGTCTTCTCATTCCGGTATCGACTTTGAGGTGGACCTTGGCCTTTCTCCTTTTTATCTTCGCCGCTTTGGATAAACGTTTGAGAGAGTCGATGTCAAAGACAACGGGGGTGAGGCCATACTTGAGGATGGCCTCTGCATCTTCCTGAAACATCCCGCCTAAGATCAGGATGGGAGCTTTTACTCCTTCTTTCCTTAGCGACATTCCTTCTTCGGGAATGGCAACGCCCAGATAGTCCGCCCCTATCTTTTCCAGTTTCAATGAGACAGGCCCGGCTCCGTGACCGTAAGCGTCTGCCTTGACAACGGCTAAAATCGAAACGCCTTTAGGAATTCGTTTCTTGATCTGTTGGTAGTTGAATGCAAGCGCTTGAAGATTGATCTCTGCAATGGTGGGTCTTCCCGACGACACAGAGGTTTTCATCCGATGGACCTCGTTAAGTTGATCAAAACAATCATCTTAAACTCCCCCTTTCTCAATAGGGGATTTTCTTTCACCTCCCTTAGGCAAAGGGAGGTTAGGAGGAATTTTATAAAGTTTTTTAAGCCTTCTAAATTATTATACCAGCATCCCACAAAGTCAATCAATTCAATTGATAGAAGAAAAAGTCTGGAAGTAAAGGAAACAACCACCATCCCCGCAGCAGAGCTGCGGGGCTTTCTAACGGGGTAAAGAACCCCGCCTACAAGGCGGGGCTTTAAAACCTAAATTCTCTAAACCCAAAGCTGAGATCCCGAAATAAGTTCGGGATGACAAGAAGACCAGAACCGGACCGTAATGTCATGCTGAACTTGTTTCAGCATCTGGTTTGCTTTTTTCTGCTTTCAGCAGACACACACTTCATCCCCGTCCACAGGACGGGGTTTTCAGGTGTGCTCTTAATAAAAGTCTTTTAGCCTCTGAGCCTTATAGTCTTTCAATGTATTCGACTATATGACTATACGACTAACCCACTATACGACCTACTCAATCCAAATCTCTGACCACAGCGACTTCGTCGCAGTCGGGGAACTTGACGCATTTGAGGCAGTCCGCCCATATCTTATGAGGAAGAACACTCTTATCTACCACTTCAAAACCTAACTTCTCAAAGAAATCAGGGCGGTAGGTAAGAGCAAATACCTTCTTTGCACCCAGAGCTTTTGCTTCTTTCATGCAAGCTCTGACGAGCTTTGCCCCGATCCCTTTCCTCCGGGCTTTCTCTTCAACCGCCAGGGTCCGTATCTCTGCAAGGTCTTCCCAGCAGATATGGAGGGCACAGATGCCAATCACTTTCCGGTTCTGAATGAACACATAAAAATCCCGCAGATGATCATAAAGCTCCACCAAAGATCGGGGCAAAATATCTCCCCGGGTCGAAAACAATTTGATCAACTGTTGAATCTCCTTGACATCTTTTAGGGTAGCTTTACGTATCATCCATTCCTCCATTATTAAATTCGAAATCCGAATATCAAAATCCGAAACAAGTCTAAAATTATAGGGTTCCTCTAAAAATTAACGATATTTACTATCAACCTATACCAATCTAACCATCAGTATGTTATGGTCTGGCATCGAAATGGAAAATAAGGAGACAAATCATGATGCAGACCGG
>Ga0194120_10008550_pt1 | contig 13446 bp, 14 predicted proteins | sample TA2MahCa65mmetaG_FD_148642 | JGI IMG/M metagenome (GOLD analysis project Ga0194120, IMG submission 148642) | Freshwater microbial communities from Lake Tanganyika, Tanzania - TA2015019 Mahale Deep Cast 65m | ecosystem: Environmental > Aquatic > Freshwater > Lake | place: Tanzania: Lake... | reverse complement strand
ATCCTATTGAAAGAAAAGCCCCCTTTCTATGAGTGATCACAAGGCCCATCTTGCTCAAGGATCCCTAGGCGCAGTGGGGTCATTTGTCATGGCGATTGGCGGTACGGCGCCAGCCTTCAGCGTCGCCGTTGCCTCTGCTGCAATTATAGCCGAGGCCGGCGTCTTCTCGGTTGCGAGTGTTTTCTACTGCGGCCTAATTATGATTGGGCTCGTCCTCGCCTTTGCTAATCTTGGTAAGTCACATCCAAATGCTGGGGCCTCTTACACCTGGGTCAGCGCGATCTTTTCACCTTTTCTAGGCTTCCTTACTGGTTGGTGCTTGCTACTTTCCTCTATCATTTTTATGGCTGCGGCGACTGTTCCTGCCGCGACCTCAACGCTCATGTTGGTCGCGCCTCACTATGTTGATAATACATATATTGTCAGCCTTGTAAGCGCATTTTGGCTGAGTCTTATTACCCTAGTAGTTATAAAGGGCGCTAAATTTGCTTATATCATCCAGCTTTCTATGCTGATGACTGAAATTATAATTATCTTGTCAATCATTTCTTGCGGACTTTATCTCCACGTCGATCACCCCGCTCATCCTCCAGAATTAACCTGGATCCTACCCTTATCCATCTCTTTTAAAACCTTTTCAGCAAGCGCTATGCTCGCCTTATTTTTATACTGGGGCTGGGATGTAACGATGTCGCTTGGAGAGGAAACAAAATCCGGCAAATCAGAACTTGGGGTAATTTCATCAATCATCGGTTTGATCTTATTTTTCACAGTGATGATATCTGTTGTATTGGTTGTTCTCACAGATGACGAAATCTTAAAATCAAGTAGCAATATACTCTTTGCCGTTGCTGAGAAAATATTTCCTAAGCCGTGGAGCTATATTGCCATCCTCTGTACGCTGCTCAGCACCATTGGCACGATTGAGGCGCAGATTGTGCAGTTCAGCCGCTGCCTTTTCGCCATGTCTCGAGACCGATTGCTCCCAACGGCTCTGTCAGAAATTCATCCAAAATGGCAAACGCCCTGGATTTCAACGCTAGTAATTTGGTGTCTAGGTCTATTGGTTATTTTAGCAAGTTCTTTTTTACCATCCGTCAATGAGATCTTAAAAGCCTCTATCTCTGCGATAGGATTACAAATTTGTCTCTATATGAGCCTAACAGCTACGGCTAGCGCCTGGCATTATCGTAAAATGTTTCATCATTCCTTATCAGAGGCGGTAATTTATGTTCTTTGGCCAGCTTTTGGGGCGCTTTGTATGATCCTCGTTGGACTAGCGAGTCTATTTACAACCGATCTTTATTCAACTCTAATTGGGATAAGCGCTATTCTTTTTGGTATTGGGATCTATTTTATGAAAATCAATCTTATCGACACAAAATAAATTCGTTCTTAATTCATCTAATCATAAGTACTAGAGAAGAAATTTCATTGTTATTTTAAATTTGATATTTGTTGGAATCCTGTTAATGTTGAAAGGTCATTAAACTTATTTATTAAGTCAGAATGTGAGCGGGTTTTTTCAATGAAATATACAATGCGTTTCGCACTTATCGCTAGTATTTTTATGAATGGTGAGGTCTTAGCGCAATCTTCAGCCAATAATGCTTTAGGGAGTGGCGCCGGCGGCGGCGCTCCGGGCTCAGGATTTGTTGCCCCTAATTCTAATTCTAGCAGTTCCCAATCTGGAGGTTTTGGCGGCGGCACCTTTGGCTTTGGGGGTTTTCCATCCACACGCCCCTTTACCGGCTACCCCGGACTTTTGACTTATAACATGGGCGGGTTTTACCGCGGTCAGTCTCTCAGTGACGCGCCAGTTACGAATTTTTCCTCCTCCACAATAAATTCTACAATGGGGACCAATACCGCCGCTGCGGCAATGAGCAATACAAGCACCTCAAATAATAGCCGCTCGACTGGAGGCGGCGGAAGTAGTGGCGGGGGCGGGGGTGGAGGCGGCAGTGGCGGTGGAAGCGGCAGTAGCAATTCGAGAAATGTTATTGGCGACGATTGGATTTATTGATGCAAATTACTATTTCAAAAGCTTAAAAATTTATTAGCCTAGGCGGCGGAGATCTTTCATTTCTCTTTAAATCCAATAGATAATCAATCGATTATACCAGTTCGACTTAGATAATGAACCAGCTTGCTTATTGAGAATTATTCTCAAATTACTGTTGTAGTTTTTCAACACACCTCTCCAAATAGCTTAGTTTGGAATTGCTTTATTTGATTTCATGATCTGCGCCAGTCCAATTATGCAGCAAGAAAAACATAAAATCAGGTTTGGCGGCAGAAATGTCTTCACGATTGAAGAAAAGGGTTTCGATAGTTGCATTACTTGCGGTTTGCTCCGCAAGCAGCGCAGCTGCGCAACAAGCCCTGCCGACCATCCATGTGACCCAGGCCAAAGCGAAGCCAAAAATCGCTGCGACGCAGTCTCCGCGGCCGCAAATGACGCCCCCTACTAATCCGGAACCACCCAGCTCGGGGCCGATAAATAGCTCTCCCGTTTTTGCCGCCTCTGATGGCAGATTGGGCTATGGGCCGACAGGCGTTGATGGGTATCGAGCAGCCAATACCTCTTCTTCTACAAAAACTGAAACATCACAGATGGACTTACCGCAATCGGTAAGCATTGTGACGCGCCAGCAATTTGAAGATAGAAACAGTATAAGCTTAGGCCAAGCGCTTTCTTACGTACCGGGCGTGACCGTTGTTTTAGGGGAAGGAAACACTGACCAAATCAATATTCGCGGCCAAACCACCATATCGGACTTTTTTAGAGATGGCGTGAGAGATGATGCGGAGTATTACCGAGATCTCTATGCAACAGAAAATGTTGAAGTCCTCAAAGGTCCCTCAGCCTTGATCTTTGGTCGGGGCAACGGCGGCGGTATTGTTAATCGAGTAATGAAAAAAGCCACAGGTGAAACAATTCGTAACGTGGAAGTCAGCACAGGAAGTTTTGGGCGCAAACGCACCACAATTGATTTTGGTCAGGCCATATCAGATCAATTTGCCGCCCGCGTAAATGCTCTTTACGAGCAATCCTACAGCTATCGGAATTTCTTTGCGCTTGAACGCTACGGAATTAGCCCGACTCTTACTTGGAAACCGCAGGAGAATACCTTTCTCACCGTTAGCTACGAGCACTTCTACGATCGGCGTACAGCTGACCGCGGCATTCCTTCAGCAGGCGCAGTTTTTGTTAATGAGGTGCTAGCCTATCCTGGCTATCCCTACCCGACAAATAACTGGACCTTCTATGGTGTTGGTAACCCCTCTGTGGCGGATGTGAATTATTCAAAGGCTGGCGTGAATTCGGTCGATGTCAATTTTCAGCATAAGACAGATTTTGGTTTAGAAGTCAGATCGCATACGGTTTATGCAAATTACCAAAAACGATATCAAAATACCTATGCCTAAGGACCGCTCGAATATATCGATCAAGGCGTGTTTGAATTAACGGGCTATAAACGCGAGACGCCACGCACCAACGTCTTCAGCCAAAATGACTTTATTTATCGCTTTGAGACGACGCCTCAAATTAAGCATCAATGGTTATCTGGTTTCGAATATGGAAATCAAAAATCCTATAATGGCATTAATTTTCCATGCTTTAATCTCGATTGCCAAACCCCATCCCTTGATACGCCTTATTTTATGCCCACTGTTTATAATCCTATTAATTTTGCCAATGCGATTCAAAAAAGAAATACAAATCTTGATTTAGCGGCCGGCTATACGCAAGATCAGATCGAGGTGACAAAATATTTCGATATTATCGCCGGCGTCAGATATGACAGATTTGATCTTCACTTTAAGGGAGGAGACGTACCTCCGATTGGAGCCATTCCTGAAGCTGAATTAAATGAAAATGGCGGAACAATTAATGCTCAGCTTAATCGCATCGATCATTTGTGGTCGCCCCGCTTTGGACTTGTCTTTAAACCGTTTGAACAGCTATCCCTTTATGGCAGCTATACGCGCTCTTATGTACCGCTAGCTGGAGATCAATTCGTCCTGCTTACGCCAAGCTTAGCTAATCTTGCTCCACAAGGTTTTCAAAACTTTGAAGCGGGCTTTAAAGCAGAAATTATGCCCAGACTACTTTTTACGGGCGCCCTATACCAATTAAATCGCTCCAATCAGCCAGTTGTCGCAACCGCTGTGGACTCCGTTCTTGCTAATACACAGACGAATGGCGGTGAACTAGGTTTAACGGGCAATGTCACGGATCTTTGGCAAATCTCCGTCGGCTGGGGACATCAAGGAAACTTCATACAAAAGATCAATAGTTCTGGCGTTGGTACGGTTAGTCCAAATTATGGCGTCGGCAAGGATGTGCCCTTTGTTCCAAAAAATACCTTCTCTTTCTGGAATAAATATGATTTTTCTGACTTATTGAACGCACGCGCCGGCGTTTTTTCAATCGGAGCTGGCGTAATCCACAATGCTAAGTTCTTTGCTGCCTTAGATAATACTGTAATTGTTCCGGGATATACACGCGTTGATGGTGGACTTTTCTTTAAAGTGAATGAAAGAATTTCTGGACAGGTCAACATAGAAAATCTGCTTGGAGAAAATTATTACGTCTCAGCAAGCAATAATAATAACATCATGCCAGGCTCGCCTCGCGCTGCCTATCTAACCCTGAACGTGAAATTCTAATCTACATAAGGCGATCAGAGTCAGTAAGGATTTTTTAGTCTGCTCGTGGCTGTGCAGGAAGTTTTGTCGCCATGGTCAAAGAAATAATACTAGCGGCTATTAGATAAAATGAAGGCGCCAGGTTGTAATGCGTGTATCGTACCAAGGTCGTCGCCACCAGAGGAACTGTTCCGCCAAAGATTGAATGCGCAAGATTATAAGAAATTGCTAGACCTGTGCAGCGTACATGTTTTGGAAAAGCTTCAACCATAAAAGCGGGATTACCGCCAAAACAAGAAATAATCGCTGCAAGGGTACATTGACCTGCTAGGATGACGAGAAAATTTGGTTGGGTCATCAGCCAAAAGATTGGCCAGGCCAAGATGATCATTCCAACTGTGCCAACATAAAGCAAAGGTTTGCGGCCAATGCGATCTGAAAGGGCGCCTGCAAGCGGATTCAACACCATCATAAGAGCAAGCGAGATACTGTTGAGCACCAAAGCTTCAGAAGAGGATAAAATTCCGTTTTCTTTTAACCAGGTCGATAAATAGACGAAGCAAAGATAAAATCCGATGCCTTGCGCGATATTTAAACCTGCTATTTTAAAAATCGTCCAACCATGAGTTTTGAAAGCCTCCTTAACAGGCGACTTGCGTTCTTCTTCGGATTTAAGAATCTCTGCGTCTGGAGGCAATTGTCGGCGAATGAGAAAAACAACGATACCGATAATTAATCCCGTGGCGAAGGCCAGGCGCCAGCCCCAACTATTGGCCTGCTCTTGGGGAAAATAAGCCAGAAGGCCTGCGCCAACGAGCGAACCCAATAACGTTCCGCCTAATGCGCCAAAAGGAGCAAAGCTTCCAACAAAACCACGCCGACGCCGCTGCGCCTCCTCAACAAGTAAAACCATTGAGGTCGTAAATTCTCCCCCTACTGCTAAACCCTGAGCAAGACGCAGCAGAATGAGGAGAATCGGGGCCAAAACTCCAATCATTTCGTAAGTCGGCAGCAAGGCCATCAGTAATGTTGGCACAACCATCAATAAGACGGAGCTCACAACTGCCGCACGACGCCCTAATCGATCGCCAATATGTCCAAATAAAAGTGCGCCTAAGGGGCGGGCAATGAACCCTGCAGCAAAAACGCCAAAAGAGGAAATTAAAGAAACCGAGGGATCATCGGAGGGGAAAAATTGTGCACCAATCGTTGCAGCGAAAAATCCGTAAATTGCAAAATCATACCACTCCATCACATTACCCGCGAGACCAGCAATAATAGTACGCCATTCAGCTGCTTGATGTTTGACAGTCAGGCGATATGCTGAGCCGGCAATTTCTCCTCCAATGAGATCTAATCGAGAAATCTGCTCAATACGTGGCATGATACGACGCAGTTCTTTCTTGGAAAGAATACGATCAAAAATTAACAAAGCATTAGCAAGTGAAACAAGACATGCGTCATAAGGCGTTGGAATTTCTTCGCTATAGAGTAAAGAGATAATACGCCGTTTGGCCTCAGTCCTCTCAGCGCCCTCAACAACGGGATAGCGCCGCTCGTTCAATACCCATAAAAAATTATGATCAATTTCTTTCAAAACGCCTTTATCACATAATTTTATTAAAGCAGCACTCTTGATGTCATGACCCGTCGCGCTTAGGCGCTGAATCCAAGTTTCGATAGAAAACTTCTCTTGTGTATTCGCGATTTGTTGCAGTGCCTCATCTAATATAGGGTCATTTGTAGGAGCCTCATCCACGATCCAGACTGATTCAAGATCGCAATCGATCCTCATCTCCAGAGCAAGCTGCATTAAAACTGCGCCAGCTAATCCGCAATTTAATTGAATTTCAGGAATACTATCAAATTCTCCGCCACTATCTTCAAGTGTAAGTAAAAGGAGCTCTTCTAAGAGATTAATATCCTGCATTTAATCCGCCACTACTGCTAAATTAAAAATTTCATTGCATCTAAAGCTATTAACAAAAGTCAAAGGACCTTCATAGGTCGAAGATGCATGTTGCTGCGATCTCTTTCTAATATTTTCGTCAAATAATTATCAGCTCTTTAAATTGCTTAGACACGCCCATCGACCAGAACTTCAATTTTTCCTGTTTCAACGCGATAAAGCCAGCCATGAATCTTTGGTAGCGGCCCCTTTTCATGGGAATTTTTTATAATAGCTAAGTTTTTGAGATGTTTAATTTGTAATTTAACATTTTCCTCAGTTAATAGCTCGAGTTTTTCTCCGCGGGAAAGATTTTTTTCTTTCGCAATTGCGTCAGTAATGCCCTTTGCTCCAGAGGCAATACACAGCCAATCAGCAATATAATTCTCCTTAACGCCATCCTCGATAGCGGCAATGCCGCCACATCTTGTATGACCGCAAACGATGATATCTTCAATTTTCAAATGCTTGATCGCATATTCTAAAATTGACGATATATTACCATCATTAAAGGCGATAATATTGGCGACATTTCTATGAACAAATAAGGTTCCAGGTTTCATGCCAGTAATGACATTTTCACTCACACGCGAGTCAGAGCATCCAATCCATAAAATCTTTGGCGATTGTTGATTTGCGATTGATTGATAATATTCTTCATGCGGCAAGAATTCTTCAATTACAAATTTAAAATTACCCTCCAATAATTCATTAATCATTCTAAGCCTCTTTATTTTAGATCAGACTAAATTCTACGGGATTCAATAATGCTAATTTTCCATATTAGTTTCTTTACTTGCTTATTTAACCCCAGGGCCCTGTGTGCTGAGCAGAAATTTCTACATCATGACCGCCGGCGAATTTAATCAAAGCAGCAACACGATCGTCGACCGATGGATGACTCGCAAGCCATCCAGACTCTTGATGGACAGCGGGACTTTCGATAAAAAAAGCATGCATTCGCGAGGGCATAGTTGGAATGGCGGCATGCGCTTCAATTTTACGCAAGGCAGAAATCATTGCGTCCGGATTTTTTGTTAATTCTACGCTTCCTGCATCTGCAAGATATTCTCTCGAGCGCGAAATGGCGAATCTGATCAAAATTGAAACGCCCCAACTTAACGCAATTATTGCAAAAGCAATAATAACAGCCAGCCCCGCTCCATCATCCCGCCGCCCATCTTCACGCGTATTAGGACGGTATGGCGAAAAACCAAATGGGAAATCCCAGCGTCGAATGGACAAATCAGCGACAAAAGCAAAAATGCCAGCAAAAATAACTGCGACTACCATCAATTGAACATCCCGGTTGCGGATATGCGTCAATTCATGCGCTAGGACCGACTCAATTTCAGCATCCGTTAAAACGGCCAAGAGCCCGCTGGTAATCGCAATCTTGTAGCATCCTTCTTTTAATCCAGAAGCATAGGCGTTTAAGGCATCTGACTCGATGACTTGTAAGGCAGGCGTGGAGATGCCGCGTGAAACGCATAGGTTTTCGACAATGTTATAAAGACGCGGGGATTGCTCCCGGGTAATCGGTCTCGCACCAGTAGCGTAATCTATCATCTGTTGATGAAAGAAATAAGCAATAAGAAACCAGAGAGAGGCTGCAGCAACCCCAACAGGCCATCCTTGTTTTAAATCCTCAGTAGCTTGGGTAGCAATCCATTCAAATGGAGCGCCTGGCGCAGCTGAAAAAGTTTCCAGCAACAAAGCAAGAGAAAACATCAAAGCAAGAAGCAGCGCAACAAAGCCTGCTAATAAGAAAGCTGTTCTGAACTGATTAGCCCGAATATGTGAATAGAGGCCATAGGCTTTAAACATAATGCGCTGTATTCCTAATGCACGAATAGAATTTCAGGGATACTGAGCTCTTTAGAACTGTACTTTAGGCGGCTCCTCCACAGCTCTTTGGTCGCCCGCTTCTAAAAAGAAATATTCTAAAGGCTCAAAGCCAAAGCGTTGCGCAATCAAAACGCCAGGAAACCCTTCACGCGCCGCATTGTATTCTGCAACTGTGTTATTAAGAAACCGCCGCGCTGCAGAGATCTTATTTTCAACGTCAGATAGTTCATTTTGTAACTGTTGAAAATTTTGATTGGCTTTTAGCTCAGGATAGGCTTCTGATAGCGCAATCAATCGCGATAGTGCGGTTGATAAGGCCCCTTCTGCGGCACCCTGCGCCTCTGGGCTACGCGCAGAGACGGCGCTATTACGCGCTTTGACCACATCTTCTAGCGTTGATTTTTCATGTGTTGCATATCCCTTCACTGTTTCAACCAGATTGGGAATAAGATCATGACGTTGCTTCAATTGAACGGTAATATCGGCATAGGCTTGCTTGCTACGTTGGCGCAAAGAAACGAGACCATTATAGAGGCCAATCAACCATAGGGCCGCCAAAACAACGAGACTTAAGAATAATAAACCGCCCATAATTTTGCCTCCCTGACAACTCAATCCTAGCTTCATTAACTCTAGCGCTATGCTACTGGGTTTAAAGACTAAAGCAAAGGCTCTAGCTAAAGCCTCTTAATGTTCAAATTGGCTTTTCTCAGCGCCTCGGGATCAAACAAAAAGACCTGAAGACATGGAGATAAAGAGATGAAAATAGGGTTTGTAGGTCTTGGCCAAATGGGTGCACCAATCGCACTTAATCTTATCCAAGCAGGCCATGAGCTGAAGGTTTGGAATCGTTCAAGCGAAAAAACTATCCCACTCATTGCCGCCGGCGCTCAGGCCGCCAAAGATCCTCAAGATTGCGCGAGCCAGGATATCGTCTTTTCGATCCTCTCTGATGATCAAGCTGTTGAAAATATCGTCTTTGGTCCAAGCGGCTTATTAAAAAATCACCACCCAACACTTCATGTCACAATGAGTACGATTAATCCTGCGCTGGTTGACTGTATGACAGCAGCGCATCGAAGTCAGGGCGGTGATTTAGTTTCCGCCCCTGTTTTTGGCCGACCGCTTGCCGCTCAAGCTGCTAAGCTTTTTATCATTGCTGCAGGAAGTGAAAAATCATTGGATCTCTGCGAGCCCTTGTTTAACATCATAGGCCAACGCACCATTAGAGTCGGCGCAGCGCCGCAAGCAGCCAATTTAGTTAAATTATGTGGAAACTTCATGATCATGTCAGCTGTTGAGTCTCTTGCGGAGGCGATGACACTGGCAAAAAAATCAGGTGTTGATAAGAAGACACTCCTTCATGCGCTCACCTCGACTATTTTTACCGCCCCTCTTTACGAGACCTATGGTCAAATCCTGATTGAGCAAAAATTTAAGCCTGCAGGTTTTGCCGCACCACTTGGTCTTAAAGATATGAAACTTGTCAGCCAGGTAGCCGAAATAAGCCGTACGCCCATGCCTTTTTTAGGAATCTTGCGCGATCATATTCTATCTGCGATTGCGCAAGAGGGAGAGGATGTTGACTGGTCAGCAATCGCACAAGTCGTTGAAAAAGACGCTGCAGTGCATTAATCCTCTTTAGCGCCTGTCGCTCAGGTAACAATATCAATTATTTGCTAAACCTATTCTATTGCACTGCGAGATGCGCTTGGTTGAAACTATGCTATGCTTCGCTTTGTGACTATTAACTCGGGGAGGAAGCTACAATGGTCAGTAAGTCAGACTTCGCACCAGTAGAATGGGCAAGAATCGTCCAAGCGCCGCTCTTAGCCGGTTTTGCCGTAAGCTGCGCTGACCCTAGTAGTTTTATAGGCTCTATTCAAGAAAGCTTCGCTACGGCAAAACTCGTGGTGGAAGGTACTAATAATCAGACCAATCCCCTTATTCACGCCGTCTGCCAGGAATTAGCAACATCAAATGGACGTGCAGATGCGCGTGAGGGTCTCCGAACAATATCGCAAGCAGCAAAAATTGAAGATATGAAGGAACGTTCTTTGGAAGCGCTAAAGGACGTTGCGAATATTTTAGCGCAAAAAGCTCCACAGGACGCTAATGCTTTCAAAGATTGGTTAAAGGATATCGCCACGAAAGTTGCAGAAGCAGGCACAGAGGGCGGCTTTCTTGGGTTTGGCGGCATTAAAGTCAGTGATTTAGAAAAAGCAACGCTCGACGAGATAGCCACTATCCTAGCGGATTAAAAATATACGCCTTCAGCCTTATACTGAAGGCGTGTTCTTGGATTTAAATTCTACTCATGTTTTGAGACAAAACCGCTTGGTCCAATGCCTGTAGCTTGAAAAATAACTTCACTATCTTTCGCCGCAACGAAATGCGGCGTTGTTGGCACTTCAGAGAAAAATGTGCCAGCTGGGTAGGCTTTCAATTTACTCTCGTCCCATTTTTCTCCAAAACCAAAATATAGCGTTCCAGAGATAACCGTAAGCGTCCGCACTTCTTCTGGGTGAATATGTGGCGGGACCTTTGCGCCTGCTGGCAACCTCAAGCGCATCACGTAAAGCCCAGCTTTTGTTGGATCGCCGTAAAGCACTGCTGTTTCAGCGCCTGAGCCCATTGCCTTATAGTGTATCTCTTGCGGTAAAATCACAATTGTAGATGCATCTTGCGCGAAGGAAGAAGCTTCAAACAAAAAAGTTCCAACGAATAGATTTAAGGTATATGCACAAAAACTTAGGTAATGACGCATATTAAGCGCTCCCGGCAAGTAGGTGTAATAATGGTTTAATGTTTTCTTCTTGGAACCAAATGGAGAAATTTAGCCAGCTTTCTCTCAGTAAGAAAAGCAAGACTAAACAGCTGGACAATATTTTCAGCTTCTATCATTTCTAAACCAATATTTGCCGGGACGACTTCTTTTCTTGTTCGAAACATCAGGTCCCAGACTGAAAGCACAATACCGTAATTACTATCGTGTTCTTCTCTTAAGGTGGAGTGATGCGCACGATGTAAAAAGGGCGTAATAATAAGGTAGGAGACATATTTCTCTCCCGGAAAGGTAAAATTTCCGTGATGAAAAAGAACAAAAAACATTCTAACAACTTCACACACAACGACAATACTCGCCGGCACACCAAACAAAATTACGCAAAAGCATTTAACCAAGACCTCCAGTGCTTGGTCTAGCACATGAAACCGCAAACCAGTTGTTACGTGATAACTTTTGTCACTATGATGAATTTTATGAAAACGCCACAAGAACTCATATTTATGGCCTAACCAATGCCAAACATAGACAGCAAAATCAAAAAGAATAAAACTCAAGATCCACTTTAATGGCCCATCCCTCATTCCACCCAACAGACCTAGATGGGAATAATTCGAAGCAACTAAAATAAGACTTGAGAGCGAAAACAGGCTCATAATGACGTTATTAATAAGAAATGCTCCCGTATTGGTCTTAAATGAAGCCTTCAACTCTTCCTTAAGGATGCGCATGTATGGGAATTTTTTCTCAATGAAGAGAAGAATAAAAAATAAAACGATAGCGCCACCGAAAAGGTAGCCCTCGACGCCCGACAATGCGCTCATCTCATTGCTCCTGTTCGCTATGCTGCTATGCAGCATTTATATATTCATCAGCTCTGTGCTTCTAGCGCCAGTTGATTGTAGTAGATTGGGCGCTTATTAAATATTGCAACACCGCGAATGCCGTTAAAAAGGTGCTAAATTTTCATAATCAGTGGTGTTTTCAAACGTCTAACGCCCTATAACTACGCTATAAACGCTCATAGGACGTTTTCAGGGGGCAAATATGCTGGGTATGGGAGCCTCAAAGCCTGTCTCAGGACAAGCTGATGATGTCGTAAACTGCTCGATATCGGACGCCTATGACGTGATCGGTTTTAAATTCTTTGAAAATTACCCCAAATGGTGCCCACAGGTCGTTGACCTGGAGCAGGTATCTCCACCGCCAATTCAACCCGGGACGATTGGGCGTCAGGTCACTCGAGACCGAGGCATTGACAGCGAATCAACTTTCGAGGTGAGCGAGTTCACTCCTGCTACAAAATTTGAAATTAAAGGCATTACCGAACCCTTCCGCTCTTCCTATGAATTGACGCCTGAGGGACCAAACAAGACGCGGATTGCCTTTACCTTCGAGTTGCAAGAAATCGACCTGATGATGCGACCTTTTCAGAAATTAATAAAAACGGCGCTGCAAGATGGCGCCATTCAAACTATCGAAAATATAAAGAATCTCCTTGAAGGAGCACCGGCCTAATCTAGGCGCTCCGCTTAGCTTGGAAATTCATATTCGGAGACCAAAAAATGTTTGTTGTTCAAAAAGATAATGGCCTTATCCCTCACGTCCTTACTCAAATTCTAGATTCCTGCGTGAATGGCGTAACGCTTACAGATCCTGACTTAGAAGATGCGCCAATCGTTTACGCCAATAAAGCCTTTGAGGACATGTGCGGCTATCCCAAAGAAGAGATTGTCGGAAGAAACTGTCGCTTTCTGCAAGGGAAAGATCGCGATCAACCAGAAATTGATAAGCTAAGACAAGCGATAAAAAAGGGCGAGGCGGTAGAAGTCACGCTGCGTAACTATAAAAAAGATGGCGAGTTATTTTACAACCGCCTCGACATTAAGCCTCTACTCGATGATCGTGGCAACATAGTGTACTATCTTGGCGTTCAGTATGATATTACTGATCAGGTAAAGGCCAAGCAAGAAATTGAAAAGCTAAGCCAACAACTCAAAATTTCTACAAAATAAGGTGCCTAAAATAACCAGTAAGACAGAATTCCTTAGCAATGAGGAATTCAACAATCTTACTATTATTGTAACAGCCCAGGTTCATTTATCCTAAGATAATCGCAAGGACGCCTGCAAGATGGCTGAATCAGTCATGAGAGCGTTAATAATATTCCAGCCCTGTTTTCTGGCTGTTGAGATAAATGAGCGTATTG
>Ga0194120_10008549_pt1 | contig 13447 bp, 11 predicted proteins | sample TA2MahCa65mmetaG_FD_148642 | JGI IMG/M metagenome (GOLD analysis project Ga0194120, IMG submission 148642) | Freshwater microbial communities from Lake Tanganyika, Tanzania - TA2015019 Mahale Deep Cast 65m | ecosystem: Environmental > Aquatic > Freshwater > Lake | place: Tanzania: Lake... | reverse complement strand
TGTAGTAGAACGGTCCGGGTCGCATCCTTAACTTGAGGAGAGACGACAGACCATGGCTGTTGATGCGCTCCCCGAAGGCGAAGACAAGCGCTTCGAGGACGGCGTGTTGTCCCAGATCGGGGCGATCCGCCGCATCGGAGTTCGTCTGCTCAGGAGCCGCCAGGACCTCGACGACTTCACGCAGGAGGTCGTGCTCTGCGTGTTCGCTCATCGGGCTGACCTGCGCGACGAGCGCTGCCTGCCGTCGTACGTGTGGACGGTGGCGACGAACACCGCGCGGATGTGGAACCGGAAGCAGCATCCGATCCTGATGGCGACCCTTCCAGACAGGCCCGTAGACGAGCCCTCAGCCTTCGAACGCATCGCATCCGAGGAAAGCCGACAGACTCTCTCCACGGCGCTACGAACGCTCCGACCGGCAGACGAGCTCCTGCTTCGCTCGTTCTACTTCGCGGAGGACACCTACGCGGAACTCGAACGGCGCTGTGGGCTCTCGCAGAAGGCGTTGAGCGTCCGCTTGACACGCGCGCGCCAACGTCTGCGCGGATGCCTGTCCGCGCTCTTGTCTGCGGTATGGGCGTTCCTGTTCCCCGCTCGGCGTGCGCGAGCGTTCGGCGAGCTCTCAGGAGGGATGATGACGATGCGACCCGCAATGGTATTGACCGCGTGTCTCATGGTTGCCGGGGGTGTGGGAGTCGGGCGGTACGTGGCGGCGGAACCGGAAGCCCCGCCGGTTGCGATCGAAGACGTTCTGCCAGTCGAGCTGGTGCAGGCGGGTGGAGGCGTCGCGGAGAAGCCGTCACCGTTGGTGGCGCAGTTGCCCGCCGCGCCGATGCAAGCGTTGCTCGAAGGGAAGTGGACGCAGAAGGCGGATATGCTCGAACCGAGAAACGGCGCAGCCTCTGCTGTGGTCAACGGACGTCTGCTCGTTTTCGGGGGTGCGACCTGGGGGGTGGAGCACGCAACGGTTCGGGAGTACGACCCAGCGGCGGACACGTGGGTCCAAAAAAGAACATGCCCGAGGCGTCGTTCGGAGGGGTTGCATGCACGATTGACGGCAAGGTGTACGTTGTGGACGGCATCAGGGTCCAGGAGTACGACCCAGCCAACGACCAATGGACGAAGCGAACGCGGGTGCCCACCGCCCGCTACAGCAGTGCAGCGGCATCAGTGGGAGGCGAGCTCTATGTCATCGGCGGCGAACTGGCAAATGGCGTAGGGATCGTCCCAATGGTCGAGGCATACAACCCGAAGACGGACACCTGGACCAAAAAGGCGGACATGCCGACGGCGAGGTACTACGCATCGGCGAGCGTAGTAGATGGAAGGGTCTACGTTGTCGGCGGGATGACCAAGGGAGCCCTCTTAGGAATGGTCGAGGAATACGATCCCAAGACCGACTCATGGGAGCGGAAGGCAGACATGCCTACGCATCGGTGGGCCCTCGCCACATGCTCGGCCGGCGGCAAGCTCTATGCCATCGGCGGCGGACGTTTCGGTCAGGACAAATCGGCGGCTGTTGAGGAATACGATCCAGCGACCGACACGTGGACGCAGGGGCCCGATCTGCCGACGCCGCGATGGGGGCTTACGACGAGCGTTCTGGAGGGTACGATCTATGCGGTCGGTGGGATCAGCGCCGGCAACGCCTTCCTAGCCACCGTCGAGGCGCTCGATACCGGCTTCCGCGAGGAACCACGAGCCGTGTCCCCCGCCGGGAAGCTCCCGTCCACGTGGGGCGAACAGAAGACGAACTAACCCAAGCGGCGGCGACCGCCGTCCAGCCGGAAGAACGCTCGCGCGTTCGCCGTCGTCTGCGCGGCGACGTCCTCGATGCTTATCCGCCGCACGTCGGCGGTGCGCTCCGCCGTCGCGCGGACATAGGCGGGCTCGTTCCGCTTGCCGCGCTTGGGCTGCGGAGCCAGCCACGGCGCGTCCGTCTCGATCACGAACCGATCCGCCGGCAATCGCCGCACGACCTCGCGCAGGGCTTCCGACTTCGGGTAGGTCACCGGACCTCCGATCCCGAAGCAACATCCCAACGCCAGCGCCCGCTCCGCCGCCGCCCAGTCCGCGCTGAAGCAGTGAAGCAGACACGATACGCCCTCGGCGTCCGATTCGAGGATGCGCAGCAGGTCGTCCGTCGCGTCGCGGTTGTGGATGATCAGCGGCAGGTTTGTCTCGCGGGCGAGGGCGATCTGCCCCAGGAACGCCTCCGCCTGACGGTCGCGCGGCGACAGGTCGCGATAGTAGTCGAGTCCCGCTTCTCCGACCGCAACGACCTTCGGGTGTTCCGCCAGCTTCGCGAGCTCGTCGCGCAGGGCAGAGCTCCAGTCGCGCGCGTCGTGCGGATGAAGCCCGACCGTCGCGTAGCAGTCGTCGTGCCGCTCCGCGAGCCGGATCGCCTTCCGCGACGTGTCCAGGCTGAACCCGACGTTCAGGATCGTCGTCACGCCGGCGTCCCGCGCCCGGTCGAGCGTCTCGTCCCGATCCGCGTCGAAGTCCCGTATCTGGACGTGCGCGTGCGTGTCGAACAGCCCCGCCATCAGCGGACTTTGGAGCCGCTGGCGATGGGACGGTCGAACTCGGCGACGCACAAGCCGCCGTCGTCGGACGCGGCGAGCAGCATCCCCTGCGACTCGACCCCGAACACCTTCCGAGGCGCGAGGTTCGCGACGATGGCGATCCGCTTGCCGACGATCTGGTCCGGCGCGTAGTGCTGGGCGATTCCCGCGACGATCTGCCTCTCCTCGTCGCCGACGCGCACGCGCAGCTTCAGCAGCTTGTCCGACTTGGGAACCGGCTCCGCCGACAGCACTTCGGCGAGCCGCAGGTCCACCTTGGCGAAGTCGTCGATCTGGATCGTGTCGGCGACGGGTTCCGACTTCATGGCAGGTTCCGCCGCCGGGGCGGGCTCCTCCTTGAGGTCGATGCGCGGGAACACGGGAGCGATGTCGCCCAGCGGCGCGTCGGATCGAAGCCCTCCCCACGTCAGCGAAGCGATGTCCTGTGGCGGGTCGGCGTCCGTGATGCCCAACTGCGCCTGGATGCGGGCGGCTGAGGTCGGCATCGCTGGCGTCACCATGACCGCCGCCCAGCGGACCGCCTCCAGGGCGTGGTAGAGAACCGCCGCGAGCCGTTCCGTCTGCCCGTCGCGCGCGAGCGTCCAGGGAGCCGTGTCGGCGACGTACTTGTTCGCCGCGCGGACAAGCGCCATCGCCTGCTCCAAGGCGGCGTGGATCGCGTGCCGATCCATCAGGGCGACATACTCGACACGGCATCGCTCCGCGAACTCCGCGAGCTCGCGGTCAGCGGCGTCCGGCGTTCCGCGCGGGGGCGTCTTGCCGTCGAAGTTGCGCGTCGAGAGGTTCAGCGTGCGGTTCAGCAGGTTCCCGAGGTCGTTGGCGAGATCGGCGTTGTAGCGGGCGACGAACGCCTCCCACGAAAAGTCGCCGTCCTGCCCGAACGGAATCTCGCGGACGAGGAAGAACCGGATCGCGTCGGCTCCGTACTCCTGCACCGCCTGGACGGGATCGACGTAGATGCCGCGCGACTTGCTCATCTTCGCGCCCTTGAGGGTCACGAAGCCGTGTCCGAAGACCTTCGCAGGAGCCGGTAGGCCCGCGCTCCAAAGCATCGTGGGCCAGTAGATGCAGTGGAACCGCGTGATGTCCTTGCCGATGACGTGCAGATCGCAGGGCCAGTACTTCTCGAACTTCTCCATGTCGTCGGGGAAGCCCGCGCCGGTCGCGTAGTTGATGACCGCGTCGAACCACACGTAGATGACCTGCGACTCATCGACGGGCGTCGGGATGCCCCACTTCATCGACGCGCGCGTGATGCTGAAATCCTTCAGCCCCCGGCGGATGAAGGCGACGATCTCGTTGCGGCGCGACTCCGGCTCGATGAACCCTGGGTTCTCCTCGATGTGCTTCAGCAGCCGATCCTGGTACTTCGACAGGGAGAAGAAGTAGTTCTCCTCGGACAGCCATTCGCACTTCATCTCGTGGACGGGGCAGAGCGCCTCGGCGTTCAGGTCTTCCTCTTCGTAGAACGCCTCGCACGACGTGCAGTAGAAGCCTTCGTAGACGTTCTTATAGATGTCGCCGTTGTCGTAGGCGCGTTGGAAGAACCCGCGCGAGGCGCGCTTGTGGCGGTCCTCGGTCGTGCGGATGAAGTCGTCGTAGGAGATGTTCAGCGCGTCCCAGGTCTTGCGCCATTCCGCCGACATCTTCGTGACGTACTCCTGCGGCGGGATGCCGAGCTCGCGCGCCTTGCGCTCGTTGTTGAGCGAGTTCTCGTCGGTTCCCGTCAGGAACAGGACGTCGTATCCGGCGAGCCGGCGGTAACGGGCGATGACGTCCGTCGCGACGAGCTCGTAGGAGTGCCCCAGGTGCGGCAGGGCGTTCACGTACGGAATGGCGGTCGTCAGGTAGAACTTCGGTTTCACGCGCTCAATATCCTTGTCTGCATGGAACTGCCATGGTTGCTCGGCGCGAGCCCGTGCACTCGATCAGGCGCGGGCACTTGGGTCCTCCACAGCAAGCGCTTCGGCTCCGGCTGCTGTGTTCAGCGCCTCGTCCGATGACACCAGAGCCGCCAACTGGATCCCAAGCATCCGGCACGCGTTACTTGCTTCGATGGCCGACGCAAGCTGTACAGCATCGTAGGCCCGGAGACCGTATCTCTCAGCCACATCCATGGCTCGATCAGCCACGTCCGGGCGGAGTTCGATCACTCGATACTGACGAACGAGGTCGTACCGGAACCGCTCAAGGCACATCCTAGCGTCAGCGTCCGAGAGGAACCGTCCGCGATGCAGCCGCGCGATGGCGGAAACGACTTCGACCCCAGCAACGCGAGAGACGTAGACCACATTGCCACGCGCTGGGTCTGTTGCAGAGAGGACCCAGTCGCTGCCTTTCTCTTGGACATAGCGCTTTACCAATCCGCTGCTATCGAAGAAGTAGACGCGCATCAGCGCCGCTCTTCGACGATCAGTTCGGATGCCGACTTGCCGCGAGAGGTCACAGGCATTCGGTTGCTGTAGGTCGCCACATCCTTGATGGGCGGCTTGATCTCGCTAAGGAGCCCTGCTTCGTAGAGGTACCGCTGCAGATCGTAATCCGCGTCGTGTCCCTCCGTCGGCAAGGCGATCTTCCCCAATCGATGGAGCAACTGGCGCTGCTCCTCGGGTGAGAGAGCTTGAGCCTCTTGCCATACCTTCTCGAGGGCAGTCGTGTCCAAGCCTGTCGCCTTTCACGCCGCCGAGGGATGGTGTCCACCACCGATCAACTCGAACGCGAGCGTTTCCATCGTCAGCGTCGCGTTGATGTTCCGAACGAGCCTTCCCCGCGCCCGGATGATGGCTTTCATCTTCCGCCCGAGGCTCTGAGGCGTCTCCTGACGGGCGAGGAGCTCCAGCGTCGAGCGGTGCTTCCGGTGCACGACCAACTCCAGCGAGCACCCGAGGCGAAGCACCAGCAGGTCGCGGTACCACGTCAGGAGCGAGTCGAGCGATTCCGGCGACTTCTGCCACGTCTCCGCCATTCGGAACGCATGGATCAGGTCGGGACGCCGGAGCGCTTCGGGGATCTCCTCGTCGGTGCCCGTCTTGCCCGACTCCGCCCACTCCAGCGCCGTGCCGATCCTGCCCTGGCTCAGCCGCGCGAGCTCCCGCGCCCGGTCGTCCGCAACGCCGCGCTCCGCCAAAGCCGCCGCAAGCTCCGCCACCGGAGCCGGATGGAACTTCACGATGATCGACCGCGACCGGATCGTCGGCAGAAGCGCACTCAAGTTCGCTGTCACGAGGATGAGAACGCCCGATCCCGGCGGCTCCTCCAGCGTTTTCAGGAGCGCGTTCGCGCCCTCGGGACGCATCTTCTCGACGTCGGTGAGAACGTAGACCTTGTACCTGCCCTCGACTGGCTTGAACGCGATCTGGTGGCGGATGTCGCGTACCTGCTCGATCTTGAACGTCGCGCCGTCGGGAGCCACGAACCGCACGTCGGGATGGCTCTCCTCGGCGACCTTCCGGCACGACGGGCAGGTTCCGCAGGTATCATCGCCCTGGCGCTCGCAGTTGAGAGCGGCGGCAAACGCCCTGGCGACCCGTTCCTTGCCCAAGTGCGCCGGGCCCGAGAACAGGTAGGCTCCCGCGACCCGCTGCGAGCGTAGCGTCCGCCGCAGCAACTCGATCTGTGTCCCGTGTCCGATGATCGACGCGAAGTTCACCGACACCATCCATTCCCGGTCCGGACGGTCACCGCTACAGCGACACGTCGCCGCACAGGTGAACCTCGATGCCCAGGTCGTGCATGAGACGCGCCTTCGCCGCCAGCGCCTTGTCGGCGGTCTCGGCAGAGGTCGCGTAGGCGACCTGGATGTGGTTCGCCTTGTGGCGAGCCATCATCTCGTCGCGCCCAACGCCGTGAAGCACCGCGTGCATGATGGGCCACTGCGACGTCGTCGAATCCCAGCGCCGTTGCGTCTCCGCCAGCGGCAGCTCGATGACCGTCGCGCGGCCCACGTCGGCACGAAGCGCTCCGTCCTCGACGAAGATGCGGCTCCACACGATCTCCCCGGGCTTGCTGATGCCCTTGACGGTTCCGCCGCCCAGCGGGAAGTACATCGGAGGCTGCCGTTCGCTCCGGGCTCCGGTGTACCCGCCGATGAAGTGCGACGGCGGAGCCGATCCCGATATCTCGAAGACCCAGACGAAGTCGTCGATGCCGCCGCCCTTGTAGCGCTCGCCCCAGCGGACGTCGTGGAGCGTCGTCGCGGGGTCCATGCCCATCGCCTTCCAGACGCGGTTCGTCAGGAGCGCGTCGACGCCCGCGCACTCGTCCACCTCGTTGAAGTGCGGCAGAGCCGCGCCGGGATAGAGCTCCCGACCGCCGCCGTTGTAGACCGGCGGGCGCTCGACGTTGTTCAGGATGCCCTCGACCAGGTCGGACGCTGGCGTCATGTCCTTCAAGCCCTGCTGGTACTGGATGCCGATGGCGTCGCACCCGAACTCGTGAGCGATCCGCACCGCCGCGATGTACATGCGGCACTGTTCGAGGACCTGGTGATCCGTCAGGTCGGTCTCCTCGACGGGTCCCGTGTCGAACCCCATCCCGCGCTTCCTGAGCCAGTCGTAGACAGCTTGCGCTTCGGCGTCGGTCACCAGGCGCATCGCCGCGACGAGGGCGGACTGACTGAGCCGCTCCTTGTAGATGCCCAGCGGGTTCATGAGCTCGTCTTCGATGAGGGCGTTGTACATGCCCATGCAGCCCTCGTCGAAGATGCCCATGATCGCCTTCTCGCGTCGGAACTGAGCAGCCAGCGCACCGGCGAGGGAGGCTTCGCCGGCTCCTACCTTCGACGGGTCGAACGCGCGCACGTGGCTCAGGTCGTGGGTAACGCAACCCTCTTGGAGCCATTGCCGGACGCCCTTCTTGAAGAAGTCGTCCGTGAAGTCCTCGCTCCACAGCGTGCTGTAGGGAACGCCCATCTTCGTCAGGCAGCCGTTGAGGTTCAGCATGCCGACGAGGCCGGGCCACTGACCCGACCAGTTCGCGACGGTGAGGATGGGTCCCCGATGGTCGCGCAGCCCGTGGAGCACGTGATGGCTGTACTGCCACACCGCTTCGGCGACGACGAGCTTGGCGTCGGGATGGATCCCTTTGAACACGTCCATGCCGTGACGCTGGTTCCAGATGAATCCGTGCTGGAGCTCGGGATCGTAGTCGTGACCCCGGCGGACCGCATAGCCCTCGGCGGCGAATGCCTTCGAGACGTCCGCTTCCATCGCCGCCTGGGCTTCCCAGCAGACTCGGTTCGCGGAATGCCGCAGGTCGCCATTGGCGATCAGAATGACTTCGTCGGACTTCGGACGCTTTGGCTCCGTCACTTGGGGGAGCGTGTAGCCTGCCACGGTGTTCTCCTCGTCCGGAAGGGGTCGGCTCGGTTAGCTGATAGCACGGGCGTCCGGGGGCGACAAGATGGATGTCCAGCCGATGCCGACACCAAAAAAGCCTATCGCGTGTCCGTGACACGCCACAGGCTTTTGGTTCGTCTGCCAGTCATGGGAAGCCCGCTCAAGGCAGGCTAGCCTCCCGCGACTAGCTCCACTGTTGCATCTTGGCTTGTGCGCGCAGAAGCTGACGGCGGCGACGCAGCAGCTTGCGGCGTCGGCGCTCGCTCGGCTTCTCGTAGGCGACACGGCGCTTCATTTCGCGCCGCAAGCCTTCCTTCTCGCACAGTTTCTTGAAGCGATTGAGAACCCGGTCAATGGATTCTTCGCCCGTTACGACGACCTGAGCCAAACCTATCCACCCCCTCACGAGCGTCAGTCTTGGGATCGCTTGTCCCGTGTTGGGCAGTATTATACCATGCCTCGGAAGGACAAGTCACGATGAAAGCCCTTCGGGCGCCCTGGATTCCGCTCGCCGCATCGCTTTTTCTCGCCTTCGCCCTCGCATGCCAGCGCTTCGAAACGCCCGACAAGGTGGCGATCACCTTCCTGGAGCTCTACGTCTTCAAGGCGGATCAGCAAAGCGCCCTGGAACTCGCCGACGGAGACGCCGCCGCCAAACTGGAACGCGAGATATCCGACCTCGCCGCCGTTCGGTCCATGGGCGGTGATTTCGCCAGCGATCCGCGCCGACCCGCCCTCAAGCGCGAGCTCCTCAGCGCCGACAAGGACGCTGACGGCTCCACGCGCTTCACCTACCGGATCGAGGTCAGGCCCAAGGGCGGCGAAACGTCCCACCGGGACATCACGATCCGCGTCGCCAAGCCGGGCGCGAAGTGGCGCGTCGTCGATTACGAGTTCCTCAAGGGCGACGGCGCGCTCTGACAGAAAGGAACTCATGGAACCGGCGGCACTGACCCCGCTGTTTCGAGACCACTTCGGCGCGAACCCCGACTTCCACAGCGTCGCGCCCGGGCGCGTCAACCTCATCGGCGAGCATACCGACTACAACGCCGGGTTCGTCCTGCCCGTCGCCATCGACCGGAGCATCGTCTACGCCGTCCGGGCGCGAGACGACCGGAACGTCGAGATCGTCTCGCGGGAGTTCGGCGGCGTGTCGCGGTTCTCGCTGGACGCCATCGACCACGACGCCGACCAGCCCTGGGCGGACTACGTGCGCGGCGTCGCGTGGGCCCTGAGCGAGGAGGGCTTCCCGCTGCGCGGCTTCGATGCCGTCGTGGGGGGGGATGTGCCGGTCGGAGCCGGGCTCAGCTCATCCGCCGCGATGGAGGTCGGCGCGGCGATGGCGTTCGCGCGGGTGTCCGAGTTGGACATCGAACCGACGCGCCTGGCGCTCCTGTGCCAGAAGGCGGAGAACCGGTTCGTCGGCGTCAACTGCGGGATCATGGACCAGTTCATCTCGCGGCTGGGAAAGCGGGATCACGCGCTCTTCCTCGACTGCCGCGACCTTCGCTACGAGCACGTTCCCTTGCCGCTGGAGAGCGCCCGGCTGGTCATCACGAACACGAACGTGAAGCGTTCGCTCGTCACGTCCGAGTACAACGCCCGCCGCGCCGAATGCGAGCGAGGCGTCGAGCTCATGCGCGCTTTCGTGCCGGGCGCCCAAGCCCTGCGCGACATCCCCGCCGACGTGTTCGCCCTCCACCGCGACGAGCTGCCGGAGCTCACCGCTCAGCGATGCGGCTACGTCATTGAGGAGAACGGGCGCGTCGAAGCGGCCGTCGCCGCGTTCCAGAGCGGCGATCTGGACGAGGTCGGGCGGCTGATGCTCGCGTCGCACGAGGGCTTGCGCGACGGCTACGAGGTGAGCTGCCCGGAGCTGGATGCGCTCGTGGAGATCGCGATGGACGTGCCGGGGGTCTACGGCGCGCGGATGACGGGAGCGGGATTCGGCGGGTGCACGGTCGCGCTGGTTCAGGAATCCGCCGTGGAGCCGCTTCAGGCTGCCATCGCCGCGGAGCATCCGCGACGTACCGGACTGACGCCGGATTGCTACGTGTGCCAGGTGGATGATGGGGCGAGGACACTCACTCTTGGCGAGACCTGATCTGTGGAAAAGGGTGCTTCTTGTGGCGCAAGACTCGCGGCCCGCCGCGCGGGATTGCTGACAACTGTAGTCGTCTCTACGGTTACTGGTGGAGGCGTCAACCTATGACTTCCCGAACCCAACTGACCGCGGGAGAATTCTGGGCCGCAATCCGTAACGGCCAGACGCTGTCCAACTGCGCTGTGACTGAAGACATTGATATTCAATGCTCGGGTATCTCACCAGATGCAGATGGCGCGTACCTCATCTCCCAGCAGGTACACCTAGAGGACTGCCTTTTTGAGCGACGAACCGAGTTCGAGAAGGCAGTGTTTGCAGAGCCCGTGTCGATGGAGCGCGTCACGTTCGAGAATTATGCCAGTTTCGCCGCTGCGGAGTTCAGGAAGGACGTTTCGTTTGGCCGCTCCGTGTTCCATGCGGGGACGACCTTCCAGAAGGGGCTGTTCCTCGGCAAGGCACGCTTTGACGGAACAGTTTTCGGTGGCACGGCGCATTGGACATGGGTAAGGTTTGATGAAGACGTCTCGTTTCGGCGCGCGACGTTCGCTGGTCAACTGCCCGGACGTTGTGGAGCCCAGGACGAACGTGATGGCGTTGCGAACTTCGCGCTGACTCGCTTTCGCCATCCCGCCGACTGCGCCGGCGTCAAGTACTGGCCCGACACACTGCGACAATGGTGGATCTATCACCTGCGCCACCTTCTATGGCGGCAGAAGGTCTCGGGCATTCGGTCGGTTGCGATTGGCTGGTTTCGAAAGCGACTGGCAGCGGTCTACTGGAAGTTGCGTGACCTCGTGTGGCGCGGCAAACCCAGCGGCAATCTGCGTGTGACGGTGACATACGAACCGCGATGGCTCGCGAGGCGACTGCGGCCTTACTCGCGGTATCCAAGCGGCCTTCCGGGGTTGGGAACTCGATTCGTCCTCGACACCCAGAACATTGATGGACAGTCAAATCCTATATTCAGGCGGTACGTCGCCGATCAGCAGTTCGTCTGTTCGTTCTGCGAGAGCCACCGAATCTGGGGACGAGCCTGGCGTTGGACGTGCGATTACGGTCGGAGCACCTGGCGATGGGTCATCCTCTCGCTGACGATCCTGCTCGGATGTGGATGGGCATACAGCCCACAGAGCGACTGGTTGCTGGCTCCGCTGCGCCTTGATCCGGTGGTCAGCCTCAAAGCGGCAACAGGTTCCGACGGTGGATGCTTGACGCCCTACTATTTCAGTGTTGTGACGTTCACAACGCTCGGCTTTGGAGACATCGTGCCGCTGAATACGGCTGGTCAGGTCTGGGTGATTTCAGAGGTTCTGAGCGGCTACCTGATGCTCGGATTGCTGTTGAGCGTCTTCTCCAATCGGCTCCTGCGTCGAAGCTAGCCGTGAAGCCTGGACGGCATTGGCGATAGGCGACATCGGCTCATTTGTCGTAAGTTCAACGCAGGAAGGATCCGCGCGAACACCGCGCTCACCACGGCAACGCCAGTCGGCGTGTGGTTCCAGTAACAGCGTTTCAGGAGACAGGACATGGGCATCGGAGTCGGCATCGTCGGATTGGGCATGTTCGGCGCGTCGTGGATTCACCACTACAAGATCCATCCGGACGTCGAACGTCTGGCGCTCTGCGACCTGCGCGCGGACGTCCTCGCCGCCCAGGCGCAGAAGCACGGCATCTCCGAGACCTACGCCAGCCTCGACGACATCTGCAAGAGCGACCTCGATGCGCTCGTCATCATCACGCAGCCGTGGCTCCACGCTGGGCAGGCGATCCAGGCGATGAACGCCGGCAAGCACGCCTACACGGCCGTCCCCGCCGCGAACACGCTCGACGAATGCGACGCCCTCGTCCGCGCGGTCGAGCGCACCGGCATGATCTACATGAACGGCGAGACGAGCTACTTCCGCCCCACCGCCGCGTTCTGCCGCAAGAAGGCCGCCGAAGGAGCCTTCGGAGAGTTCATCTACGGCGAGGCGGAGTACTTCCACGACATGTCTCACGGGCTCTACGACATCTGCCGCAAGCGTTGGGGCGATCAGTGGAGCGAGGACAAGGCAGGCGGCGTCCCGATGCACTACCCGACTCACTCGACCAGCTTCATTATCTCCGTGATGCGGGCGCACATGGTCTCCGTGTCGGCGCGCGGGTTCACTCTCCCTGGCGACGACTGGTTCCGCGAGGACACGATCTACAGGAACACCTTCTCGAACGAAGTCGGGCTCTTCGAGATGAGCAACAGGGCATCGGCGCGCATCTGCGAGTTCCGGCGCGTCGGGCATCCCGGCAGCGAGCGCGTCAGCGGCATCTACGGGACGAAGGGCTCCTACGAGGAGAACCTCGCGGGCATGGTCTGGGCGACGACGACGACCGTCGAGCGCGTCGATCCGCCGCAGCACTTCGAGCCGCTGCCGGAGCCGGTCGCCCGCGATCTGGGCGGCCATGGCGGCTCGCACGCCTACCTCGTCCATGAGTTCGTCGATTCCGTGAACCGCCAACGGATGCCGCGCATCAACGTGTGGGAATCGGTGCGCTACTGCGCGCCCGGCATCGTCGCCCACGAATCCTCGATGCGCGACGGCGAAAAGCTGATGATCCCCGATTGGGGCGACGCACCGGCATAGGGAGGGATTCGATGGTCGAACGGAACATGATCGGCGCGTACGGCGCGTGGGCGGCATCGCTCGTCGGCGACGCTCCAGCGGCTCTCTCGTACCGCACGGGCAAGTGGACAGACGTCGACGCGTGGCGGAACGCGGCGACCGCCCGGCTGGACGAACTCCTACAGCAGCCGGAGACGGGTCACGCGCCGGGCGTCACGGTGGATCGGGTCTACACCTACGACGGGCTCCACGTCGAGGAGCTGTCGTGGTGCCTGCCCTACGGGCCCACGACGCGCGCCGTGTTCCTGAAGCCGGAGGGCGCGACGGGGCGTCTGCCCGGCGTGCTGGGTCTGCACGACCACGGTGGCAAGAAGTACTTCGGCATCCGCAAGATCGCCCGCACGGCAGACGACTGGCATCCGATGATGCTGGAGCACTACGAACACTACTACGGCGGCGTGCCCTGGGCGAACGCGCTCGCCAAGCGCGGCTACGCGGTTCTCGTCCACGATACGTTCCCGTTCGCGAGCCGGCGCGTGCTCTTCGCCGACGTTCCGGATGTCATCCGTCAGGGGCTGACCGACGAGAACCCGGAGCTCCCGGCGAACATCGACGCGTACAACCGTTGGGCGGCGGACCATGAAGACATCATGGCGAAGTCGCTCTTCTGCGCTGGCACGACCTGGCCCGGAGTATTCCTCGCCGAAGACCGCCGGGCGCTGGACGTTCTCGCCGCGCGGGAGGACGTGGACGCCTCGCGGCTGGGATGCGCGGGGCTCTCCGGCGGCGGTATGCGCACCGTCTTCCTCGGCGGACGCGACCCGC
>Ga0194120_10008548_pt1 | contig 13449 bp, 10 predicted proteins | sample TA2MahCa65mmetaG_FD_148642 | JGI IMG/M metagenome (GOLD analysis project Ga0194120, IMG submission 148642) | Freshwater microbial communities from Lake Tanganyika, Tanzania - TA2015019 Mahale Deep Cast 65m | ecosystem: Environmental > Aquatic > Freshwater > Lake | place: Tanzania: Lake... | reverse complement strand
GCCGCAAGTGGCCGAAACCTCGGGGTGCCGGCCGCCTAAAGTTGGCGGTGGCGCGGATTTCGCCGAAATGAGGCGGTTTTTGGCAGCCATTCACAGTGTGGAACCGACATGATCTGCCAAAGCGGTAGCTGCATTTCGTCATGCTCCGCCACGACTTGGTGGTCGCCGACAAGTTCTTCGTATTCGATGCCCTCGAAGCCCAGTGGGGCGCCGAACCTGACGGCCCAACTTGGGCTGAGCGGCCAGTACGTTCAGTTCAGCGTCTGCAAGTCCTCGGGCACGTTCTCCAACGACCTCAAGGTCGAGGTCGGCGACTGGATCACCGGTTACTACATCAGCACCACGATCAACCCTACGGGGGGTAGTTGTTCAAACTGGATCACGCTCAACATCAACTATGGCGCCGTCAAGACGAACACTGTGCTGCAAAATCAGGCGGTTCGCGTGATCTCGCCCGCAAGCTGTGCCAGCAAATTCGATAGCGGCTGCAACCCAACCGGAGGCTCTTGTGGCTACTGCTGGGCGGGCTCAACCGGCAAGGCGCTCACGGCGACCTGCAAGTGGAAATAGCCAGTCGGCTACAGGGTTCGGGCAAACTTCGACTGCATCTCCCTGGCAACTACCCGGCAGCATAGCGCCACTGCGAACGCTGCAGGGTTGTGACTACATGCCTTCCGCCATGGCGCCGCGCGTGGGGTGTGCCCGCGGCCGAACTGGCTATCTCCTCTACCACCCCACCACCCACCAAACCAGCACCGCGAACGCCACCACCGCCACCACCGCCACGGCCCACGTCCAATCCCGCGGGCCTTTCTGCCGCGGCGCCTCGGCCACCGGCCGCACCAGCGGTTCCATCGCCACCGTTTCCGCCAACGCCTGCCGCACCAGCGGGGTCATGGCCAGCGTCCCCGCTACCGGGTCGGCACCTTGCGGTGCCACGGCCGGCCGCGCGGGCACCTCCGTGGACGCCACGAATTCTGGCTCCTCGAGCGGCGGCGGCGCCACCATGGCAGGCACGGGTGGTGGGACCTCGACACCTTGCGTCGCCTGACTCGGCCGCCGGAGCGGCCGCATCTGCAAGGTGGGCGGCTCGTCGGCCAGGTTTTCCGGGCTGCGCCGCAAGAGCTCGCGGGCAGCGTCCAGCGAGCGAAGCCGCTCTGTATGCGGCCAGGTCAACAGCCCGTTGACCAATGCGACCAACTGCGGCGACGCGCACTTGGGGCAGTCCTCCACCTGCAGGGGGCGCGGCGGCTCGCGGCCGATGGTGACGATGAGCCGCGCCATCGTCGCCGCTTCATACGGATACTTGCGGGTCAGCGCGTGGTACAGCGTCACACCGAGCGCCCACAGGTCTACATCCGCGGTCACCGCCTCGCCGCGCGCCTGTTCGGGCGAGAAGTACTGCGGCGTGCCGGCAACGAACCCGGTCGTCAGGCTCGCGCCAAGGTCTCCGTCCAGCGACTTGACGATGCCAAAGTCGATGAGCCACGGGTGCAGACGCCCTTGGCGCTCGGCGACGATGATGTTGCCGGGCTTGACGTCCCGGTGCACCAGGCCTTCCGCATGGGCGGCAGCCAGTGCATCGAGCAGTCCGGTGGCCAGTTCCAACGCTGCGACGCCGGTCAGGCCGCCCTCGCGCTTGATGCGCTGGTCCAGGGGTTCGCCTTCAAGCCATTGCATCGCCATGTACAGTAGTTGGTCTGGACCCAATGCCCGCGGGTTGGTATCCAGCGCGACGTCGGTGGCCAACGCGAGCCCGCGCCCGTTCGCCCGTGCCACGCCGAGGTCAACCACCCGCACGACATGCGGAGACTGCACCCGTTCAAGTGCCCGCGCCTCTCGGACGAAGCGGGCCACAAACTTGGGGTCGGCCGCCATTTCTGGACGGATGACCTTGACCGCCAACGATCGATCGCTGCCTTCGGCGGTCGCCCGGAACACTTCGCCCATGGCGCCCGCACCGATGCGCGGTCCGAACGTGAAGCGCTGCGGCAGATTCAGGCCTGTCAGGTTTTCGGGCAGGGACATGGGGCACCCTTGGCGGCCAGTGGCCGAGCGGTCGTTGCAAGCGTACGCCCGGCAGCCCGCGCGCGGCAAACGACTTTGCGCACGGCGCGCTCTGGACTCGCCGCGTTTCGCGCCACCGCCTCGCCCGCTCGTCCGTCCAACTCACGCCCGCGCCGCCCGCCCCTCCAGCGCCGCATCGATCGCCCGCAGCGCCGCCAACGCCCCGCTCGCCATGCCGATCTGCCCGGCGGGCGCCTCGCATTCGCGCGGGTTGATGCGCACCAGCCGCGCGCCGCGGCGCTCCACCAGCCGCTCGCAAAACAGCCGAACTGTCGGAATCGCAGTGCCGGCACCAAGTTCCACCGCCACGATGCGTCCTGGCCCGACGGTCTTGAGCCAGTGGTGCAAGTTGGCCTCCTGCGCCGCCGTGCGTTGTCCGTCCCATTGCCAGTCGCCAAACATCAGGATTTGTGGGCGCGCAACGCCGCCGCAGCTCGGGCACGCCGGCAAAGGCGCGACGGCCAGGAATTCGGCCTCGTCGACAGTGACCTGCACGTCGTGGCCCGACCACGGCGACTGGCCGCACTCTGCCACACACTGCAGGTGGTGGATCGAGCCGTGGCACTCGACCACCCGATCCGGTGTGAACCCGCTGCGCTGGAAATGGCCGTCGACATTGCTGGTGTACGCGAAGGCACCGTGGCGCTTCGCGCGCGCCCACGACAGCAGGATGGCGAACCCTTCGTGAGGCGATGTCGCGCGGTAGAGGTTCAGCCGGTGGCCATAGAAGCCCCAGGCCGTCGCCGGGTCGCGGGTGAACCAGCGCGGGTTGGCCAGTTCCTCAAAGCGCAGCCCCCTGCGGCAAAACGCGGGGTAAGCACGCCAGAACCCCTCGGTGCCGCGGAAGTCCGGCAGCCCTGAGTCCACGCCCATGCCCGCACCGGCGCCGACCACCAGGGCGTCTGCTTCGGCAATCCAGGCGGCGGCGGTCGCGATGTCGGCAGGGTCGATCATGCTGCGCCGTGATCCGGGTCAGGCTTGCCGGGGGCCGACATACTGGGCGCAGGGCGGCGCGACGTCAAGCGCAAGGTGACGTACTGAAACCAAAGAGGAGTTCGCTGAAATTCCGATTGCCAAGCCAACGCTTGTCGGGGTTGAAGCGTGCTGCGAACACTTCCATGGTTCCGGGCGGAAGGCGTCTCTGTTATCAACACCTTCCTACGGAGCCAGCCGCACACGCGCCCAACCGTCCGCCTCGCGCGTGTACAACAGCCGGTCGTGCAACCGGATCGGCCGGCCCTGCCAGAACTCAAGGCAAACGGGCGCAAGGCGCCAGCCCCCCCAGTGCGGCGGCCGCGGCACCGTGCCTTCGCCAAAGCGCGCCACCTCCGCGTCGACCCGCGCCTGCAACTCCTCGCGGTCAGCCACCACGCGACTTTGCGGCGAAGCCCACGCGCCGACTTGGCTGTCGCGCGGCCGGGTCGCGAAATAGGCGTCGCTGTCCGTCGCAGCGATGCGCTGCACGTGGCCCTGAACGCGCACCTGGCGCTGGCGGGCCGGCCAGAAGAAAAGCAGCGCGGCCTTGGGATTGGCGTCGAGTTCGAGGCCCTTGGCGCTGTGGTAGTTGCCGAAGAACACGAAATGGCCGCCGTCCACGCCCTTGAGCAGGACCGTGCGCGCGTTCGGCAGCCCGTCGGCCGCGGCCGTGGCCAATGTCATCGCGATGGCGTCCGGGCCGCAGGCTTCGAGGGCCGCGCGCAGCCAGTCGTCGAACAGTGCCAACGGGTCCGCCGGGGCGCTGGCCTCGCGCAGCTCGTCGATGCCGTAGTCCTCGCGGATGCTCGAAAGATTGCCTGGTTGCACGTCTGCTCCTGGACCGTCCCTGCTGGGCCTACCGTAGCGCGTGAGCGTTGTCCCGTGCAAGCCCTGCTGCGCAGCAACCGCCGGCCGTCGCTCTACGGGCGGTCGCCACCGGTGCTGGCGCGTTGCACCGGAGCCTACTTGTGCCCACCCGCAGCGGGGGGCTCGGCCTTGGCGCCCTTGCCAAGGAACCACTGGTGATCGCTGCTGTTCAGCACTTCCTCGATCTTGGCGTGCAGGGCCTGGGCCTTGGCCGCCTTGCCAGGATCGGCGCTGCCCTTGAACTTCTCGACCAACTCGTTGAGCAACGGGATGAAGTGCCCGTAGAAGTTGCGAGCGATCTCGTAGGTGCCGTGCCAATGGGTGTAGTCGGGGGCCATCATCGACGCGCCGTGGCGGGCCCGGCGGCCCTCGTGGTGCCAGATTTCGTACCACACGAAGTCGATCATCGACGAAAAGCCTGGACCCAGCAGCGGCTTGGCCAACTCGTGCAGCGCCATCCCGGGCTTGGCAAACTTGTCGTTGTACAGCGTGATGGTGGCGTCGTATTGCGCGTAGAACGAGTCGGCCCACGTTTCGTTGTGGCACGCCGTGCATACCTCCTTCATGTTGGCGCGGCGCTTCTCCCAGCTGACCTTGGCGCCGGCCAGGCCCATCTTGGCGTCGGCGGCGTCGGGCCGCACCGACAACACTGGGCGGTTGTTCCAACTGATGCGCATGCCGATATCGTGGGTCACGGGCTGCTTGCGGGTGGCCGACATGTGGCAGGTCGCGCAGGTCGGGGCGGCGGTGTAGTCCTCGCCGACGATCCACTTGGCGCTGTTCAGGTTCATCTTGTCGACGTTGGCCGAGTAGGCGATGCCGTGCTTGCTCTCTTCGTAGATTTCTTTCTGCGGGTGGTCCGGGCCGAGGTGGCACTTGCCGCAGGTGTTGGGCTGGCGCGCCTGGGCGGCCGAAAAGTCGTGGCGCATGTGGCAGGCGCTGCACGATCCCTCGGTGCCGTCCGGGTTGATGCGGCCAACGCCGCTATTGGGCCACGAGGCTACGTCCAGCTTGCCGTCCTTGACGACCTTGACCGGCGAGCCGTGGCACTGCCAGCAGCCGTTGACCGCAGCGGCCGAGTTGCCGTTGGGAAATCCCGGTGACTTGAACGCCCGATTGCCCTGCACGACTTCAGCCAGGTGGTTGTCAATGGAACCGATGATGCGGCCTGCCTTGCTGTGCCGCGATCCGAGGAACTCGGCGACCTCGCGCGCGTGGCAGTTCGCGCAGTCCTTTGGCGTGACCAGGATCGAGATGAGCTGCCCGTTGTGGTCGAAGGCATCGGCGTCGCCCTTGTCGGCCTTGTGGCACTCGTAGCATCCGACGTTGCCGCGGTAGTGCTTGCTTTGACCCCACTGCTGATAGATGCCGGGGGAGTCGTCCTTGTGGCAACCCAGGCACTCCTTGGTTTCGCTGCTGATGCTCGCGGGCAGACCGCTTTGCGAACCGGCGGTCTTGGTGGGCGCCTTGTCGCCGGGCTTGTCCGCGGCGTGGACGGGTGAGTGCATCAGGGCGACCGCAGCCAGAACAGCGGCGATTGACGGGAAGAGCAGATGGCGCATGACGAACCTCACTTGGCGGCGCTCCCGCCGCACGGCGACGCAAACGGACGCCGCACTGCGGCGGCGCACGCCTTCAGCGGATGACGATGTCCGATGAAAAGGGACGACGTTCCGGCCGGCGAAGCCAGAGAGGGGCGGCGCCTACCGCCTGGGCGGCGGAGTGGGCGAGGCGCTTGCACGGGGAACGTCCATTCGGTCACCGCTTGGCGACCGGGCCGGCGAGTTGCGGCCGGCGAGCGAATGGTGCCCCCGCGTACAGCGCGATTCAATGCTTCAAGGGATAAAAAAGTCCATTGCGCGTCACGGTTGTGTAAGCGAGAGGTCGCGGCGCAGCACCTTGCCAAGCCGGCGACGCAGACCTAAGATTGCGCCCCCTTTTGGCCACGCCGGCTCGGAGACCGCACCATGTCCTTCTTTGGCAACAAGAAACCCCTCAAGACCATCGCCCCGCTGGAAACCGCAAAGACCGTGTTTGCAGATTTCGCCACCTCGCTCGGCGATTTCCGCATCCAGCTCTTCGTGGACCGCGCGCCGCAGACTTGCACCAATTTCATTCAGTTGGCCGAGGGAACGGTGGCCTGGAAGAACCCGTTCAACGGAGCCGAGGAGCGCCGGCCCTACTACGACGGCTTGGTGTTCCACCGTGTCATCGACGGCTTCATGATCCAGGGCGGTTGCCCCAAGGGCGAGGGCACTGGCGGCCCCGGCTGGCAGTTCGGCGACGAGTTCCACCCGACCGCGCGCCACAGCAAGGCTGGCATCCTGTCGATGGCCAACGCCGGTCCGGGCACCAATGGCAGCCAGTTCTTCGTCACGCTGGGCCCGACGCCGCACCTGGACAACCGCCACTCGGTGTTCGGAGAAGTCGTCAGCGGCATGGACACCGTGGCCAAGATCGGCAAGACCCCGTGCGGAGCCGGCGACCGGCCGCGCACGCCGGTGGTCATCCAGACCGTCAAGATCGTCCGCGCGTAGGCCATTCGTCCAGCGGAGTCGTCGATGAAACGCAGGGGTGTGGGTGGCGTCGTGGCGCTGGCCGCCGCGGTGGCGGGCGCTTGCAGCGAGCCGACGGACTGCGGCCGCGAACCTGGGCGGTGCCTGCCTGCCGCCCACGCGGTGAGGCCGACAGGCCCCGCGGTTCCAGGTCTGCCGCCCGCCGTCGCCCAGCCGACGCTTGTCGCCGGCCGACCGCTCAAGGTCCGCGTCGGCGACCGCGAGATCGCGGTTCCGCAAGGCAGGCCGGCGATGCCGCCGGGCGACACAATGGCCGCGCGTCGCCGCCCGACCGCGCCGCAGCCCGAGGCGCCCGCCGCTGGCGCCGACGATCCCCGCGCCAAGGTGCTGCGCGAACTGCTCGCCACGGCGCTTCCGGCGATCGGTGCCCGAGATTTCAAGCAGTTGGCCGGGGTGTGCTCCAAGCGTTTCGCCGCCCAGCTCAAGGACATTGAAGCCAACCACGCCGAGCGGTTCTGGCGCCACCTCGGGCGCTTTCCGTCCGTGCTCGGGTCCAGCGACGTGCGCTTTCGCATCGAACCGGGCGAGGGCGACGGCCGCACGCAAGGCCTGGTCACCGCCGGTGGCGCTGAACTCAAGCCAATCCTGGTGCAGGAAGACGGCCAGTGGAAAATCGACCGATTCTGACAGCGCGTCCTAGCGGAGGTACCACGATGAAACTCAAGCTATTGACCTTGCTGGCCCTGGTCGCCGCCGCGGCACTGGGCTGCAAGAAGAAAGAGGTCCCAGTCGTTGCAGCAACCAACGCAGCCGCTCAAGCCGGCAACCTTGAACCCGTGCCGGCCGATCCGCCCGCGCCAGCCACGGCGGTGTCGGCACCCGCCGCGGCGACTGCGACCGCGGAGGCCGAGCCCAAGGAGGCCGATCTGTCCAAGAACGCGTGGAACCTGCCGCCGCGCGGTACCAGCGCCAAGGACGGCGACCGCTGCTATGTGTTGATGGCCGGTCGGGATCGAACCTATGCCGACGCACGCAAGCCCTACAACCTCTTTGCGCAGGACATCGGCGAGGTCAAAGGCGACGCCATCACCATCAAGGAGTTGACCGGCGGAACCTACAGGACCACGGGACTTTTCGTCATCCCCGCCGGCAGCCAACCGGGCGAGGTGGCGGTCGGCGACATGGTGCTGGCCGAGTGGGCCAGCGAACTCAAGCACGCCACCGTCACCAAGGTCGAGGGCGAGAAGATGACGGTCCGCTACACCGACCTGCCCGATTCGTGGCCCGAGGTGCAACTGGTCAAGGTGCTGTCGCCGCGCGAGGTCACCAAGCAGAAAGAGGGGCTGCACCCCGGCAACTTTGCCATCGCCAAGGGCGAACAGGGCCGCGACGAACTGTTGCTGCTCATCGCCGAATCGGGTGACAACTGGCTGGTTCGCAAGTTCTCGCACTTGGTCGCCGCCACCGCCAAGAGCCAGTTGCGGCCGATCCCGCTCAAGCCCGCGCTCAAGGTCGGCCAACTGGTGGAGGTGCCGTGGGTCGGCCAGATGTACCAGGGCAAGGTGGTCAAGGTCAGTGGCACGCGCGTCGAGGTGCGCGCCGAGGGCGTGGCCACCAAGGAGCCGGTCGTCGCATCGCTGGGTCAGGTCGCGCCCGTCGAGGCCAAGGCAAAGCCAGACGACAAGGCAGCCAAGCCCGCCCAGTAGGTCCGCGTCGGTGGGTCAGCGCACGGCCAAGGTCACCGTCGCCATGGCCAAACCGCCGCCCTCAGGCTTGGGGAAAACCAAGCGCCGGAATCGTTCGGTGATGCACTGCACCGCGGCAGTCGCGGTCATCGTCGATTTGGGCGTGGTCACCGCCAGAACCGCGCCCTCGGGCGAAATCGCGAGCTGAACTACAACCATGCCGCCGACGTTGGTGCCGCGCGTCGCCTCGCGCTCGACGCAGTAGCGGATCTGGCCGAGGTTGCGCATCGCGATGCGGCGGACGATGTCCGGCGACAGACCGCCAGACACGTCGACGTTGCCCACCGCGACGCGCAGTGCCTCGGGTTCGCTTTCCTCCGCACCGGCTCTGCGCAGCGCCAGGTTGGCGTCGCCGTAGTACACGTAGGCCAGATAGGTCGGGTCGCCGGTCGCGGCAAAGCGCGCCCGCACCTGGCGCACCGCCTCGGCGACCAGCGCACCGTCGCGCGACAACGCCGATTGGTAGAACGCCGCTGCAGCGTCCGAAGCCGCCCTGTCGCCGAGCGGCCACAGGCCGCCGATGTAGCCGCTGGCCCCGGTCTCGAGCACCGCCGGCCCCCAGCCGTCGACGAACCCCGCGGTGCGCTCCGCCCGGCCCACCTCGCATGCGTTGAAAAAGACCAACGGATGGGCGCCGCCCCAGTTCCCGCCGAGTCCCTTCCAGGCAAGGAGCGGCAACTCGCGGTCGGCCAGGCGGATGGTGAACTCGGGCGACGCCTTGTCGGCCTGGGCGCTGGCCTGCCCATGGCCGGCGAAGTGGACGAGGCTGATGGTGGTCGGCTGCTTGCCGGCCACCAGCGACTTGACCGCTGCGAAGTCGCCAGCGAGCTTGCGAAAGCGGTCGCTGCTGGCGCCAGCGATGGCCTTGAGTTCCGCTTCCTGGGCAGGCAGGGCTGCCGCAGCCGCATAGCTCGGCGCCACGACGTAGACCCCCGCCACTTCGAGTTGTGGCGGCGGGCGGTGGAGCACCTGGGTGCCAGGGGTGATGTGCCACCGGGCGATGCGGTAGTCGACGCCCAGGAAGTCGGTTTCGCCGCCACCGGGCTTGGGTGCGACCAGCAACTCCCACGGCAGCCGTGGGTTGTTGGTGTAGATTTGGATGGCTCGAAACTGCCCGCCGAGTTGGCCGATCAGGGTCGCGAGCGCCTGCTTGAACAGGAGCGGCGTCGCGTTGGCGTAGAGTTCCTTGCCGAAACCGCGCAGCAATAGGCGGGTTTCTTCGGTGCGGTCTGCGGCCGGCGCAGGGGCGGGTTCGGCTCCAAACGTCTCGGCCCCGCGCGAGATGCGCTGTACGAACCGGGCGTATTGGGCGTCGAGCCGCTGTCCGAGGTCGGCGGGAAAGCGCTCGAAGCCCGCGCTCGGTTGCAAGTGCGGCGACTGCACCAGGATTTGCGCTTCGTCCGGCCGGCTCGGATCGCCGCCGTGCAGCACCCACAGGGTCAGGTCAGGCACCGGATCGGCAGCGGCGACGTTGGCGGCCACCCCCTGCACCGCGGCGGGCTTGGTGGGCGCAGCCGGCGCCTGTGCGGGAGCCGGCCCAGCCGCGACCTCCGCATTGCCCACGGCAATGGGTTTGCTCACCTTGGCCAGGAAGCGCCCCTTGAACCAGAACGTGACGAACACATCGGGCGCGCGTCCCACCAGCGCCGGCCGCGCCCGCAGCTTGAAAAGGGCAGGTGTCGAATCGCCGACCTTGGGCAGACTGAGTTGGGCCATGGTGTCGCCGAGCACGTCAAACCCGGGCGCCGCCACTGCGACGTCGATGGTCCACGGGCCAGGGGTGTCGTCGAGCTCCATCTGCAGCTTGCCCTCGGCCGTGGCCGCGCCTTGCTGCACCTTGACGTCGACGACGACCTTGCGCTCGGTCAGCGATACCTGCAAGCCAAAGATCTGGCCCACTTCGGCGCGATCCGGCGCCTCCAACGTCGGAAAGCGCTCGATCGGCGCATGCCTCCTGCGTGCCATCCCGCGCCCGCCGCCGCTGCCATAGCCGTTGCCGGAGCCCACCCCTCCGCCGCGGCCGACGGTGCCGAGACCACCGACGCCAATGCTGCCCTCGCCACTGCCGCCGCCGCCGCGGCCCGTGCCCGAGAGCCCGAGTCCGCCCTTGCCAAAGCCATCACCGATCGCGCCACCGAGGTCGCCGTCAGACTTCCTCCTTTCGCCGCCGACCTTGGACCCGCCCGGTGCCACGGCGTCTTTCTTGGTGTCCCTGGCCAAGCCGCCCCCGCCCGTCGGTGGAGGCGGGGCTTTCTTGGCGCTGTCGCCATTGGGCGGCGGTGAAGGTGGCGACGGTGAAGGTGGCGACGGTGAAGGTGGCGACGGTGAAGGTGGCGGCGGTGGCGGCGGCGACGCTGGAGGCCGCGACGGTGGAGGCGGCGACGGTGGCCGGGCCGAGGCGGCCGGCGCTCGCGGCAAGCGGGCCAGCACCGTATCCGCGCGCTCGTCGGCCTCCGCTGCGGGTTCCACCGCCGCCAACGCGAGGCCCGCGTCGCGCGCGAACTGCGCCGCCTCGCCCAGCGTCACTTGCCCATCGCCATTGCGATCGCCGTGGCCCACCAGCCCGGCCAGGGCGTGCCATGCCAAGCGTCCGAGATCCTCGGGCGGCCGGACGGCGTGCGCCAGAACCGCGCACTCTCCTGCACACGCCATGGGCTTGGCGGCTCCCGGGGCCGGCGCGTCGACAATGGCCACCACGGGTCCGGCCTTGCGTGCACGGGCCACCAGGTCTGTCGCTGCCGTGGCATGGCCCATGTCTCCGGCCGCCGCCGGCGTCAACACGACCTGCCACGCGCCGTCCGGGCCGGTCGCACCGCGCGCCAGCACCACCAGCCACAGCCGCGCTGGGCGCAGGGTGGCCAGCCGATCGAGCTCTGCGTGCACGCCACCGACCGTGGCCCTGGGCCCGCCAAGCACCGCCAGACGCGCGGGCTGTACCCCTTTGCGCAGCAGGAACTCGGCCCACCCGAGTCCGAGCGCAGTGGCATCGGTCGCCAGCGGGTCGGCGGCTTGGTGGGCCACCACCACCAGCGCGGCGTCGTTGTTGGCGTCCGCGACCAGCGAGCGCGGTGCAACGGGAACCACCATCCGTTCGACCGGTTGCTGGCCGGCGGCGTCCAGGGCCAGCAAGGCCAGTGCAAGGACCCACCAGCGAGAGCGCCCAGCGCGCGACAGCATGGCAAACCTCATGCGGCGGACGAACCGCCTACTTGACCGTCCCCACCAGCGCCGCACCCACCGCGGAGAAGCGGATGCCGATCGAGGCCGACTCCTTGCCGCCGTCGCCGTCCACGTCGATGTCGAGCACGAGGATCTGGGCCACGAGCTCCAAAATCTCCTGCTTGCTCAAGCCCAAGCCGCCAAACAGGCTGGCATCCACGGCGTTGATCATGTCGATGACAGCGGCCTGGGGCACCGCCCCGCCCAATACGCCCTGGACGCCGACGATCGACTTCTTGTCGGCCGCGAACTCGACAGCGCCTTGGATGCGCGCGCCCTTGACGTAGAGCGTCGCGTTCTTGGCGCCGAGCAGGTCGGCATCCATGGCAAAGACCGTGTCCTTGGTGCCCGCGTTGAGCTTGCCGTTCTTGACCGTGGCGTCGCTGAACGAGAACTTGGGTTTGCACTGCGCCGTCAGCCCCGACTGGCCGACCAGCCATTTGCAGACGTCAGCGTTCTTCTTGCAACCGGCTTGCTCGGACTCTTGCGCCATTTCCGCGTAGTACAGGTTCAGCGTGAACGGCACACCTTCGCCCACGTAGCCCGCGAACTCGGCGACGAAGGTCAGCGTGCCCTCGCTGACGCCGTTGATGAGCGGGGTGTTGAGGAAACCAGAGAGCACGGCCGCGCTGTTGTCCACGCCGTCGGCGCAGTTGCCTTCCGGTGCGCACGTTTTGGCGTCGCCGTCGACGTCGATGCCCTGGCCCGCTTTGCCCGAGTTGCCGATGAGAAACTGGGTGAGTTTGCCCGCCGTCGGCCCGAACAGCAGGTCGCACTTGGGGCACTGGAAGGTCTTGACGCCAACGCAGACCCCGCCCGTACAGGCGTCGGGCGAGGTGCAGGGCTCGCCGTCGTCGCACGCTTGCTTGGTCAGGGCGTGAACGCAGCCCATGCCCGGCTTGCACGAGTCCAGGGTGCAGCCGTTGTTGTCGTCGCAGCCCAGTTTTCCGGTGCCGGCCTTGCAGGTGCCGTCGGCGCACAGGTCGCCGGTAGTGCACGGGTCGCCGTCTGCGCACGGCCCCGGGGTGACCGCGGTCTTGCAGCCGGCCTTGGCGTCGCAACTGTCGGTGGTGCAGGGGTTCTTGTCGTCGCAGACCGCGACGGTGCCGGTACACGCGCCCGCAGGGTCGCATGCGTCGCCCTTGGTGCAGGCGTTGCCGTCGTCGCATGCGGTGGGCGCGAGGCTGAATTCCACAGCGGATTTTGCGGTATTGCACACCCGGCAAGGATCGCCGGACTTCGCTGCGCCGTCAGCCACGCAGCCGGTGCCTGTCACGTGGCACCACGCGGGCTTCGGTGCGTGGCTGCACGCCCCGCCGGTGCCGCAGCCGTCCGCTGTGCAGTCGAGGCCGTCGTCGCAGACCTTGGGCGTGCCCGCGCAGCCCGATGCTCCGCACTGGTCGCCCGTCGTGCACGGGTCGCCGTCGTCGCACGAACTGCCGTGCCGGCCGGGACCGCAGGCTCCGCCACTATCGGCGCCCGCATCGCCGGCCGCGGTCGAGCCAGTCGTAGCGGAATCGGAACACGCGACCAAGGGTGGAATCGCTGCGACAAGAAAAGCAAGAAGGGCGCAACGCACGGGTACCTCCAGGCCGCGCATCGTAGCGCAACATCGGGCGAGGATCCGAATTTGGGGGTGCAGAAGATCCGGCCGATGATCACCCATTTGCCCGTGCGAACCGCCGCCTGCCGTGAGCGGGGCCGAACAACGCAGAGCTGCATCTGGGCGCGTCCCTGCGGGACCGGGCTCTAGTCCGTGTTACATCCCACCCCCACCGCCCCTCAAATCCCATTTGGCCTGGCAAACATGCGTTCCGTTCCGGCCGCGCCCGTGGGGGCGCGCCAGAACGGAACGCCCCACCTCCGACCAGCGACCTGTCTATCCCAGCGGTAGCGCCGGCTGCGCTTCACTCACCGGCGACTGCACCGCCACCCAGCCCGCTTCGGTCCGCATCACCCGCTTGCTGTCTTCCAGCGCTGCCAGTGCATCGCCAAGCCGGCTGTTGTTGACCCGCAGTTTCTCGCGCATCGCTTGGCGCGTGATCGGCGCTCCATGCCGC
>Ga0194120_10008546_pt1 | contig 13452 bp, 13 predicted proteins | sample TA2MahCa65mmetaG_FD_148642 | JGI IMG/M metagenome (GOLD analysis project Ga0194120, IMG submission 148642) | Freshwater microbial communities from Lake Tanganyika, Tanzania - TA2015019 Mahale Deep Cast 65m | ecosystem: Environmental > Aquatic > Freshwater > Lake | place: Tanzania: Lake... | reverse complement strand
CGTGGATTTCTGACAGACCTACTTCCGATGGCCTGCCGTGTTGAACGCCGGCGTTCGCCGCACGCGCAATCTGGTTGACGTTAGCGCCGATCCGATTGAGCTCGCGCAGGATCGCGCGGAGCGCTTCACGTTCGTCGGGAGAAGGTTGCACCGGCGATCGCAATCGCGATCGCACGAGGGCGACGATCCAGCCGGTCCGCGTCATACCCCGCCGATGCGCGATCTCGGAGAGCTGGCGCATTTCGCTGTCGCGAAAGCGCAACGTGATCTTCTCAGGCCTGCCGATCGGCAATGGCGCTGCGCAAGGCGAACGCATCTCGAGCACATCAGCGATGAGCCGCCGCATGAGCGCGGATTTGCCGCCCTCGATTACGGCAAGCGCCGCAAAGCGCGCCGCCACGTCGTCGGGAATGCGAAGCGAGATCAGCGCCATTGGCCGCCGACCATGTCGCGATGTATTACATCGCTGGCGCAAAGCCTATCCTGCACTCCAAACGCTTCGAACGATCTCTTTCCGCGTGATGGTCGGCGGTTGGGATTTACGAAGAAAGGAGCGCCTCGGTTCGGTACCGACCGAGTGACGCTCAACATGGCGCAATCTCTTCGATGCGCAGCTCGGAAACCGGAACTTCCTCTGTCTGACCGGTTTCGAGAAAGCGAACGGACGCGAACCGGGTCCCTTTGTTCGCAGGTCCATCAGTGAGCAAGTGGCCTGCGCGATCGCCGTGCTGCACCAGGATCAAAACAGCGGATTTGCTGCTGCGTTGCTCGTGTGGACTGCGCGCACGTGCAGAAGTTTGGTGGCGCTCGTTCGGAGCAGACCGCGGAATATTCGGTCTTGAGCTCTCGATGGCTGGAGCGGAGTTCGGAATATCGCCGGACGCATTCAGAGCGGACGTGAACGATGGATCACGCAGCTCGTGCGCGACTCGCCGCGCTTGAGCATCGGTGAAGCTTTCCTGCGTCGAGCAGACCTGTTCGATCGCTTCGGGTTGCGCGCGCCATGCCTGGTAGAGTTCATAAACCGCGCGAATTGAGGAAGTGTGGATCTTCGTCTGAAGAAAAGCCGGCATTTTTGGAATGACAGCGAAACGCGAGACCCAATCCCTCGGCTTGCCGAGTTTGCGGGCGATATCAGCCTGCCTCTCCCCTTCTTCGAGCCGCGCCACGATGAAGTCAGCGATTTCAGCGGTGGCAAGATCGTCACGCTGAATGTTTTCGATGATCTGCGCATAGCGATCGGGCGCACATCCCTCTTGGACGATAGCGGGCACTGAGTCGAGGCCGACGAGTCGCGCTGCGCGATACCGGCGCGCGCCCATTATGATGAAGTAACGCCCCGGGACATCGCTAGGTCGGACAACGATGGGCTGCAATATGCCCACAAGCCGGATCGAGTCCGCGAGCTGGGTGAGCTCTTCTTCGCTGAAGAGGCGCCGCGGCTGGCCGTGATCTTCGTCGATCTGGGAGAGCGGGATGAGCAGCGGGCGGCCATCCATGCCTGGGTTCCGCGTAGCGGCATCGACGAGGTCTTTGAAGCTTAGGTCGAGAGCCATCCGATCCCCTCCTCAGCCGGCGCGTTCGACGATGTTGGCCAACACGGCCCGAATCTCGCGGCCGGCTTCCTGCGCCGAACGCCGCTTCAATGTCCATACTGGCGCTCGTTCGGCGACCGCTTCCGCGTAGCCGTCGCGCGCCACGACGTGGCCAGGGAAGACATATTTGCCAGCGTCCCGAAGCAGTTGCTCGAGATGCGCCCGCTGACGTGGCGACTTGCTGTTAAAGAGAGATGGCAACAGGCCGAGAAACGTCGCATCGGACCGTCCATATCGTTTTTGGACGCCAACGAAGGTTTGCAACAGTCCCTTCACGCCCTTGACCGAGTAGTCCTCGAGATAGATGGGAGAGAGCACATGAGTGGCGGCAACAAGGGCCGCTACGCTGCGCAGCCCGAGAGAAGGTGGCGTATCGATGACGCATACGTCGAAATGCTCATTCGCCGCGGCGAGGTTCTGTCGCAGCGTCGGAATTGCAGCCGCATCGCCACGATCGACGTCGGTCAAGGAGGTATCGGCTGGAGCGAGGGTGAGGCCTTCGATTCCGCTGGGAGCGATCGGCGCCGCAGGCCGGAATAACCCCGCCGCGGAGGCGTTCCCTGCATGGCGGGCGAGAGTGTCGGTCGCGTTCGCTTGAGCATCTAAGTCGAGGATAAGGACGCGCCGACCCGCTTCCGCTAAATACCAGGCCAGATGCACCGCGAGCGTCGTCTTGCCGACGCCGCCCTTCTGGTTGTTGATCACGATCGTCTTCATGCGGCTGGTCGCCTTCAGAATGGAACGCCCGATACGAGCGGTGGCCAGAACCGTGGTTTGCACCACGGCGCCGACTTCCTGCGACCAATGACGCGACTCGCGATTGGAGTCGCCCTGTCACAATGGACAGGGTAAGGAAGCCAGGGCCGATGCGCCTCGTTTGCGCGATGAGATAGCGAATGTGATGATTGCGGCAGCCACGTTTTCTAGGGAGATTTACCTGGGTGGGTAATCAGTCCGGAAATAATGATCGGCTTGGTTAGCGGCGCGCCCGCGCGACGAGCACACACTGGCCCTTCAACGTGGTGCAAACCACGGATCCGATATTGCTGCCGCCAACGAAACGCTTCGTTGCCGCCTGGTTGAAGCGGTGGTGCAAACCACGGTGTTCTCGAAAGCTCGGTTTTGCCCTTTCTACGGGCATGCTCGTGACAGCCGTAACGAGCGCGGCAGGCGCGCCGACAACATGGCGCGCTTTTCTATTACAGCGCCGGATGCAGGGAGACCGGCGGCCACTGCCTGAGACATCAGTCGCCGCGATACTCTCCGTCGATAGGGCGCCACACCAAAACAAAAAAAGCTGCCAGCATCCGCTGGCGTCGTAAATCCGAACCAAGCGCAAGAGGCTGGGGCGGCGAGCGCCGCCCCAGCCTTCGCGTCACTTGCGCTTCACAGCCTTTTTCGCCGTCTCGGGCGCCGCGCCAGCCTCGTCCTCGCCGGACTTGTCCGTCTTGGCGGAGGCGAGGATCGAGAAGTCGTCGCAGTTTAGGTCGACGGTGTAGACCTTCTCGCCGTCCTTCTCGAAGCTGCCCTGCTTCAGCGTGCCGCGCGCAACCACCAGATCGCCGGGCTTGGCATAGTCGCCGACATATTTGCGTCCGCTGTCGCTCCAGATCGTAATTTCGTTCCAATACGGCTTGTCCTTCGTCTCGCCGTTGCGGTCCTTGAAGGCGTAATTGGCGCAGATCGAAACGCGCGTGGTTTGCCCCACTTCACGAACCTTGCCGATGCGGCCGAGGATCTGGAATTCCGCGAAAGTCTTCATCTTGCTCTCCATCGTTGGGGCGTCTGCCCCGGTTGCGATGGCTGTCCGTGATGGCCGCGAAGGCGATGTCCGAACCGAAGCGCTGTCAGGCGCGAGGCCGAAGCACCGCGGAGGACCCGAAGGCCGCGGCGATTTTGTTGCGCGAGGAATTGGCGCTCAAGCGCCAAGGGGAAAATCGTCGCGGCTTCGGGTTTTGGGCAGCGACTGCGGCCGTAGGACGAAACGCCATGCAACCGGAGGCGGGCGCATGTAACGGAGAGCGATGGGAATACGCAGTGAATGCGGATCGCCAGGAGCGGCGGGCCCTCAAGAAGAAGGGCGGCGTGCTGGCGTTTCTATTTGATCGCAGCCGCTATCGCGAGAACGTTCGGCGAAAACTGTAACGACGCACCCGGGAACGAAATCCATCTGAACGACGCCAAACGCAGCAAGAGTCACGCGCGCAAAATCGCTCGGTTACGGTCGCGCGGCGCCAATGATGAAGGCCGGAGTGAGACGGCGAGGCGGTCACGCCGGGTGCAACCGACAAATCGCTCGAGCGGACGTCGAGCCCGATATCGCCGCAGGTCGAGCAAAGGTGCACGGTGCCCGAATTTCGCCTTGCTGCCCGACTGCAATGTCGAGTCGATTCGTGGCGAAGCGCAAGCTGCCGTGAACCGACGGCGGCATATTGCACATCTGTTCCAAAAATCGGCGCCTGGCGCCGCAAAACAGAGAACCAAGCTCATGAGCATCTTCGGGAACATTGGGACTTTTATTAGGACCAGCGCGCAAGGCGTCGTGGAGGCTGTTATTACGCTCTTCCAAAGCTCGCATCCAAAACTCCCCAGACACTGCACCCCGATCAACACGTCCGACACGCTTGATCACAATTCATCGAGTGGATCCGATGACCTCGAACTTGCGATGACCGCCCTTGCTGGAGACGTGACGAATTGCTCTCACGGGGGAGTAGAATTGAATGAACCTTTACATTTCGAATTTGCGGAACCCGCTGTATCCGCCCAAGAAGTGGCGGCGGACAGCGCTGGTAAGGCAACTTTGTCGAGGGAGTGTTGCGATCCCGAACTTGCGACGACTGATGTCTCCCCTCAAAACACGGCGAATGGTTCTCCTGGGCGCGTGTCGAGTGAAACCTGCGATCTTGAATTTGCGACGCCCTGCATCTCCGCTGGAGACGCGGCAAGTAAACGGTCGAAGCCAGACAACAATGCGGTGAGAAAGAGCGCGCCGAAAAAGAAAACGCAAGTTGCTAAAAAAGCTGCGGCCAAAACACCCAAACAAGGTCGATCGCGCGCTGGGGCGAGCGTTTCTTCTTAAGTTTGCCAATCCCTAAAGAGTTTCGTCGAAATCACAGGCCCCCGACCGCATGAGGGCGCCTCCGCGCTGTGCAGGGGCTGCCTTATTCAGTATATGCCACGGTGATCCGAATTCTCGGCGATGGCGCGATCTCGGTCTCTTGAGAAGGCATGTCGCAATTGCCGTGATTTGGTCAAAGGGCGTCGTTGCGCCGGTGTGATGAAACTGTCCCTGACGTGCGCCTCACTCCGGCCGCGAGAATCAGTTCAGTTGGCTTCATTGGGCTGAGGGGGTGTTGCCAACACAGCGGAGGCTTGATCCGATGGCGCATCGCAACACCCAGCACGTTGTTCTGAACGACACCCGGTGGTTGGCGAAGGTGACCTACAAATCGGATAATGGCCTGACTGGCATTAACTATCCTTTCGACACCGTCGAAGAACTCACGGATCTGGTCGAGGCCGCACAGGAGCGCGGTAGGATCATCGAGATCGAGATCTTATTGAGCGGACGCCCAGGCCAGGCATCAGAGTCATGGCCGTGGGGAGCGCGAAAAACCTTGGGGGGTCATGCCGCGAGATTGATCGCCCCAAATGAATGCGCAAAATTTTTCGACGCTGCTGGATACGAGCCGGTTTAAGACGAATCCGCTTTAGAGGAAGCAACTAGGCCGCCTTCTTGTGCAGACTGTCGATGTAAGCCGTCGCCTTGTCGACAAGCGTCGAGACCTGCTTCTGCGCGACCGGCAGATATTCCTTCGCCTTGAGAACGACCGGCTGCAGCTCGCTCAGCGCCTTTTTCGTCAGCGGCTGCGTCTTCAGCTTCGACCACTCGGCGGGCAGCTCGAAATTCGCAAGCCAAGCGAGCGCCTTCTCGGACAGCGGATGCGCCTTCAACGTCTCGAACTTGGCCTTAAGATCAATCGTTGAGAGATAGGCCAGCGCCGCCTTCGAACCTTCCTCGGCATGCTTGCGCGCGACGGGGAGAAATTCGACAAACTTCACGGCGCCGCGCTTCATCTCGCGCAGGGCGATCTCCGTTAGAATATTGGCCTTCAGCAGAGAGTAGAGTCTCGCGTTAACCTTGCGCAACTCGGCTTCGAGCCGCAAGATTGCATATTCCTGCTGCCTGAGCTGGTTGACGACGCCGTCATGCAGCGTGCTGACGCGCTGCAGCTCCGTCTCTAGCTTGTTCACATGATCCCTGATGGCGTCGACCATCGGGAACGAAAACTTACCGGCCTCGAGGTCGGCCAGTGCGCGTTCGCCTTCCGTTTTCGTAGCCATGCTCACTCCTCAATTCCGCTCGAAAGATCATCGACGGCGGACGATTAAAACTTCGTTTCAATCGAGCGAAACCCGCCTGTTTTTCCAATAGGAAGAGCATTGCCGAGGCGACTGACCTATAGGTGACCGGCAGCCGAACATTCTGGCGTCCGAGGCTCTCCTCATAGGTTCATGAGATGTGACCATGCACGACGTTGTCATCATTGGAGGCGGGCACAACGGGCTTGTTTGCTCCGCCTATTTGGCGATGGCAGGCCTCAAGATCGTCGTGCTCGATCAGCGTTCCGTAGTCGGAGGAGCCGCCGTCACAGAAGAGTTCAGTCCCGGCTTTTCCAATTCGATCGCCTCTTATACCGTCTCCCTATTGAACCCCGAAGATCATTCGCGATCTCGATCTCGCAGCCCACGGATTGCGCATCATCGAGCGTCGCAAGCGACTGCACCGGTTTCGATTGAAATGCTCGAAAGGGCACTTCAGTCTCGGCCAAGCCATTGAATTTCAATGACAGGCGAGTCCCGCCTTGAAGCGACAATCGACATAAGCAGTGGAAATCCGCCGCAGCCGTCAGCGCCTGAAATTATCAAGAACGCGGAACACCGGCTGTCCCGATGTTAACGTGACAACGCCTTCTTGACACCATTCACCGAACCACCTTCCCCTTCGCCTTTTTCCACGCGTCCACGCCGCCTTGGATGTGGCAGGCGGAGGACAGTCCCGCGTCTTGCGCGGCCTGCACCGCCATGGCCGAACGCTCGCCGAAGGCGCAATAGAAGACGATGCGCTTGCCCGTTGCGGCCACGAGTTCGTGCAGCAATCCGCCTTCGCGAATGTTTTCCTCCAATTCGTCATAGGGCATGTGGATCGAGCCAGGGATGACGCCTTGCGCTTTGCGCTCGTGCGCTTCGCGCAGATCGATAAGCTCGATCGACGGCTGGCCGACGAGCCGCATCGCATCCTCGGCCATGAGCGCCCAGCCGCGCTTGGCGATTTCCTCCTGGTGCAAGCCAATGTGCCGATTGGCCGGCACCGCCACGTCCATCATCTTGGGATTGGGCAGATGCAGGCAGTTCATCAGATCGACATATTCATCGATCGATTTGACTTGCAGGCGTGGATTGTATGCCCGTTCCTCGCCGATCGTGCTGACCGTATCGCCCTTGTAGTCGTGCGCGGGATAGACCATCGTCCAGTCCGGCAACTTCAAGAGCCGTCCGAAAAGAGATTCATATTGCGCGCGCGGATCGCCGTTCTCGAAATCGGTGCGGCCGGTGCCGCGAATAAGCAGCGTGTCGCCGGTAAAAACTCGGTCCTCCATGAGAAAGCTGTATGAATCGTCGGTATGTCCGGGCGTGTAGATGACTTCCAACGCGACGCCGGGAATGTCGATCCGCTCGCCGTCGGAAACGCGCATCGAGACGACGTCGGCGCCGCTCTTCTCGCCCATCACCGTGACACAATGGGTTCGGTCGCGTAGCGCGCCGAGGGCCGTGATGTGGTCGGCGTGGGTATGCGTATCGACGGCCTTGGCGAGCCTGACGTTGAGTTCTTGCAGCAGCTGGATGTAGTGGTCGAATTTGTCGAACACCGGATCGATGATCTACGCCTCGCCGCCGCGCCCGCCGGCGAGGATGTAGCTGTAGGTGCAGGAAACGCTGTCGAACAGCTGTCGAAAGATCAACGTCGCCTCCCGACGCGGAGTGAAACCTCTTCCTCACCGGGGCTGCGACACGATGCGCAGATAGGGCCTCGGCGCCTTCCAGCCGTCTGGATAAATTTTCTTCGCCTCTTCATCGGAAACCGAACCGACGATGATGACATCCTCGCCCGGTCGCCAATTGACCGGCGTCGCCACTTTATGTTTGGCCGTCAGTTGCAGCGAGTCGATGACGCGCAGCACCTCGTTGAAATTGCGGCCCGTCGTCATCGGATAGACGATCATCAGCTTGATCTTCTTGTCGGGTCCGATGACGAACACGTTGCGTACAGTCTGGTTGTCCGCCGGCGTGCGCACGCTGGCGTCGCCCGAGGCACTCGCCGGCAGCATTCCGTAAAGCTTCGAAATTTTCAGATCGGGATCGCCGATCATGGGGTAATTGGGGGCCGCGCCCTGCGTTTCCTCGATGTCCTTCGCCCATTTGGCGTGATTATCGACAGGATCGACGCTGAGTCCGATCACCTTGACGTTGCGTCGCTTAAATTCCGGGTCGAGTTTGGCCATGTAGCCGAGTTCGGTGGTGCAGACGGGGGTAAAGTCTTTAGGATGCGAGAACAGCACGCACCAGGAATCGCCCATCCAGTCATGAAATCGGATGCGGCCTTGCGTAGTCTCCGCCTCGAAATCCGGCGCCGTGTCGCCAATCTGGAAAGTCATGTCCCGCCTCCTGGAATTTTTTCTGTATGCTCCCGCGCCCAAGGCGCGACGACATGATAAATGAACCCGACCCCAGCCGCGTCAAGCTTTCCGCGCCACCCGGGCGGTGGCCCATCCGTCAGATTCAAGGGCCGCTTCTTAGGAAGCAGCTTCGAGATTTGATTCAAGGAGCAATGAAGCTTCATCCCGGGTGGCCTTCTTTAAGTGCAACGTGACACTGTGCAGCACATTGAACTGGTTGCGCAGAGCAGCGATCTCGGCCTCCCGCGAGGCTCGCGATTGGAACAACCCGTGAGGACCGACCAAACCAGTTAGAGAAGTTCCGTCATAGGTGAGAGCATTACCCGATTCGTCGCCGCACGCTGCTCGGATCGAATTTGCGGTAGGCACAGCGTAGCTCGCCGAGCTTGTAAGTGGTCCCGCGAGCTCTTGCGCAGTTCGAAAAACGATGTGCACGGATGCGTAGGAGCCGATTATGAAGAAGAGGCAAACCCGCCGGTGATCGGAAATGATTCCTGCAGGAATCGTTGGACAGCTCCAAACGCCTCATCGCCTTCCTTTAGCAAATTCGGGAAAAAGTAATAGCCATGCGGCATGCCCTCGCGCACGAAGAGCTCGACATGTTTATTGCCCGCCGCCTGGAGTTTCTCCGCGAAAGCTCGATTGTCATCGATCATCGGGTCTTTGGTCCCTGATACTATTAGCGTCGGAGGATAACTCAGGAGATTGCCCTGGGCCGGGCTGACATGGGGGTGTGACCAGTCTCGGTGATGTACGACGTAGGCGGCACGCACATATCCAATAAAGGCTGTGTCGTAGATGATGCCGAGAGGCGCCAACCGTTCAAAAGACTCGTATTGTTCGACGAAGAAGTCGGTCAAGGGGCAGAGCAATAGGGCCGCCTCCGGCTGCCGTATTCCTTCGTCCCGCGCCTTTAGCGGCAGCGCCGCCGCGAAGTTTCCACCAGCCGAATCGCCTCCCACGGCTATTCGCTCAGGTTCGCCGCCGATTTTGGTCCCATTCTCCCGCATCCAGGCCAGGACGGTCAGGCAGTCATCCAGGCCAGCCGGGAATGGCCACTCGGGGGCGAGCCGATAATTGACGCTGACGACAACGAAACCGGTCTCCTTGGCGATGCGGCTGGTGATGTAAGCGGTGTCTTCCGAGCTCCCGACGGTAAATCCTCCGCCATGGACGTAAAGCAGCATGGGTCGGGGCGTTCCAACTTCCGGCAACGTGAAGACCTGGCAGCGGATGCGGCGCGCCTGAGAGGGCACAAACAGCTCCGAGACCGCCACTTCTGGATAAAGCTGCGCCGCGCTCGGCGGCAGGTCCCGGGGGTCAATCCGGTGATTCTGCCCGATGTAGCCGGTGCGGACGGGCTGAATCATGAGCTCGCGCAAGGTCAACGGTGATCGCAGTTTCGCGAGGAGGCGGTAATACGATGCAGCGGGATCAGTCGGATCGATATGCGAGACCCCCGGCGCGTCGACGCTCGGATCCACCGATTGTGTAATAGCATGATCGCTCATGGTGCCGCTTCCCGAGCTGTTATTTGACGACCGAAGCCCACGCTACCCCACATGAACGGGAGAACATTAACCGATTCGACGCGGCGCGAAACTGGGATTGAATTTACGGTAAGGACAGCATGTCCCGTAGCTCAGCTGCCCGCGAGGCCGCGCGCAGCCATCCAGTCGAGCACGAGGCCGGCGATTTCGTCGCTGTTGCGGTCCGCCATAAGTGCGTGGCTGTTGCCGCGCATGCCGCGCTCAGGAAGATCGATCCAGGTCACGTCGCAGCCCGCCTCGGCCAGTGCGTCGCGCCAACGTTCGGCGGCCGGTCGCGAATTCGCCCAAAATGAATTGTGGCGCCAATTGTCGCCCCAAACGAAGAGATGCGGCGTTCCCTTGACGATAGCCACATCCGACGACGCCGGATCTGGAGCGCCGGAAGGCTCCAGTGAGATGACGGCGCGCACCCGCTCAGGCGCATGCAGCGCCGCGGTGAGGCCAAAGTGGCCGCCTTGGCTGTGCGTGAGGATGACAACGTCGCAATCGAGCCGCCGCACCAGAGCGTCGTAAGCCGTCTGGGTGAGCCCATCGTTGCAGCTCCAGCGCGGGACGCCTTGGGACAAGAACGCCTCAAACGCATCGACGGGGAATTGCAGGCCCGGATAGGTACGCCTGAGCGCCGGGTCAGGATGCCATGAGCCGGGCGGCCCAAAGCGGAAGGTGTCCTCCCACGCCTCTCTGGCCGTCCGAAAATAGGGCGCTTCGGGGTAGACTTGCGGAAAAGGCGCAAATGAGGCGCGGCCGCGCTCGACGGCGTCGGAAACATAGGTGTCAAAGCCGGCGCGCAGGAAGAACATCTGCCAGCCCGTCCGGCCGTCAGGCGTATTCTCCCAGCTGGCTCCCGTCATGCCGCCGCCGTGCCACAGCAGCAACGGCGCCGCCGCCTTTGGCGCCAAGAGGCGAACGTATTGGACATAAAGCTGACCAACGACGATCTCCCCGTTGGGGTCCACGTGGTGTACCGGCCCGCCAGGAGTGCTCACTCGATCGCGCGCAGGCAAGCCCTCGAGCCGGATCATCCGCCCGCCGACATGGAAGGAGCCGATCTCCTCGACTGGAAGAGCAGGAAAGTTCTTGAGGCGCTCGTTGCTCGTCACGTCATTTTCCTGTTCTGCCGCCGCACTGCGTTACCGGGCCGACTACGCATGAAAGGCGCTTCTGCGATTTGGAAGCGTTCATGACACAGGGATATTCCGCAACGGCATTCGCCAAGCATATCGGAGTTAGCCGCGCCACGGCAAAGGAACATCCAGAATTTCGAGACCGGAAAGAAGTTGGGGGGTCAGGTGGCTTGCCTAAACGCGTTATCGTTCGCTATGTCCATTCAACTGGCTACGGCAGATCGCAGTAACGTTCGAGAGTTCCATTGAGATGGGCAGTCCGGGCATGGAGCATCAGCTGAGCCTAGCCGAGGCATCTGACGCTTTTTGCATATGGGTTGATTGATCAACTGGTTTACTGTGGATTCGATGTTGGCGGTTGCAATCCGTTCGCCTTGGCGCCGAGCCCTTCCATAATCCGTCGCTATCCGATGTTCGAATAGAGATAACTTCGAGGTCGTCGAAGCGCTTGCGCGCGGCTTCAATTTTCGAAAGGTCGTCGCGCGCCGCGTCAATTTCATTGCGATGAGAAAGAAGATGTGCGGCGCGACAATCAACGGGTTCTTCTCTATTCGGCCCTTGGGAGTCAAGCGCGTGCATCCGCTCAGCTTCTCTGACGTTGACGGTTGACGACATTCGCGGGCCCGTGCTTCTCTTCGGGAAATAGGACGGCTTGAACGCACCCTCTTTACACTCGACTGGATCAGCGACCCAGCTCTGAGGCGGCGGACGAACGCCGGGCTCAACAAGGGCGAAGCGCGCAACGCGCTCGCCAGGGCAGTGTTCTTTAACCGCCTCGGTGAAATCCGCGACCGGACCTTCGAAAATCAACGCTACCGGGCTTCCGGTCTTAATCTCCTCGTCGCAGCTGTCGGTCCTCTGGAACACTATCTATCTCAGCCACGCCGTAGTCGAACTGCGCGCCAATGGCGAACGGGTCCGTGACGATCTGCTCGCTCATATCGCGCCGGTCGGCTGGGAGCACATCCCCTTCAACGGGGACTATGTTTGGCCGACCGAGCTGAGCGATACGCTTTACCGAGCGATGCGCTCTCAAGTCAGACGATATGAAGCGCCCGCTTTGGGCCCTACATCATGCCGAGCGCCGGCCTTGGACTCCTCTTTGACAGCTCATGGCAGGCATTTTCGCCTCCCGCATCATCAAGCTGTTGATTTTCACTGGAGGGTGAAGCCGCCTTATTTGACGATGGCCGAGGGAGATACGTGGAAGGATAGCCGGTATGCATCAGGATTTGATCGACGAGGCCTTCCGCGCCGCCAATCGAATGGCCGCGGATCGCGGGATAAACGTCGATCGAACTGCGCTGATGCGGGCTGTGCTTGCTGGGCGTTAAGGGTCCGTGGACGATGGCACCCCAGTAAATTTAACGGTCCCCTTTGTTCGCGTAACATAGCCATGTCGGCGATCATTTCCTCAAGTTCCTTCATCGCTCGATCGACCTGCCCATGCCACAGCTTCCATTTGAGAGCGCGAATCTCCTCATCCACGATGACCGTTTCATTGGTCCATTCGTCGCGCCAGCGCACGATATGATCGGCAACTTGCTGCAGCGGCTGGATCTTCATGGCGATGTGGAACCAATCGATGATATGCTTCGTCGGACGTGGCAAGCCGCGGGGCAACCGCTTCATAGTCTCCGCGCCGTCGGACAACGCGTTAACCAGCGCATTCTTGCATTTATGTGCAACGTGACACTGGGCAAGACACTCGACGCCAAGGCGCGCGAGCGCATCACGGCGCGCGGTTTTTACCGGAACGCGTTTTAGAATCTCGCGTTCAGCGTCACATAGGCCGAGCGCGGCGCGCCGGGCGTAATGTTGTTGTTGTTGTGTGCGAAGACGTAGTAGCGGGCGCCCGCCAGATTCTCCACGTTGAGCTGCCCCGAGACGTTCTCGCTCAACTTCACAAACAGCGCGCCGTCCACCCGCGCGTAACCGGGCACGACAACGAAATTGTCGATGGCCGGATAGAACTTCGAATTATAGACGACGCCAGCGCCGACGCCCAGAACGCCGGGACCCGCGTCAAAGAATGAAGAAATGTCGTATTTGTTCCAGAAGGAGAAGGTGTTTCTGGGCACAGAGGGATTGGTCTTGCCGACGTCAGTGAAGAATGGCGTCCGCAATGCAGGCGTTCTGTCGGTCCTGATGACGCGCGCGTCCTGATAGCCATAGCTGAGCGAAACCTCCCACTGGTCGGTAAGATAGCCGACGAGCCCAAGCTCTGCGCCCTGCGTCCTTGTGTTTGCGAGAATGGCGGTCGTTGCGTCGACCGTGAGCTGTTGGTTCGAACGATTAAGCTGATACAGAGCCCCGGTGAGGAGCAAGGCGGGCAGCAACTGCGCTTTGAAGCCAACCTCGACATTCTCGAAGCTTTGCGGCGCGAGATTGGCGACGGATGGAAACAGAACGTTGAACTGGTCTCCCGCCACTGGCAGGAAGC
>Ga0194120_10008545_pt1 | contig 13455 bp, 9 predicted proteins | sample TA2MahCa65mmetaG_FD_148642 | JGI IMG/M metagenome (GOLD analysis project Ga0194120, IMG submission 148642) | Freshwater microbial communities from Lake Tanganyika, Tanzania - TA2015019 Mahale Deep Cast 65m | ecosystem: Environmental > Aquatic > Freshwater > Lake | place: Tanzania: Lake... | reverse complement strand
CGAAGGCGGCGTAGTAGCCCTCGCCATAGTCCTTACGCAAGCCGGGCTTGCCATTGTCCTTGCCGCCGGCGGCGAGGGCCGCCTGGTGGAAGGCATCGACCTCGGCCGGCTTGGCCGCGCCGAAACAGAAATGCAGCCCCGATTCCGTGTCCGCCGGCACGGGACGGGTCGAGGCGCCGATCCACAGCGCCACGCGATCGCGGCCGTAACCGAGCGAGGTATCGCCATCGCTCAGACGCGTGATGCCGAGGGGGGCGAGGGCCTGGTCGTAGAACCGGCGGCTGCGCTTGATGTCGCCGACGCCGATGGACACGTGATCGAACATGAGAACTCCTCCTTGCCGTGACTAACCGTCTTGATGGTTATAGAATGCCGCGACCGATCGGCGTTGTCAACCACCATGAGGGTTAGTATGACGGGGCCATGACCGCGTCCGCCGAAAGCCTCCGCCTCGTCCGCCCGCCCCGCGAAGGGCTGTGCCTTGATTTCGCCAATACCCGCTATTGGCGGGGGAGCGCCGTTCCCACCGAGGATTTCCCCGACCTCGCCGCCGTCCTCGCCTGGTGCCGGACCAACGTGCCGCCCCTCGGCGCTTCGCCGAAAAACCTCGGCCCCGAGGCCCTCGCCCGGGCGCGCGAGCTCCGCGAGGGGATCTACGCCGTCTTTTTCGCGATTGCCCAAGGAGAGAAGCCCAAGCCCGCCGCCCTCGCCGGCATCGGCGAAGGGGCGGAGCAGGCGCTTCGCCTCGGCATCGCAAGGGACGGCGAGGGCTTCGCCTGGCGAGTGCGGGCCGACCCAAAGGACGCGATCGGGACAATGCTGGCCCCCGTCCTTTGGTCGGCCTGGGACCTGTTGGTGAGCCCGCGCCTCGGCCGGTTGCGCCATTGCGCCAATGACGCCTGCCTTTGGCTCTTTCTCGACGACAGCAAGAGCGGCACCCGCCGCTGGTGCTCGATGGCCGCCTGCGGCAATCGCGCCAAGGCCCATCGGCACTATTTTCGCCACAAGAAAGCTTAAGCCGATCGCCCCAGGGGGCGCGACATTGCGATCCTCGACGGGGTTCTTAGGGGCGGATTAGAATGACCCCGCGAGCCGTTCTTAAACCGGCAGAACAGCCTGGGGAGGTGCCGATGATCCGTCGCGTCGTTGCCGCGCTCGCGGTCTTAGTCCTTGTCGCGGCTTGCGAATCCGGCCCGGCGATCGTATCGACCGGTCCCGACGACACCCCCGCCGCCGCCGTCGCCAAGGGCAATTCGGCCATGGAGGTCCGCAATTGGGGCGCCGCCGAAGCGGCTTTTTCCCGGGCCGTCGGCCTGGATGACCGGTACCTCGACGGCTATCGCGGCCTCGCCAGGGTCGCCCTTGCCTCGGGCCAGGCGACCAAGGGCTTCGCTCCCGCCGAAAAGGGCCGCGACCTCGCCGGCCGCGACGGCAAGTCGCGGCGCCTGTTCCAGGCCGTCCTGATCGACCTCAACGCCGCCGAGGGCCGCGACGGCTGGTACACCAGAGGCGGGGAAATCTATTGGCAGGAATTGCAGAACGACCCGACCGCCTGGACCGACGGGCCGATTCATCTCGCCCTCGGCAAATCGGCGGCCAAGGCCGAGGACTATCCCGAGGCGACGCGACTGCTGCGCATCGCCATCCGCCTCAACGGTCCGGAAAAGACCGAGGCCAACCGCGAACTCGCGCGCCTCGACGACGCCGTGCGGGCGAGCCTCGGTGATCCCGCCCTCGCGGCCATCGCCCGCAAGCCCGGCCTGACCAGGGCGGAGCTGGTCAAGGTGCTGTTCGATGATTTCGGCATTCTCGACTATCTCGGCGCCAAGGCCCCGGCGGAAGCGCGCCCCGGCGAGACGGCCACGGACGGAACCAGCGACTACGCCCGGAACCCCGCCGCCGAGCGCATCCGCGCCCTCCATCGCTTGCGCCTGCGGGGCGTCGAGACCCTGGCCGGACATTTTCGCCCCGACGCCGCCGCGACGCGGGAGGAATTCGCCATGCTGGCCGAGGATCTGGTGGTGCGGAAGACCGGGGATTCCGGCCTCTCGCGCCGCTACATCGGCTCCGAAAGCCCCTTCACCGATCTCACCTCGACCCGCGCCAGCTTCAACGCCATGATGTCGGCGATCTCGCGGGGCATCCTGCTGGCCGACATCCAGGGCCGCGCCCAGCCTACCGAGCCCTTGACCGGCACCGCCGCGATCCTCGCGCTCCGGGCCTTGCGCGGCCTCGATCCCAAGGCCCTCGCCAATTAGGAGGCCCCCCATGCGCCGCCTCGCCCCCGTCGCTCTCCTCCTCGCCCTCGCCGCCTGCGTGCCCGAGGGCGAGACCCCGGGCCAGGCGCCGGGGCAGGCCGCGGTCGCGCCCGAGGCGGTCCTGGTCAAGCGCCCCTCCGGGGTCGAGGCCTATGTCGCCGCCGATTTCGCCAAGCGTCCCCCCGCGCGCATCGCGGTGTTGCCCTTCGAATGGCCGGCAAGCGATGTCGAGCCCCTGCTCAAGGCCGAGGGCGAGCACGCCATCACCCAGACCTTCCGCAATTTCTTCTTCGGCCTGCCCTATGCCAGCGTGCCGCCGACCGCGCTGCAGGAGACCCTGGTCCGCTTCGACATGCCGCCGCACCGGGCGGTGCCGCTCGCGCGCCGCGGCGAAATCGCCAAGGCGGTGGGCGCCGACACTGTCCTGATCGGCACCGTCCTCAACTACGACAAGATTTTCGCCGGGGTCTACGGCCAGCTCGCCGCCGGCGTCGATGTCTCCCTGGTCCGGGTCGAGGACGGGGCAACGCTCTTCCGCGCCCGTCACACCGTGCGCCACCACAAGGGCGGCGTGCCCTTCACCCCGGTCGAGGCCATCACCACCCTGCTCGGCACCGCCCTCGAGATCACCGACAAGGCGCGCCTCGCCACCTTGGATGAAATGACCCGCGACGTCGTCGCCGAGGTGCCGATCCATGGCGGCGGCCAGGCGGCGCGGGCCGCCACCATCGTCGCCGCCCGGCACAACGCCGCCGGCAAGATCCTCAAGGCGGGCGACGAGGTGAAATTCGCCATGGGCACCACCCGCGAGGTCCAGGGCCGGGTCCAGATCGGCAAGGACATCGCCGTCAACCTGGTGCCGGCGAACCCGCCCAAAGCGGATCAGACCTTCCTTTACGAGGGCAGCTACCGCTTCAAGAAAGGCGAGGACCAGGCCGGCCAGCTCGCCGCCTTCGTCGCCTTCGACGAGGTCGGGCGGCGGATCGAATATGTCGATCCCGACGCCGCCCTCCATGTCGACACCATCCCCCCGGACGCGCCCGCCGCCCTCCGCGCCCGCTTCCTCGAGGGCAAGATCGTGGTCGCCTGGAAGGCGCCGGCCGCGCCCGATCTCGCGCTCTTCGACGTGATGCGCAGCCCGACGCCGCGCTCGGGCTTCACCAAGATCGGCGAGACCGAGTTCGAGACCTTCACCGATCCCAAGCCGCTCGCCACCACCGCCTATTACCAGATCATCGCCCGCGACAAGGCCGGCAACCGGTCCGATCCCTCGCCGACCGCCGAGGGCCGCCGGGTGCCGCCGGGACCGACCAACGTGACCGGCCAAATCCAGCGCGACACCGCCTGGTACGCCGAGGGCTCGCCCTACATCCTCTCCGGCGAGACCGTGGTCCATGGCGCCGCGACGCTGAGCCTCGAGCCCGGGGTGGTGGTGGTCGCCAAGGCCGGCGCCCGCCTGGTGGTCGATGGCCGCCTGCTGGCCGACGGCGGCAAGGACGGCGCCATCTCCTGGGAAGGCGACAAGGGCGCCCGCTGGGGCGGGTTGCGCATCCGCAATGCCGGGGCCGACCGCCAATCGACGGTGGTCAACAACCGCTTCGCCGACGCCGAGACCGCCCTCGACATCGTCGCCGCCTCGCCGATCATCGAGACCTCGACCTTCAACCGCAACGACGTCGCCATCCGCATCAGCGACGGGACCAGCGATCCCAAGCTCCGGGGCAACACGCTTCGCAACAACCGCGTCGGCTTCCTGGTCGAGGGCGCCGACGTGGCGATCTCCGGCAACATCGTGCGCTTCAACCAGGATGCCGGGGTCGAGATCGTCGCCGCCTCGCCCCAACTCGCCGGCAACGATCTTTCGGACAACCCGGGCGCCGCGGTCCGGGTGCGCGATCAGGCCCGGCGCGGCGCCTTCGTCGCCGAGCGCAATTGGTGGGGCACGGTCGAGGCCGACATGGTGCGCAGCATGGTCAAGGGCGCGGTCGCCTTCGAGCCCGTGCTCGACGCCGCGCCCCCCGCCGGCAAGCCGGTCAAGGCCAGGGAAAAGGCGCCGACCCAGGTGGCCGCCGCGACGCCGGCCCCGGCCCAGCCTCCGGCCGACGCCCAGGCGGCCCTCGCCCGGCTGCAGAACGCCTACAAGGCGATGGAGGAAGGGCGCGCCGCCGAGGCGCTGCCCGCCCTCAAGGAAGTCGCCGCCGGCGCGCCGCGCAACGCCGATCTGCAATACCGCATCGCCCTCGCCGAGATGCAGAGCGGGCGCCTCGCCGATGCCCGCGCCTCCATCGACCGGGCCATCGGCGTCAACGCCTTCTCGCCGCATTTCCACCTGACGCGGGGCCTGATCCTCAAGGACAGCGGCGACGCCGCCGGCGCCGAGGCCGCCTTCCGCAAGGTCCTCGAGCTCAATCCCCGCGATCGCACCGCCGCCCGGCTTCTCGGCGGCGGCGCGAGCTGAAGAAGGAAAGCGTCATGAGATCCCGCGCCGCCGTTCTCGCCGCCGTCCTCCTTTTCGCCCTGCCCGCCTTCGCGGTCGAGGAGGAGAAGCGCTCCGCCATCGTCGAGGCCGAGGGCACGGTGATCATGGGGGATGAAACCACCCGCGCCCAGGCCCGCAACGCCGCCAAGACCCAGGCGCTGCAAAAGGCCCTCGACCGCGCCGGAGGCGAGATCCGCGCCCTCACCCAGGTCGAGAACATGGAGTTCAAGAGCCAGCAGATCGAGAAGGAAAGCGCCGCCAATTACCGCATTCTCGAGGAACGCGACCACGGCCTCGACGCCGCCTCCAACACCTACAAATATTGGATCAAGGCCGAGATCCGCTACAGCCTGGCGAATGTCAGCCAAGCCGCCCTCAAGCGGGCCGAGGCGCCCTTGACGGTGCGGGTCTGGACCGAGCGCAAGCTCTACCGCGCCAACGACAGGATGATCGTCCAGGTCGAGGGCAACAAGGAATTCTACGGCGCGATCTTCTACGAGGACGCGGGGGGGACGCTGGTGCAGATCCTGCCCAATCAATTCCGCAACGCCCACCAATTCCCGGCCAAGACCCCGATCAGCGTCCCCAATGACCAGGACCGCTTCGAGCTCAAGGTGACGCCGCCCTACGGCACCGAGAAGATCACGGTCTTCGCCTCGACCTGTCCCCTCGGCCGGGCCACCCTCAAGGCGGCGGGGGCCGGGCTGCAGGTCGCCGATGCCGGGCGCAACGTCCTCGAACGCCAGATGCGCGGGATCGCGGTGGGCGCCGCCTCGGGCGGTGGAAGCATGCAAGGGGGCAGCGGCAGCGCCTCGCTTCAGCCGGCGCGCCCGGCCTCGGCCGAGCCCGAGGCTAAATGCGACAAGACCGAGTTCTACGAAGCGACTTGGGAAATCCGCACCCAGCCGTGACGGCGGCAAGAGTTCGATTCAGGTGTCTTGAGCAAGTTCCGATCAAGTTGGGGCAATAGGCCCTCTCCCGCGATTTGAAGCGGGAGAGGGCGGCGCGCGAACGCGCGCGGGTGAGGGCCTGTCAGGCGAGGCGCCCTCATCCTACCCATGCTTCGCATGGGCCCCCTCCTTCTCCCACTTCGCGGGAGAAGGACGAAGGCGCAGACCGGCTCACATAGAACGGAACGTGCTCTTGGATCGTCACTCCGGCCAAGCGGCGACGCCGCGCGAGCCGGAGTCCAGGGATATCGGGGCGGTTGAATGGATGCCGGGTCGCGCTTCGCTTGCCCGGCATGACGACACGTCTTACGTTCTGAGAACGGGTTTCAGTCTATCAACCGACGCCTCGATCTTTCCCGTCACTCCGGCCAAGCGGCATCGCCGCGCGAGCCGGAGTCCAGACGACGCGTTTTGGGTTCTGAGAACGGGTTTCAGTCTATCAACCGACCTCTCGATCTTTCCCGTCACTCCGGCCAAGCGGCGACGCCGCGCGAGCCGGAGTCCAGGGATATCGGGGCGGTTGAATGGATGCCGGGTCGCGCTTCGCTTGCCCGGCATGACGCCATCATCGCGCCTCGGACGATCAGGTTCCGGCGCTACTCGCGCTCGCCCTGCATCAGCTTAACGGGATCGAGGGGCACGTCGCGCTTGACCATGCCGATGCCGCCGATGGGCGGGATCGGCCTGCCATCGACCGAGACCTCGAGGCCGCCGGCATTGCCGGTGAAGAGCACGAGCTCCTTGCGGTTGGGAACGCGGAAGGTGTCGCCCGCCCTGAGGGTTCGGCTGAAAACGATGTCGCGACCGCCGCCGCGCACCTGGATCCAGCTATCCATGCGGGCGACCAGCAACACCCGCCCGTCCTTGTTTTCGGCGCCGTAGAGCTTGCCGGTGGGCTCGGCGGGTTCATTTTCCGAGGTGGCGGCCGGCTGAACTTGTGGCGGCTCAGTCGCGGCGGGCGTCGGCGCGGCGGGCGTCGGCGCGGCCGGCGCGGGCTCGACCGCGGCTACGGTGGGAGCCGAGACCGGCGGGGCAGGCGCTACTTCCGCGACCGGGGCGGGCGGCGCCGGCGCTGGCACTGGCGCGGGAGTCGGCGCGACGGCCACCATCGATGGCGTGGCGGGTGGCGGCAGGGCGATCGGCGCCTCGGTGCGGGCGAGCGGCATCAAGCGATCGGGCACCGCCGCGACCAAGGGCGCCGGCGCCCGTTCCGGTTCGAGAAAGCGGACATAGCCGAGATAGAGCACCAGCGCCGCGAGCAGCGAGGTGACGATCAGGCGCCGCGAAGGCAAGCGTCCTTCCGGCGTCGGCTGCGGGAAAATGAGAGGACCCAGCTTGGGGGCTTCGACTTCGTCGCGGAATTGTTGCAGTACGGCATTCGGATCGAGGCCGAGATAAATCCCATAGGAACGGAGGAAGCCGCTGGCATAAGCGGGACCCGGCAGAAGATCGAAGCGTCCCCGCTCAATCGCCTCGAGATTCTGCGGCTTGATATTAAGGCGCTCGCCGGCCGTCAGGAGATCAAGTCCCGCGCGCAGCCTCGCCGCGCGCAACAACGCGCCGACTCCTTGATAGCCGGCTTCGATCTCGCCGGCGGCCTGCGCCTCCGGCGTGACCTCTTGCAGGTGTGAACGGCGTTGGGATTGTGGTGACATGCCCCGAGTCGTCGCCTGTTGGAATTCCTATTTAACGACGCATTTCTTACCAACGCAAGGGGTATTACGTGGTCAGATCGGAATGCCCTCTTTGGCGGCCAATTCCTCGAGCAAGGGACGCAGGCTGCGCAGCGGCGAATCGAGGCGCTTTTCGATCTCGCGTCCGAGCGACGCGGCATCGAGGGCGAGCAAGGCCGCCTTGACCGGGCCGACCGTGGTGGGCGTCATGGAGAGCCGCGTGATGCCGAGGGCGACCAGGGCGAGCGCCTCGATCGGCCGTCCCGCCATCTCGCCGCAGACCGAAATCGGCACCTTGGCGGCGGCGCAGCGGCGCGAGAGATGGCGCATCAGGCGCAGGAATCCCGGCGACAGGGAATCGTAGCGATCGGCGAGTCGCGGATTGCCGCGATCGGCGGCGTAAAGATATTGCATCAGGTCGTTCGACCCGACCGACACGAAATCGACCCGTCGCAGCAGGGCGTCGATCTGCCAGACCAGCGCGGGGACCTCGATCATGGTTCCGACCCGGATCTCGGCGGGAGGGGCGCCGCCGGTCGCCTGGTGGCGCTTGACCTCGCGCATCAGCATGCGCTTGGCGGCGTCGAATTCGGCGACTTCCGAGACCATGGGGAACATGACCTCGAGCCGCCGCCCCGCCGCCGCCCGGATGAGCGCCCGGACTTGCAGGCGCAGCATGGCCGGCCGGTCGAGGCCGATGCGGATCGCCCGCCAGCCGAGCGCCGGGTTCTCCTCGCCGCCGCCGCCGAAATAGGGAACCGCCTTGTCGCCGCCGACGTCGAAGGTGCGGAAGATGACCGGCTTGGCGCCGGCGGCTTCCAGCACCTTGCCGTAGACCTCGGCCTGGGTGTCGACGTCGGGAAGCGACGATCGCACCATGAGATGAAGCTCGGTGCGGTAAAGCCCGATGCCGTCGGCGCCGGTCGCCTCGAGCTGCGGCAGGTCGATCAGGAGACCGGCATTGATGGCGAGCGAGACCAAGACGCCGTCCTTGGTGACGGCCGGACGATCGCGCAGCTTCTGGTATTCGGCGCGGCGCATCGCCCGGGCCGCGATCGCCCCGGCGAAGGCGCCCATCACATCCGGCGTCGGCCGGGCGAAGACCTGGGCGTGATCGGCGTCGACCAGCAGCCGATCGCCGGGCTCGACGCGTTCGAGCAGCCCGGCGAGGCGGCCGATCACCGGAATGTCGAGGGCCCGGGCGATGATCGCGACATGGGCGGTCTGCGAGCCCTCCTCGAGCAACACCGCCTTGAGCCGCCGCCGGTCGTAGTCGAGGAGCTCCGCCGGTCCCATGTTGCGGGCGAGCAGCACCGTCTCCTCGGGAAGCTGCCCGGAAGCCGCCGTCTGGTCGATGCCCATCAAATGGCGCAACAGGCGGTTGGCGAGGTCCTCGAGATCGTGCAGGCGCTCCCGCAGATAGGGATCCGTCACCTGCTGCATGCGGGCGTGCTGTTCCTCCTGGACGCGACGCACCGCCGCCTCGGCGGTGAGGCCGGTGCCGACCGCCTCCTCCATGCGGGCGAGCCAGCCGCGGTCATGGGCGAAAAGGCGATAGGCCTCGAGCACCTCGCGATGCTCGCCCCCGGCCGCGAAATCGTCGGAGTCGAGCATGGCATCGACGCTCGCCCGGAGGGCCTCGATGGCGGCGTGCAGCCGGCGCCGCTCCGCGCCGCTGTCCTCGGCGATCAGGCTATGGACCTCGACCCGGGGCTCGTGCAGCACGGCGACGCCCGAGGCGAGGCCCTCGGCGAGGCGCAAGCCCGAGAGCCGGACCGGGCCGCGCGGCGGCACCAGCGCCGCCTTGAGCTCCTCGCGCGGCACCAGGACGCCGGAGCCGATCATCTCGGCGAGCACCATGGCGACGGTCTGGAGGTCCTCGGCCTCGTCCTCGGTGTAGAGGCGCTTCTTGCGGTTCTGCACCGCCAGCACGCCGACCACCCGTCCGTCCCAGTTGATCGGCACGCCCAGCATCGAGGCGAAGATCTCCTCGCCGGTCTCCGGCCGGTAGACGAAGTTGGGATGCGACCAGGCGTCGTCGAGCATCAGCGGCCGGGCGTTCTCGGCGATGTCGCCGATCAGGCCCTCGCCGACCTTGAGGCGGGTCTGGTGCACCGCCTCGCGCTTGAGGCCCTCGGTGGCGAAGAGTTCGAGCTCCTTGCCCTGGCGCATGAGGTAGACCGAGCAGACCTCGGCCACCATGTTGGCGGCGATCAGGCGGACGGTCTGATCGAGGCGCTTCTGGGCGTCCCCCCGATCCGCCATCAGTTCCCGGAGGCGGCGCAGGAGGACCCGGGGACCGGTCGCGCCCGCCCCGGCGGTCATGACGCGGCGGCCTCGGCGAGGGCCCGGGATTCGAGGGCGGCGGCGGCCTGGTCGAGGAGATCGCGCAGGATGTCGGCGACCGGCTCGACCTTGCTCACCAGGCCGACCGATTGGCCGGCCATCAGCGAGCCGGTCTCGACGTCGCCGTCGATCACCGCCCGGCGCAGCGCCCCGGCCCAGAAATGCTCGATGGCGAGCTGGGCCTCGGCCTGGGTCATCTCGCCCTTGCGGAACTTGGCGATGACCTCGTGCTGGGTGGCGGTGAACTTCTCGGTGGCGGCGTTGCGGATGGCGCGCACCGGGATCACCGGAAACTCGGGATCGACCTGCACCGAGGGCACGGCGTCACGGGCCGCGGCGCGGATGAAGGCCTGCTTGAAGCGGGGATGGGCGATCGATTCGCTGGCGCAGACGAAGCGGGTGCCGAGCTGCACCCCCGCCGCGCCCATCTCGAGATACATCGCCATCGCCTCGCCCCGGCCGATGCCGCCGGCGACGAAGACCGGGACCTCGCGGATATGGGGCAGGATCTCCTGGGCGAGGACGCCGGTCGCGACCGGGCCGATATGACCGCCGGCCTCGGCGCCCTCGACGATCAGGGCGTCGACGCCGTTGCGCACCATCTTCTTGGCGAGCGCCAGCGCCGGGGCGAAGCCCATGGCCTTGGCGCCCGCCGCCTTGATGGCGGCGAGGGCGGCGGCGGGGGGAATGCCGCCGGCCAGCACCACGTGACCCACCTTCATCTTGGCGCAGACCGCGATCAGCTCGAGGAGCTGGGGATGCATGGTGATGAGGTTGACGCCGAAGGGCCGCGCCGTCAGCGCCCTGGTCGCGGCGATCTCGGCCTCGAGCAGGGCCGGGGACATCGCCCCGCAGGCCAGCACCCCGAAGGCCCCGGCATTGGAGAGGGCCGAGACCAGGTTGCGTTCCGAGACCCAGGTCATGGCGCCGCCCATGATGGCGTGCTCGGCGCCGAGGAAGTCGCGGCCCCGTCGGCTCAGCGCCGCGAGGCGCCGGCGTCCCATCGTGTCAGGCGGCGTCGAGCCCATAGGCGGCGTGCAGCGCGCGGAGCGCGAGCTCGGTGAACTTCTCGTCGACCAGCACGCTCACCTTGATTTCCGAGGTCGAGATCGCCTGGATGTTGATGCCGTTCTCGAACAGGGTCTGGAACATGCGCCGGGCGACGCCGGCATGGCTGCGCATGCCGACGCCGATCACCGAGACCTTGACCACCGAGCTGTCGAACAGCGCCTTGCGGTAGGCGAGCTTCTTCTTGAGCCCGGCGATCAGCTTCTTGGTGCGCTCGAGATCGGCGCGGCCGACGGTGAAGGTGAGGTCGGTGGTCTTGCCGTCGGGCGAGGCCGACTGGACGATCATGTCGACGTTGATGCCGCCATCGGCCAGGGTGCCGAACAGGCTGGCGGCGACGCCGGGGCGATCGGCGATCCCCTGCAGGGTGGTCTTGGCTTCGTCGCGGCTGTAGGCGATGCCGCTCACTACGGCTTTTTCCACGATCTCATCCTCGTCGACGACTAGGGTTCCGGGCTCGTCGGTGAAGCTGGACAGGACCTGCACCCGCACATGGTGGCTCATCGCGATCTCGACCGAGCGCGTGTGCAAGACCTTGGCCCCGAGCGAGGCCATCTCCAGCATTTCCTCGAAGGTGATCCTATCGAGCTTCCGCGCCTTCGTCACGATGCGCGGATCGCAGGTGTAGACGCCGTCGACGTCGGTGTAGATGTCGCAGCGGTCGGCCCGGACGGCGGCGGCGAGCGCGACCGCCGAGGTGTCGGAGCCGCCCCGGCCGAGCGTGGTGAGCGAGCCGTCGGGGCCCACGCCCTGGAAGCCCGCGACCACCGGCACGATCTTGCGCTTCATGTCGGCGACCAGGCGGTCGGCGGAAATATCCTCGATGCGGGCGACCGCATGCTGGTCGTTGGTCCTGATCGGGATCTGCCAGCCCTGCCAGGACTTGGCCTTGATCTTCAACTCGCCGAGGGCGATGGCGAGGAGGCCGATGGTCACCTGTTCGCCCGAGGCGACCACGGCGTCGTATTCGCGGAGGTTGGGCGTCGTCGAGAGGGCCTTGGTCCAGGCGACCAGTTGGTTGGTGGCGCCGGCCATGGCCGAGACCACCACCGCGACCTCGTGGCCGTCCTTGACCTCGCGGGCGACCCGGCGGGCGACGTTCCTGATGCGGTCCGGATCGGCCACCGAGGTGCCGCCGAACTTCATGACGATGCGGGCCATGAGGGTTCCCGGGGTTGCGAAGGCGCCGGACCTCGAAAACCGGGGCCGGCGGGCGGGCTCTTCCTAGCCGCTCTCCCTTGAGGAGGCAAGATGGCGCGAGGGGATCGGCGCGGCGAAGGCGGCGAGGGCGGCGCGGGATGCCGCCGAGGGGGTCTTGCGCCCGGCGAGCACCTCGGCCTCGAGGGCGGGAAGGAGCGCGGTGGCGGCGGGATGGGCCTTGAGGGCGTTCATCAGGCCGTCGCCGATCTCGGTCCACATCCAGGCCCGCGCCTGTTCGGCCCGCTTGCGCCCGAGGCCCTCGGTCCCGAGGCTTGCCCGGTAACGCAGCACGGCGTCCAGAATATCGCCGAGGCCCCGTTTCTCGAGGGCCGAGCAGAGGAGGGTCTCCGGCCGCCAGGCCTCGCCCCGGCGCCGCATCAGCCGCAGCGCCCCCATCACCTCGCCGGCGGCGATGGCGGCGGGGCCGGCGAGATCGCCATCGGCCTTGGTGACGACGACCAGATCGGCGAGCTCCATGATGCCGCGCTTGATGCCCTGGAGCTCGTCGCCCCCGCCCGGCCCCAGCAGCAGCACGAACATGTCGACCATGTCGGCGACCGCGACCTCGGATTGGCCGACCCCCACGGTCTCGACCAGCACCACCTCGAAGCCCGCCGCCTCGCAGAGGAGCAGGCTCTCCCGCGTCCGCCGCGCGACGCCGCCCAAGGTGGTGCCGGCGGGCGAGGGGCGGATGAAGGCGCGCTGGTCGCGGGACAACTCGGTCATGCGGGTCTTGTCGCCGAGGATCGAGCCGCCGCCCCGGCGGGACGAGGGATCGACCGCCAGCACCGCGACGCGCTTGCCGCCGGCGATGAGATGCTGGCCGAAAGCCTCGATGAAGGTCGATTTGCCGACCCCCGGCGCGCCGGTGATGCCGAGGCGAATGGCGCCGCCGGCGCGGGGCAGGATGGCGGCGAGGAGCGCCTCGGCCTCCGCCTCGTGGTCGGGTCGGACCGATTCGATCAGGGTGATGGCGCGGGCGAGGGCCCGTCGATCGCCCGCCACCAGGGACGCGGCGAGGGCCGCCGCCTGGCTGCTCACTTGCGGAAAAGGCGGCCGAGAAGGCCGCGAGCGGGCGGGGTCTCGGCCTGAGGGGCCGCGGGCGCGGGCGCGGGCGGGGATGCCGGCGCCTTGCGTTTCTTCTGGGCCTTGTAGTTGTCGAGGATCTCGGCGGCGAGGCGGCGGGTCTCGTTGCGCGAAAGCGCCTCGATGCGGTCGGGCGGCGGAATCGAAGCCGCGACCGGCGCGGGCGCGACCACGCCCTCGGGGCCGATCCGCCGCTGCTTGCCCGAGAGGAATTTGAGGGCGGCGGCGCGGCCGTCGATCGGTTCATCGCTCGGCCCCGGCGGGGCCGGCGGCGGCAGGATCTGCGGCGGCGGCGGCACCTTGGCGGCGCGAGAGGGCGGCCCGCCCCGACCGCCGAACAAGGCGCCGAACTGGGCCTCGGCCAATTTCTGCACGGCCGAGAGGATGCGCGGGTC
>Ga0194120_10008535_pt1 | contig 13464 bp, 12 predicted proteins | sample TA2MahCa65mmetaG_FD_148642 | JGI IMG/M metagenome (GOLD analysis project Ga0194120, IMG submission 148642) | Freshwater microbial communities from Lake Tanganyika, Tanzania - TA2015019 Mahale Deep Cast 65m | ecosystem: Environmental > Aquatic > Freshwater > Lake | place: Tanzania: Lake... | reverse complement strand
TTCAGCGCGAAGGCGAAGTCGCGCTCATCGTGCGCGGGCACGGCCATGATCGCGCCCGTGCCGTAAGTCATCAGCACGTAATCGGCAATCCAGATCGGAATCTTCGCGCCGTTCACCGGGTTGGTTGCATACGCGCCGATGAACACGCCGGTCTTGTCTTTGTCGGTTGCTTCGCGTTCGATGTCGGTGCGGCGAGTCACGTCGGCAACGTACGCCTCCACTTCCGCTTTGCGATCCGGCGTCGTCAGCTGCGCCACTAGCGGATGCTCGGGGGCCAGCACCATGAACGTCGCCCCCCACAGGGTGTCGGGGCGGGTGGTGAAAACAGTGATGCCCCCGCCTGTGTCCCCCGGGGGGGCGATGCCGAACGTCACTTCCGCGCCCTCACTCCTCCCAATCCAATTCGTTTGCAGAGTCCGCACCCGTTCGGGCCAATCAATGCCGTCGAACTTCAGCAGTTCATCGGCATACTTCGTGATGCGGAAATACCATTGCTCCAGATTCTTTTTGATCACCGGGGTCTTGCATCGCTCGCAGTGGCGGTCGTCGCCCCACACTTGCTCGCGAGCCAGCGTGGTGTTGCAGTTCGGGCACCAATCCACCGGCGACATCTTTTTGTAAGCCAGCCCGTGCTTGAACAGTTGGCTGAAGAACCACTGCGTCCACTTGTAGTATTCGGGATCGCAGCTCACCGCCTCGCGCTCCCAATCCCACATCGCGCCCATCGAGCGCAGCTGCTTGCGCATATTGGCGATGTTGCTATACGTCCACTTCTTGGGATGGATGCCGCGTTGAATGGCGGCGTTCTCGGCGGGCAGGCCGAAGGCGTCGAAGCCGATGGGGTACATCACGTTGTAGCCGCGCATTCGCAAATAGCGCGCGCGCGCATCCGACGGCGTCATCGCATACCAGTGGCCGATGTGCAAGTCGCCGCTGGGGTAGGGCAGCATCGTCAGAAAGTAAAACTTCTTCTTGCCCTCGTCGATCACCGCGCGATACAGCCCGTCTTTCTCCCATCGTTTTTGCCATTTCGACTCGATGGCTGCCGGGTTGTACTTTTGCGGCGATGATGGGCGCGCGGCGGAGACGACTCGTTTTGCCGATTTGGCCGACACTTTTTTGGCGACCGTCTTCTTCGCCCCGGCCTTCTTGGGCATTGCCTTCTTGGCCGCCGTCTTTTTCACAACTGCCTTCTTCTTGGCGGCGGTTTTCTTCCTCGGTTTTGTAGCCATGTCAATCACTCCATCTTTCTACTCTTTCAGAAACGGAATCAACACGTCGTTAAACGGTTTGCCCGCCAACTGCGGCGCCTCGGCGGAACCAAGTTTGGGCTGGCTCTCGCCCCGCGCAAAAATGTGTTTGCGGGCTCCCGGGATCGCGTTGGCAAACACTTGCGCGTGCGAGGCGGGCAGATATGAATCCTCTTCGGCCCACACGATCAATGTCGGCGTTTGCGATTCGCCGCGCAGGTCTCGGCCCATTTGCTCTGCGCCCTCGGCGGCTATCAACACCAACTTCGTCACTCGGTTCTTGCCAAGCAGCGCCGCGCGCCAAGCAATCAGCCCGCCCCAATTGTGGCCCACGAGGGCGGCGCGATGGATGGACATTCGGTCGAACAACTCCAGCACGCAATCCACTGCGCTTTCGGTGCTGATGGCTCCTTCGGGGCGGGCCGCCTCTCCGTATCCCGGCAGGTCAACGGCCACCGCGCGGGATCCGGCTTCGGCCACCGGTTCGAGAGTCGATGCCCACGATTGCCAACCGGCGAGCGGCGGCACGCGGCCATGAATGAAGATCACCGTTTGGCCGACGCCGACGATCTTGGCCCGCACCATTCCGTAGGAGGTGTGAATCTCGCGCGCGTCCATAAAACAAAAAGCCCCATCGTCCATTCAGGGACGAAGAGGCCTCCGCGGTACCACCCTGCTTTCCGCAGTGTTCACTGCGGACACTCACGCGATAACGGGCGGAACCGTCCTTTCGGAAGCTCGGAGGCGAGTTCGGCCACTGTGCGCTCTCGCGGGCGCGCGCCGGGCTTGCACCGTGTCACCCGGCTCTCTGGCGAGATGGCCTACTACTCCTCGTCAACGCATTGATATGTTGGGGCTGGCCTTGCGCCTGCCCTGTGTGGACCCAGAGGGATTTGAACCCTCGACCTTCTCAATGCCATTGAGACGCGCTCCCAACTGCGCTATGGGCCCGTTGGCTGGCAGGGGCAGGTCTCAGACCTGCCCTTACGCCAGTGGACCTGGAGGGATTTGAACCCTCGACCTCTTCAGTGCGATTGAAGCGCGCTCCCAACTGCGCTACAGGCCCGGCACGTTTTGCATTCTACCCGACGGGTATAGCCCTGTCAAGCAATGAGGCCGCTCACCAGCGCCAACAGAACGCCTCCGGCCATCACACTGCCCAATTGCCCGGCGGTGTTTGCGCCCATCGCGTGCATGAGGATGAAATTCTCGAAGTCCTCTTCTTGCGCCATCTTCGCCGCCAGCCGCCCGGCCATCGGAAAGGCGCTGATGCCCGCCGCGCCGATGAGCGGGTTGATTGCGCCGCGACTCAAAAACGCCATCAACTTCCCGAACAGCAGTCCGGCCACCGTGTCCAGCACAAAGGCGATGAGACCCAGCGCCAGAATCCCAATCGTGTCCCAATTCAGAAAACTGTTGGCGCTCATCGTCGAGCCAATCGTCAGGCCCAAGAACAGCGTGGCAATGTTGATGATCTCGTTCTGCGCGGCCTTGCTCAATCGCTCCACCACGCCGCTCTCGCGCAGCAAGTTGCCCAGCATCAACATGCTGATCAGCGGCGTGGCCTCCGGCACGAGCAAGCCCACCGCCAGAGTCACCGCCACCGGAAAGATGATCAGCGCGCGCTTCGGCGCCGGGCGAGGGGCGTATTCCATTCGAATGCGGCGCTCGGCTTTGGTGGTGAGCAGCCTCATCAGTGGCGGCTGAATGATCGGAATCAGACTCATGTATGAATACGCCGCTACCGCGATGGGCGCGAGGAGTCGCGGCGCGAGTTTCGTCGCCACGAAAATGGATGTCGGCCCGTCAATGGCTCCGATCACCCCAATGGACGCCGCCTCGTTCAATGGGAATCCGATCAGCGTTGCCAGTATCAACGTTCCGAAGATTCCAAACTGACCCGCCGCGCCGAGCAGAGCCATCTTCGGTTGGGCGAGCAGTGGGCTGAAGTCGATCATCGCCCCCACGCCGATGAAGATGAGCAGGGGGAACAGTTCGGTGCGGATGCCGGCGTTGTACAGCACGCGGAAAAGCCCTTCGCCGTCGGTCATGCCAGTGAGCGGAATGTTTGCCAGCACGCATCCCAGCCCGATGGGCAGAAGCAGCACCGGCTCATATTCTTTCACCACTGCCAGCGCAATGAGCGTCGCGCCGACGGCGATCATCACCGCGTTGCCGAGCGTGAATGCGGCGAGGCCTTTGAATAGTTCGGGAAGAAGCTGCGAAAAATCCATGCTATTCAGCGAATTCGGCTAGCACGTCTTTGTGTTTCACCGTTTGCCCCGCCGACACGCGCACGGCAACAATCGTGCCGGCGCGGTTGGCGCGGATGGCGTTCTTCATCTTCATCGCTTCGATCACGCACAACTCCTGCCCGGCCTGCACCACTGCGCCCGGCCCGACAGCCACCGCCACGATGACTCCCGGAATGGGCGCGAGCACGGTGAGGGAGTTGGAGTTGGATCTTGAGTTGGGGTTGGAGTTTGGGGTTGGAGTTTTAGAATTTGTAGTTTGAAGTTTGGAATTTGCAATTGATGCCTCTTCCGGCCACACTTCGAATTGCTCCCCATCCACTACCGCCACAATCGGCCTCGATTGCAAATCGCCGACTTCAACTTCGAACTCTCGATCCTCGATCCGAACTTTGATTTTCATCGCCGGGGGCCTCTCTGTTTCAACTGATTGGCGCGCATCACCGATTGCCATGGGCTGACGTGGGCTGTGGGGGGAAGCGGACTCTGCGGGGGCGGCCGACTCTGACGGGACACCGCCAGCGCGACGGCCACTGCCGCCACTGCGGCGCGGCGTTTGAGTTCGCGCGAGTCGGTTGGCTCAGCCGGTTCGGCGGCGCTCGACTGCGGCCTGTCGGCGGTGAGCCGCATCAGCGTAGACATCAAACCCCACAGCAGAATGATCGCGGCAAAGACAAGGCTCATGCCGACGAGAGTGATTTGGAGAGAGAGAGCGAGCGATGAAGACATTACTGCAAACTCCAAACCCCAAACTTCAAACTACCAAATCTGAAGTTTGAGTTTTGGAGTTGGGAGTTTATACAGGGATGTTGCCATGTTTGCGCGGCGGGGCGGGCGCGTATTTGTCGCGCAGTGCGCCGAGCGCGGCAATGATCTTTGGCCGTGTCTCGCGCGGCTCGATGATGTCGTCCACGTAGCCAGTGGCGGCGGCGTGATAGGGGTTGTTGAATCGCGCGCGGTAGTCGTCGGCCAAACGTTTGCGTTCGGCAGAAGGATCGGGCGCGGACTCGATCTGCTTCTTGAAAAGAATGTTGGCCGCGCCTTCCGCGCCCAGCACGGCGATCTCGGCGCTGGGCCAAGCGTAGTTCACATCGGTGCCGAGATATTTGCTGGACATCACCACGTAGGCGCCGCCGTAGGCTTTGCGAGTGATCACGCTGATCTTCGGCACAGTGGCTTCGGAATAAGCATACAGCACTTTCGCTCCGTGCCGGATGATGCCGCGATGCTCTTGATCGACGCCGGGCAGGAAGCCGGGCGAATCGACGAAGGTGACCAGCGGCACGTTGAAGCAATCGCACATACGCACGAAGCGGGTGATCTTGTCCGAGGAGTCGATGTCCATCACCCCGGCCATCACGCGCGGCTCTTGAGCCACGATGCCCACGCTGTGCCCGCCGATCCGCGCCAGCCCGACGATGGCGTTGCGCGCCCATGAGGATTGAACTTCGAGAAATGAGTCGCGGTCAACGATGCGGGCGACGACTTCGTGCATCGAATAGGGCGTGGCCGGATCGAGCGGCACGATGGTGTTGAGCGAGTCGTCCATTCGCAGAGGATCGTCGGCGGAGGGAGTGAAGGGCGGGTTCTCGACGTTGTTCGAGGGCAGGTAGCCGAGCACTCGGCGGCACAGGGAGAGGGCGCTCGACTCCGAATCGGCGGCGAGGTGCGCGGTGCCGCTGACGGCCATGTGCACGTCGGCGCCGCCGAGATTCTCCGGATCGATCACTTCGCCCGTCACGGTTTTGATCACTTCCGGCCCGGTGAGGAACATGTACGAATGTTTCTCGACCATGATGATGAGATCGGTGAGGGCGGGGGAGTAGGCCGCGCCGCCGGCGCACGGGCCGAGCATGAGGCTGATTTGCGGGATGACGCCGGAGTATTGGGCGTTGCGCCGAAAAATTTCGGCGTAGCCGCCGAGACTCTTCACGCCCTCTTGAATGCGCGCGCCGCCCGAGTCGATGAGGCCGATGCACGGCACGCCGTTGCGCAGGGCCAGATCCATCACGCGGCAAATTTTGTGGCTCTGCATTTCGCTGAGTGTGCCGCCGTAGATGGTGAAGTCCTGCGCGTAGAGGTACACGGTGCGCCCGTCGATCTGGCCGTAGCCGGTGATCACGCCATCGCCGAGATACTGCTGGGCGGCGAGGCCGAGTTCATCGCCTTGATGGGTGATGTAGGGTTCGAGTTCGTTGAAGGTGTTGGGGTCGAGGAGAAGTTCGATCCGTTCGCGGGCGGTGAGTTTGCCTTTTTTGTGTTGGGTGGCGATGCGCTCCGCGCCGCCGCCCTGCCGGGCCTTTTCGCGCATGGCGCGCAGTTCGAGAATGCGAGGGTCTTCTTGAGTCATGTGTCCTCAATTCTCTAATGGAGCACTGTGGATTGGAAAGTGGGGAATGTCACCCGTTGTCGGGGAGGTTGATCACGGCGGGGTAAGTCACGCGGTTTGAGTCTGCGCGGCGAGGGGTTTGGATTCCGAGTCCCGGAAGAAAATGTAGGTGAGCGCTGAGGCCAGCGCGTAGAAGAAGCACGTGGCGATGAACAACGGCGCGAACCCATAGCGCTGTTGCACGAATCCGCTCACCGCCGGGCCAAATGTCCAGCCGATCTCCCACACCAGCGTTTGCGCGCTGTTCAGTGTCGCCCGCTCGCCGTCGGGCACTTGCTCCATGCTGAAAGCGCGAAACAACGGATCGCCCATATTCATCAATGCGCCGCGAATGAGAAAGGCCAGCCCGGCCACAAACATGTTCGGCCAAAAGCCGATGGCCAGCATGAAGACGAGTGAGGCCGATTGCGTGAACACCACCGACCGCACCTTCCCCAGCCGACTCGCCAACAGCGGCCCAAATAAAGTGGCCACTCCCATCGTCACCGAGGCGAGGCTGAACAATGCGCCGAGCCAATCGTCGGGTATGGCAAAGCGTTCTTTGAAGAACACGTTCATGTACGGAATGAGGATGGCCGCGCCGAAGCCGATGAACACGCTGGGCGCGAGCAGTTTGAGGATGAGGGGCCGGGTGAGTTCGCCCCACAACCGGCCCACGCCGATGTGCGCATTGGCCGCGCGGTCGGCGGTTTGCGCCGAGTTGCGGATGAGCCACAGCGGGGCGCTGCTCAACAGAGTCATGGCCGCGCTGACGGCGATGGCGGCGCGGTAGGCTTCGGGGCTTTCGGCGCCCCACGCGAAGGCGGCGGCGAACCAGCCCGGAAGTTTCCCGGCCAGCAAACTGCCGAAGAATCCGGCGAGCGTCTGCAATCCAAAATTTGCGCTGAACAGCGCCGTGCGAGTCGCTTCGTTGGAAACTTGCATGATGAACGGGGCAATGCTGAGGATGAACAGCGCTTGCGACAAGCCGAGCAGAATCGCTCCGGTCATCATGAGTGGCGGCGAGGGTGTGGCGATGAGAATCAGGATGGCGGCGGTGGCCCCGGCGTTGCCCCACAGCAGAGCCGTCCGCCGCCCCATTCGGTCGGCCAACACGCCCAGCGGCAGGCCCAGAATCAGAATCACGCCCGACGGCATGGCCGACAAGATGCCGAGAAAGTCTTTGCCCATGCCGAGCGAAAGCACGTACAGGTTGAAATAGAGTTGATAAATGCTGAACGACACGCCGCCGATGATCACCGAGGCGAGGAACAGCCAAGCGTTGCGCTCGAAGGCGGGCAGGCGATCTTTCAACGGGCGGAGCAGGTTGGTCATGGGGCGCAAAAAAGCCGCGAGTGTTTTGGCTCGCGGGACGAGGCCAGTCTATCACGCGCGATAGAGGGGCGCAAGCAACAAACAACCTTCGTCGCCAAACTGGTACAATCTCCATCCATCCTTTCAACGGAGTTCCCTTTCATGCACATTCTTGTCACCAACGACGACGGCGTGACCGCGCCGGGATTGGCCGCGCTGGCAAACGCTCTGCGCGAATTGGGTTTGGGCAAAGTCACTGTGTTCGCGCCCGATCACAATTGGTCGGTGTCGGGGCACGTCAAAACATTGCACAAGCCACTGCGCGTGCGGCCCGCGCATCTCTCCGATGGAAGCGAGGCCCTCACCAGTGACGGCGCCCCTTCGGATTGCGTGGCATTGGCCTTGCTCGGAGTGATCAAAGAGAAGATCGATCTCGTTGTGTCGGGCATCAATCCGCATCCGAATCTGGGGCACGATGTGACGTATTCCGGCACGGTGACAGCGGCGATGGAAGCCGTCATCGGACACGTGCCGGGCATTGCCGTTTCGATGGACACGAACCGCCACCCCGATTACGGCCCGGCCGCTCGGATCGGCGCGCGAGTGGCGCGCGAGGCGCTGGCGCGCGGACTGCCGCCGTACACACTGCTCAACGTCAACGTGCCCGGCCTCCCGGAGAATGAGATCAAAGGCGCGCGTGTGACGCGGCAGGGGTTGAGCGTGTACCGCGATCAATTGGTGGAGCGCGATGACCCGCGCGGCCAACCGTATTTTTGGATCGGCGGGGAAGCGCCGACGGGCAAAGAGGAAGATGGCACCGACTTCGCCGCGCTGGCCGCCGGTTACGTTTCGATCACCCCACTGCAGCTCGACCTCACCGCGCACGACAGAATCGCCGAACTGCAAAATTGGAAATTGTGATCCGCGAAGTTGCGCGAAGAAACACGACGCTGCCTCTTCCTCTCCCGGCGGCTGCTCGTGTCCTTCGTTGACAGACCCCCTCGCAATCTGTAAAGAGCGTATCTTCGCATGATCGACTCGAAATCCGTTCGGCGCAATTTTGCGCTGGGCGTATTCAACGGCCTCTTCTTCATTCTCGGCGAAACACTCATCGACCCCACGCTGGTCATTGCCGCCTTCGTCAGCCGCCTCACCGACTCGGCGCTGTGGGTGGGGCTGGTGATGCCCCTGCTCGATGGCGCGTGGTTCCTGCCTCAACTGTGGGTGTCGGGCTATTTGCAGAGCCAGCCGCACAAAATGAATCTCTATCGGCAGACGGCGGTGGCGCGATCCATTGCGTGGACTCTGCTCACCGTTTCGGTGTTCACCATCCGAGACTCGAATTGGCTGTTGGCCGCTTTCTTCGCCACACTGGGCGTGGCCGCCATCGGCGCCGGGTTGAGCGGGCTTTCGTTTTTGGAGATCGTCGGCAAAACGATTCCGGCGCACGAGCGCGGCTGGTTCTTCGCTTGGCGGCTCACACTGGGCGGCGTCACCGGAATCGCCGCCAGCGTCGGTGTGCAGTGGGCGCTCGGCGGCAACAGCCCGCTCCGCTATCCGTTCAACTTCGGCGTGTTGTTTCTCGTCGCCACGCTCCTCTTCCTCATTGGCCTCTATCTTTTCACGCGCATCCACGAGCCGCCCGACACCCTCACCCACCCGCGCGCATCGGCCATCGAGCAACTGCGCCGCGCCGCCCGCATCGTCCGCGCCGACAGCAACTATCGCCACTTCCTCTCCCTCCGCTCGGCGTTGATGATCGCCGGATCGGCCACGCCCTTCTTCGCCATTTACGTTCAGCAAAAGTTGGGCGGCTCGCTGGCGATGATCGGCGTGTATCTCGGCGTCCTCAAAACGGCCAGCCTGTTGACCAACATGATCTTCGGGCGAGTCTCGGCGCGATGGGGCAACCACCGATTGATGACCCTCGCCGCCGCCGCCGGGATGCTGATGACTGGAATGATGCTCGCTCTCGCGGTGACGGCGTCACTGATCCCGATCTCCGGAACGGCGGCGTCCCTGTGGCTCATCCCGGTGTTCGCCGCCGCCGGGATCCGCGAGTCGGGAATCGGAGTCTCCGGCCAAAGTCTATTGCTCGACATTGCTCCGCCATCGGAGCGCTCGCTCTATCTCGGTTTCACCAACACACTGCTCGGAGTGATTCTGCTTTCTACCGGCCTGGGCGGCGTGATTGTGGAGACATTAGGATTCTTGAGCCTGCTAATGATCACGCTGGCCGCGCACCTCTTTGCGCTTGGCGCAGCCCTGCGCTTGCGCGGGATCGTTCACAGGCCGTAATGACGTTTGGCGCGGCGGGAAATTGCTTTTCTCACTTCCCCGCCATGCCCGTTGGGATCATAGTGAGTATCATTTCCACGACAAGGAGATTCATAACCTCATGCCTGCCGATACCCTGAGCATCACCGACAATCGCACCGGCAAAACTTACGAAATCCCGATCAGCAATGGCGCGATCAAAGCAATGGACTTGCGCCAGATCAAAACAAGCGTGGACGATTTTGGCCTCATGGCTTACGACCCGGCGCTGATGAATACGGCTTCGACGAAGAGCGCCATCACCTATCTCGACGGCGACAAAGGCATTCTGCGTTATCGGGGCTATCCCATCGAGCAGCTAGCCGAGAAGAGCACGTATCTCGAAACGGCCCACCTGATCTTCTATGGCGAACTGCCTAACCAAGCGCAGCTCGCCGAGTGGACGTACCAGATCACGCACCACACTTTCCTGCACGAGAACCTCAAGCACCTGTTAGAAGGCTAAAGCATGTTCACTTTGCACAACGGCGATTGTCTCCAAGTCATGCCCACTATCCCTAGCGGAAGTATTGACGCAATTATTACAGACTTGCCTTATGGCACAACGGCTTGCAAGTGGGATACTATCATACCGTTTGAACCCATGTGGAAGGAAGTCAAGCGAGTGCTGAAACCGAATGGAGTGTTTATTACTACCGCCAGCCAGCCTTTTACAAGCGCATTGATTATGAGTAATCCTGCCGTTTTCAAATATGAAATAATTTGGGAAAAGGATAAGCCGTCTGATTTTGTACTCGCTTCAAAAAGAACGATGAAATATCACGAAAATATCATTATATTCTGTGATGGAGTAGAAACCTACAACCCCCAAATGATTTTGGGGTTGCCTAATCATTCTGTTGGAAAAGGTATTAGAAAAAAGAACAATGAAAGCGGCGCAAATACCAAGATGGTTTCAAATAAACTTGACGGGATGAAACATCCAAAAAGCGTTATAAAATTCAACAGAGAATCTACTCCAATTCATCCCACCCAAAAGCCAGTTGCTTTATACGAGTACCTAATCCGCACCTACACCAACGAAGGCGAAACCATCCTAGATATTGCAATGGGTTCAGGAACAACCATAGAGGCGGCTGAACGAACGGGACGCAATAGCATTGGCATCGAGAAAGACGAAGGTATCTTTCAAGCGGCGGTCTTACGGCTTAAGTCTCTTACGCCTTCTAACAACCGCTTGCACCTGACGGGGGGTACTCAGGGAGATTTATTCACCCCCGAAGATTTACCATCCGAAGGGAAGTTACCTGCACCCGCCCCCCGCAGGTAAAGCGAACCGATGGAGACCTTCCGCTATGATGCTCACCCGATGGGCATGTTCATCAGCACGGTGGCGGCGCTCTCCACGTTTTACCCCGAGGCCAATCAGGTGCGCAACCCCGATGTTCGCTTGAAACAGATTTATCGCTTGATCGGCAAAGTGCCGACTATCGCCGCCTTCTCGTATCGGCACGGGCGCGGCCTGCCGTATGTGTACCCGGACAACGATCTCTCATACACTGGCAACTTCTTGAATATGCTGGACAAGATGACGCAGGTGAAATATCGACCCGACCCGGTGAAAGAGCGCGCGCTGGATGTGCTCTTCATTTTGCACGCCGACCACGAGCAGAACTGCGGCACCAACGCGATGCGCGCCATCGGCTCATCGCAGGTGGATCCCTATTCGGCGATGGCCGGGGCGGCGGCGGCGCTTTACGGCCCTCTGCACGGCGGGGCGAACGAAGAAGTGCTCAAGATGCTCACCGAAATTGGGAGCGTCAAGAACATCCCCGCTTTCATCGAAAAGGTGAAGAAGGGCGAAGGGCGGTTGATGGGCTTCGGCCACCGCGTGTATAAAAACTACGATCCGCGCGCCCGGATCATCAAGCGCACCGCCGATGAGGTCTTCAAGGTCACGGGCGTCAACCCTCTGCTGGAAGTGGCGCTGGAGATGGAGCGCATCGCCCTGCAAGACGACTATTTTATATCGCGCAAGCTCTACCCCAATGTGGATTTCTACTCGGGACTCATTTATCAGGCGATGGGCTTTCCGGTGTCGTTCTTCCCGGTGCTGTTTGCCATTCCGCGCACGGTGGGCTGGCTCACCCAATGGGTGGAATTGCTCACCGACTCGGAGCAGAAGATCGCCCGCCCGCGGCAACTCTACTTGGGCAAGGACGCGCGCGATTACGTGGAGATGGAGAAGAGGTAGAAAGAGTCGCCGCTTGCACGAAAGCGCACCGCCCGCCGAGTCGCGACTCGGCGGGCGGTGTTGATTCATGGGCGGCAGTCACTCGCGCAATGGTTTGGCAATGGCGATGACTTCGCCAACATATCTTTCCACGTTCTCTAGCGGCACAATATCGTAGGGGGTCGTGCTTTCGGAATACAAGCCGTCTCTTGCTTTACGTTTGAGCCCACTCTGTGAAGCCTCGGGGAAATCCTCTTTGAATACTGCCGCCACAATTTGCCCATCCTCAGGCCGATCGGCAATACGCAACAAAACGTAATCCCCACCCACAATGGGAGTGGGCTTGGCCCGATTCATGCTGTCGCCCCGCACACGCACGAAACTGTAGATTTCGTTGGGGTTGATAAAAACGACGCCCGTTGATTTCAGGCTCACAAGGTAGTGAGGCCGTGAATCGAAAAGCACCCGGTCAACTTCGACAGGTGAGTCGGATGCTTGTTGGGTGAAGCCTCCAGCCGGATGAGCGCGAATGGATTCGTAAACGTCGATGTTGCGGAAGCGGAGCAAGGCGCTTTGGAACAGTTCTTCTGCAGGCTCGGGCCCGGTTGACTCTGGCGGCGGCTTGGACGCGGGAGGGGGTGGTGTTGAATCTGGCGGCGCGGTTTGATCGGAAGGAGGGGTGGGGCTGGGTCAGTTGGCGATTGCGCGGGGCCGGATGCTGACTCTGATGGTTGGGTGATTCCTCCTGCGGCCAACACGGCCTGTATATCTTCGGCCATCAGTTTCGCTCGACTATCGTACCAGAGCAATTCTGCTTTCGGGCGGCGGTTGTCGGCGGCGCAAGCGCTGAAGAACTTCCAACAAGCTTGCCAATTTACCAATCCCTCTTGGAAAAGTGTTTTGGGCGTTTCAAGTTGAATATAGCCGGTGAGCCAGCAGGCAATGGTTGCTGCATGAGAGTCGATGCCGGAGAATTCTTTGATGGTAACTGCTCACGACTTTCTTGAGAGTTGAGTGTTATACAAGACGTGCTGCCCGAACCGACGGTGAATGCCCTGCGCGACTTGTCACGGGAGGAAATGATAACGCTGATCCAACGCCTGTTCGGAGAAGTCCGGCGTTTGGAAGCAGAAGTCGAGCGTCTCAAACAACCGCCGCCGACCTCGCACAATTCGTCCCAGCCTCCCTCGCGGGATTGGAAAGCCGACCGCCCCCGGTCGAAGCGGCGTAAGAAAGTTGGGGCGAAGCCGGGGCACGCCAAAGCGGAACGCCGGCTGGTGGATAATCCCGACCGAGTGTTCGAGGTGCGGGTGGAAACGTGTGTGCAGTGCGGAACGGGTCTGCTCGACCAGGCGCCAGAGCGCGTCCTGCGGCGACAGGTGACCGAACTGCCGGAGATCAAGCCGGTAGTGATTGAAACCCGACAATCCCAAGTGCGCTGTCCGAGTTGCCAGCGGTTGCAGCAGGGGTCGTTGCCCGAAGGTCTGGAAGCCGGGCGTCAGTTCGGCCCGCGCCTGGCAGCGTTGGTCACCTATCTGCATCACGAACACCATCTGGGCTTTGAGCGGCTGTGTGGGGTGATGCGCGATGTCTTTGGCGCCTCCTTGAGCGAAGGGGGAGCAGTGGCGATTATCGAACGGGCTGGCGAAGCGGCCCAGCCCGAAGCCGAAGCAATTGGGGAACGCGTCCGGCAGAGCGCGGTGATTGCCAGTGACGAAACCAGCGCCCGCGTTCACGGGCGAAACCATTGGGAATGGGTGTTCATCGGCA
>Ga0194120_10008534_pt1 | contig 13466 bp, 14 predicted proteins | sample TA2MahCa65mmetaG_FD_148642 | JGI IMG/M metagenome (GOLD analysis project Ga0194120, IMG submission 148642) | Freshwater microbial communities from Lake Tanganyika, Tanzania - TA2015019 Mahale Deep Cast 65m | ecosystem: Environmental > Aquatic > Freshwater > Lake | place: Tanzania: Lake... | reverse complement strand
AGTCGTGCCGGTGGGGAGAGCACGACTGTTCGCCGAGCCGAACAGTCGTGGCACGGCGGGTGCCACGGGTCATCGGGCGCTTCGCCCGATGACCCGTGCCGCTGTTCGACGCCCGTCCTGACGCCGGCACGGGCGAGCCGCCGGGCGGATCGCCCGTGGCACCCGCCGCGCCTTGGTGCACGTTCTTCCGACTCGCGCCACTGGCTCAGGCCGCGCCGCGCACGGCCCCGCCCGCGCTCCGCGCCTCCTGCACGCCCTTGGCCGCCGCCGCCAGCAACGCCTGCGGCGTCATCGACCCCCCGCCCGTCGGGGCGGCCGTGGCGATCCCAACGCTCGCGCGGACCGCGCCGCCCGCGGCCTTATCCCACGCGGCGGCGGCCTGCTGATACTCGGCCCGGAACTCGTCGGCGGCGGCCCGCACCGGGGCCTGCCCCACCGCCGTCGCCAGAACCGCGAAGAGCGGGCCGCCCAGGCGGCACACCACGGCGCCGAGCGGGTCAAAGTGTTTGCGCAGCAGCGCGCACGCCGTGATCAGGGCCTCGTCCGCCAGCCGCTCATGGCCCGGGCCCGCGAGCCCGTCGACGGAGACCGCGGCCACGGTCACGCCCTCGCCCGCCTTCTCGGCGGCCGCGAACGCGTGCCGCATCGCCCGGTCGAAGGAGCCGCGGCCCAGCGCGCCCGTCAGCGCGTCGTTCTCCGACGGGTCCACCACCAGGTTGTCGATCCCCACCGGCAGGGTGTTCTGGTACGGCGTGACCTTCGAGATGTCGACCATCTGCCTTCGCGCGGCCGACACCAGCCGCTCCGAGTCCACCGCCTGCCCGATGTCCACCGAGAACAGGGCCGCCAGTTCCTTCGAGGCCGCGACCGCGCGCGCGATGAGCGCGTCCACCCGCTCCGGCCCGAGCCCGAACCACTGCTGCGCGTACGCGATCAGGCGCTGCAGCGACTCGCCCGGGTCTGACGCGGTCATCGCGTCGTGCAGCATCCCCCCCAGCCCCACGCAGCGCACCAGATCGGCGTGCGGCTTGGGGGCGGCGGTGGGACGCTCGTGGAACTTGACCGTCACCACCAGCTCCCCGGGCAGCTTCCAGCGCTGGCACAGCATGGCGCCGATCTCCGGGTGCTGAACCTCCAGCTCCGCCAGTTCGAGGTCCACCAGCCTCCGGTGGTCGTCCCCGGCCTCGGCGAGCACCCGCTCGTACTGCCGACCCAGGGCCCGGTGCATCGCCACCATCCCCAGGTCCTGCAGCAGCGCCGCCAGGAACGCCTCGTCGCCCCAGCGGAACCCCTTCTCCTCCGCCACGCACTGCGCCGCCGCCGCGCTCACCATCGCCCGACGCCAGTACGACCGGTAGTCAAACCCCTCGGCGCCCCGCACCGCCGACACCAGCGAGAAGCCCAGCACCAGCGACTTGACCGGGCTCAGCCCGAGCATCACCACCGCCCGCTGGATCGTCCCGCACCGCTGCTTCAGCCCGAAGTAACTCGAGTTGACCGTCCGCAGCACCTTCGTCGCCAGACCCTGGTCCGCCTGGATCACCGCCGACAACTCGTCCATCTTGACGTTCGGCCGGCTGGTCATGTCCACCACGCGCATTGCCACCGAGGGCAGCGAAGGCAGCGTGGGGCAGCTGAGGATCCGCTCGAGGGTCTCGGGGTTCATGCGCTCTGTTCGCTCCGTCGCGGTCGCGGGGCCTGCTCCGCGGCGCACCGACGTCATCGGGCCCGCCCAGACTCCCCTTGAACCGGTCCGCGCGGGTCCTGGGATTCCGCGGGGTCCGTAGCGGTTATGAGGGGCTCCAGGGTGTGGAGTGGAAACCCCAGCACCCACTCCGCGTACCGCCCGAGAAGAGCCAGGGCCCGGGCCTCGCACGCCCCGTCGCGCCCGCCCGGCGCCCCGCCCACCAGCCCGCGGAGGTACTCCACGGTCGCCGCCCGCACGCGCCACCCCCCGCCACGCCGGCCCGCCCAGGGGTCCGTGAGCCCGCCACGCTCGGGCGAGAACTCGTACACCGCCCGACGCCGCAACGCCCCGCCCGTGCTCACGTCGTGCGCGATCTCCGGGCGGTGTCCGCTGTGCGTCAGCGCCGACCATTGCAGGCGCACCACCGGGCCAAGACCCGCACTCTCGTCCGCCAGGCCCCGCAGCGCCGCCACCGCGTCGTCGAACAGCTCGGCGTGGGGGTCCCCCTCGCGCACCAGCCGCAGGAGCAGTTCGGCGGCGTGCATGGCCCCGTAGAACGACCGGAGCGTCCGACGGACGCCGACGAACACCTCCTGAAGGTCCCACGCCGTCAGCGTCGTCAGCGCCGCCGACTCCCCCGCCGCCAGGCGCGCCGACGGGCGCGCGATGCCCGTCGCCTCGCCCCGCGTCAGGGGCGATAGCCCCCCCGAGAACGCCGACCGGGCCCGGCGCGAGCCCTTGGCCAGCACCCGCAGCAGCCCGCCCCCCCGAGTCAACAGCGCCGCCGTCTGGCTCGTCTCCGACCAGTCCCACACCCGCAGGCACAGGGCCTGGTCCTTGAAGGGCGGCACGCGGGAGCGTACGGCGGCAGCGGCCCTACCCTCGACCGCATGAAGTTCGACATGGTCGACCGCGTGCTCGAACTCGCCCCCGAGCGGGCCGTCACCCTCAAGCAGGTCACCGCCGCCGAGGAGTACCTCCAGGACCACTTCCCGGGCTTCCCCGTCCTCCCCGGCGTGCTCATGCTCGAGGCCATGGTCCAGGCCGCCCGCCGCATGCTCGAACGATTCGGACCGCCGGGGCTCTCCGGCCCCCAGGGTCGGCGCGCCGTCATTGCCCGCGTCCGGGCCCTCAAGTACGGCTACCTCGTCAAGCCGGGCTGCACCCTGCGCATCGAAGTCGCCCGCCTCAAGGACCCGGGCGACGGCACCGTCGAGTTCAAGGGCGAGGTCTACGCCATCGAGCCGCGGGTCGCGCCCGCCCAGCCCGCGATCGCCGCCTCAGGGCGCATCACGCTCCACGCCCCCGCCGCCTCCTCGACCCTCGCGCCTCCCTGACCGACCCCTCCCTCCTATCATCGCGCCCCCGGCCCGCGGTCGTCGCGCCGGGGAAACCAACAGGACACCCACATGAACCGTGACGAGATCTTCAACAAGGTCCGCGAGGTGTTGGTCGACGCCCTCGCCGTCGACGACGACGACGTGACCCCGGACGCCTCCCTCACCCGCGACCTCGGGGCCGAGTCCATCGACTTCCTCGACATCGTCTTCAAGCTCGAGCAGGCCTTCTCGTTCAAGATCGGTCAGGGGGAGCTCTTCCCGGAGAACGTCGCCCAGGACCCCCGCTACGTGCAGGCGGGCAAGGTCACGCCCGAGGGGCTCGCCGCCCTCAAGGCCCGCCTGCCCCACGTCGACTTCGCCGCCTTCGCCGCCGACCCCCAGCTCAAGAAGGTCGCCGAGGTCTTCACCGTCGACACGCTGGTCAACTTCGTCGAGCGGAAGCTGGGCGCGGGCCGGTAGCCCCGGAGGCCCCATGCGCTGGATGTGGATCGACCGCGTGATCGAGCTGGTCCCGCGCCAGCGCCTCGTCGCCGTCAAGACCGTCAGCCTCTCCGAAGAGCATCTGCACGACCACTTCCCGGCGCACGACGGGCTGCCCGCCCTCCCCATCATGCCCGCGAGCCTCATCATCGAGGGCGCCGCCCAGGCCGCCGGCATCCTCGTCGGGCACGCCGAGGGATTCGCCGAGAAGGTCGTCCTCGCCAAGATGAACCGCGCCGAGCTCTCGCGCGACGCCACGCCCGGCTGCACCCTCCGCTACACCGCCTCCCTCACCCAGATCGACCGCGCGGGCGCCTCGGCCCAGGTCCGGGTCGAGCTCGCCCAACCCGCCACCGGCCCCATGGCCTTCGAGACCATCGGCGCCGTCGAGCTCATGTTCAGCCACCTCGACCAGAACATGGCTGGCGTCGAGTTCCCCGCCCACAACTTCGTCTTCGGTGAGAACCTCAGGACCATCCTCCGCGCCAGCGGAGTCCCCTGCGACCCCTGACCCGCTCCGCGACTCTCTCCATCCCCACGCCCGGGATCACCCAGCGCCGAAACGCGCCTACCGCGCCAGTTCCTCGCGCGCCAGCCTCTCGAAGAGGCCCGCGGACGCGGGCACGCCCGTCCACAGCGCGAACTGCAACTCCGCCTGGCCCACGAAGAACCCCACGCCGTCCACCGTCGACCACCCCGCCTCCCGGGCCGCCGTCAGCAGCGGGGTGTGCACGGGGCGGTACACCGCGTCCATGACGATGGGCTTCTCCGCGCACCGGCGCAGGCGCTCGGGCATGATGGGCGACGAGCCCGGGTCGGGGCCGCCCTGCATCCCGACGGGCGTGCAGTTCACCCACGCGCCGCACCGGGCCTCGCAGACCCGGTCCCAGTCCCCCACCACCACGGGCCCGTGCCCCTGAGGCAGCGCGGGCAGGAGGTCCATCGCCAGGCGCTCGGCCCGCGAGCGCGTGCGGTTGAAGACCACCACGTGGGCCCCCGCCGACGCCGCGCCGTACGCCACCGCCCGCGCCACGCCCCCCGCGCCGATGACCCCGATCGACGCCCCGCCTAAATCGCCGACGCCCGCGCGGATCCACTCCGCCGCCGCGGGAACGTCCGTGTTGCTCACGAGGGGGAGGCGCGGGGTCGCCTTGTCCCGCGGGACCACCAGCGTGTTGGCCGCCCCCACCGCCGCCGCGACCGGATCGATCCTCCACCCCTGCTGCCGTGCCAGCCGCAGCAGCCCTTCCTTGTGCGGCACCGTGACGCTGCACCCCGCGAAATCCAGGCGCGGGTGGTCGATCAGCTCCAGCAGCGTGGCCTTCAGGCTGGCGAAGCTCGCCTCGGCGTCCGCCGAGGCCTGCACGGGCAGGGGCACGTACACGCCGTCGTGCCCGACGCCGCTGAACCCCGCGTTGTGCACGAGCGGCGAGAGCGAGTGCCCCACGGGCCACCCCACCACGCCGTACACCTTCGTCGTCGGAAACACCGACCGGAACCGGTACGTTCCCAGGAGCTCGTGCAGCGTGGGCTGCCCCGGCGCCGTCGCCGCCCCTTCGCGCAGCGCCGCGAACGTCAGGAACGCGCCGAACTTCGGCGCCAGCACCCGGCTCATCGTGCCGAAGGGCCCCATCCCCAGCGCGATCGCCGGGTGGCTGCACTGCCCGATCAGGTCCAGCAGTTCGAGGTTGTCCCGCACCGTGCGGGCCCGGTACGCCACCTTGACGATCCGGGCCGCCGGCTCGGCGCACATCCGCACCATCCGCCGCGACAGGTCCGCCGGCCTCCCCCCAAAGTCGTGCATCGACAGGATCAGCGAGGCGCCCAGCTCGTGCCGCGACCGCCCGTGCCCCACCGCCGAATCCACCAGGGCCCGCGTCCGCGCCGAGCCCGCGTAGGCCTCGTGCTCCACGTCGATGTACCGAGGGGGCATCTGCCCCGGATGGTCCGCCCGGGACACCGTCTCCAGCAGCAGCGCCCGCGCCTCCTCCGGCCCCTCGTAGTGACCGCCCTCCGCGGCGCTCCGGCACGTCAGGACGCACGGCAGGGGCGAGCGCGCCAGCAGCGCGAACACCGCCTTCTCCTCGTGCGGGTCGCCCCCGCCCGTGAAGAACGCGTCGATCCGGTACTCGACCAGCTCCGCGCCCAGCCCCTTGGCCCGCTCCGCGTCCGAGAGCGCGCCGGGCACGTCGTTCACCAGGATGGGCACGCACACAAGCGTCAAGGCTCAGCCCCCGCACCCCGCGAGGCGTGGCGCCCCCGCCACGCCCGCCCCCACGAAGGCCCCCACGCGCCGGCTCACCCCCCCGCCGGCTCGATCGGGGTCATGGGCTCGTCGAGCTCCGGCGGGCGCATCGGCAGGCTGGGGCCGGCAATCTCGCCCAGCGCCGAAAGCCGCTTCTGAATCGTCTGGTTGCCCGGGTCCACGTAGAGCGCGTGGCGCAGCCGGCGCACCTCGTTCCGCCGATCCCCGATCGTGGCGTACAGGTCCGCCAGTTGCACGTACGGCGCGATGCTCGCGCCCCGGTCCAGCCGCGCCGCCGTGTGCAACGCCGCCAGCGCCTCGTCCGGCAGCCCCACCAGCACCGCGTACTTGCCCAGCCTCAGGTAGTCGGACACGCGCCCGCGCTCCGTCGTCCGGCGCGTCAGGAACGTCATCAGCGCCGAGGTGTCGTTCGACTCCAGCAGCGCCTGGGCGTACCCGTCGGCGTACCGGTCGTCCCCGGGGCGGATGTCGTGCGCGATGTTCATCGGCACCCGCGCCTCCGACGCCCGACCCAGCTCCATCAGCGACCGACCGTGCATGTAGTGCATCTGCGGGTCGTTGGGAAGCCGTCGGCAGTACTCGGCAAAGTCCGCCTCCGCCGCCTCGAACCGCTGCTGCCTGAAGTTGAACTCCGCCGCGTCGCGCACCACGTGCAGGGGCCGCTCCGCCTGGCACCCCCCGGACACGAATCCGACGAGCAGGCCAAGGACCACCGCGCCGAGCCGAAGAGACCGTCCGTTCATCATGGGGCTTCCACTCCGCTTGAGTGCCCCATGCTATCGGGCCCGCGCGCCGCCCGCCTGCGCCCGTAGCATCGCCCCGTGCCCTCGCGCGCCGTCATCCTGCGCCACGCCCTCCCCGACGGTTCGTGGCACCGCGACTGGCTCATCGAGCCCCCGGACCTCCCCGCCCGCCCGTCGGACGACGACTCCGCAGACCTGGTCGCCTTCCGCCTCCCCCCCGGGGCCACGCCCCCCGGCGACCCCGGGGCGCCCGCGTTCGAGTGCGAACGCCTGCCCCCCCACCGTCGGCGGTATCTGCGCTACCGGGGCCCGCTCTCGGGCAACCGGGGGACCGTCGCGCCCGAGGCCGAACTCCTGGTCCGCTGGGAATCCCTGACCGAGTCCCAAGGCGTGCTCTGGACGGTGCACCCCACGGGGGAACGCCGCTGGCGGGGGACCGGGCGCCCCGACGGGCGCTGGGAGTGGACCCCCGAGCCCGCGTGATCATCGGACGACGAGCCCCACGCGCGAGCGTGGGGTCGCGCGACGAACGGACCCGATCCGCCCCGGGCTCGCGCGCGGCGCGCCCCTTCATCCGCGGAAGAACCTCGCGATGGCGTGGAGGATGACCGACCGTCCCACCGCCGCGATCGACTCCGTGAGCGGGATCCCCTTGGGGCACACCTTGACGCAGTTCTGGGCGTTCCCGCAGTCGCTCACGCCCCCGGGGCCCATGAGGGCGTCGAGCCGCTCGCCCTTGATCTGGGACCCGGTCGGGTGCTCGTTGAACAGCCGCGCCTGGCTGATGGCGTGCGCGCCGATGAACGCCGTTTCCCACCGGCCCTCGTCCGGCTCGAGGTTGAACTGCGGGCAGGCCTCCAAACAGCACCCGCAACTCATGCACGTGGACAGCACGTACCGCTCGGCCTGGGTCGCCGGTCCCTCGCGCGGGCCCGACCCCAGGTCGTACGTCCCGTCGATCGGGACCCACGCCCGCACGCGGGCCAACCCGTGGAACAGCCGGCTCCGGTCCACCCACAGGTCGCGCACGACCGGGAACTTGCCCATGGGCTCGAGCGTGACCACGTCTCCCTCACGGGGCGCACATTCGTCGATCAGGCACGAGCAACTCTGGCGCACGCGCCCGTTGATCACCATGGTGCACGCGCCGCACACCTCCTCCAGGCACCCGGCGTCCCACACCACCGGCGTCGTGCGCGCGCCGCCGGCCGTCACCGGGTTCGCGGCGATCTGCTGCAGGCACGAGATCACGTTCGCGTTGCGCGGCACCGCGACCTCGAACTCCTGCCAGTACGAGGGCTTGCCCGGGCCATCGCAGCGCCGGATGCGGAAAACCACGCCGCGATCGGGCGTGGCGGCGCCGCGGCGGGGGACGGACGGGGGCGGGGCGTATGCCATGGTCGGTTCAGGCGCGGGCCGCGGCGGGAGCCGCCTTGCCCGGGTCCTTCCTGTCGTCCTTCTTGCCGTACGTCCGGGCCGTCGGCTGGATGAGCGAGGCGTCGATGGGGTCGAGGGCGACGCTGGTCACGCCGCGGGCGTCGCAGCGGGCGACCGTCGCCTTCATGAAGGTGGCGTCGTCGCGGTCGGGGAAGTCGGTCCGGTAATGGGCCCCGCGGCTCTCGCGGCGTTCGAGGGCGCCCCGGGCGATCGCCTGGGCGAGCACGAGCATGTCGCCGATCGCGCGCGCGTAGGCGAAGGACTGGTTGCTCCAGGCGGCGGCGTCGGCGAGCTTCACCCGCGCGAAGCGCTCGCCCAGCTCGCCCAGCCTGCGGAGGCACTGCTCCAGGCGCGGGCCCGTGCGCACGACGGTGCATGCCGCGGTCATCTCGTCGCCCAGCTCCTTGCCGATGGCGTAGGGGTTGGTCGCGGGCTCGTCGGGGCGCCCGTCCGCGACGGTGCCCAGCAGCGCGTTCATGCGCTCGCGCTCGCGCTTCTCGCCGGCGTCGAACTCGGCGGGGGGGAGGTCGGCGGCGGGGTTGCCGGCGGGGGCGTCGTTGCGGATGAAGTTGACGACGGAGGCGCCGCAGAAGAGCCCGTCGAAGATGCAGGAGAGGAGGGCGTTGGCGCCGAGGCGGTTGGCGCCGTGGTAGGCGTAGTTCACCTCGCCGAAGGCGTAGAGCCCGGGGACGTTGGTCATCATGTTGTTGGGCGCGCCCGGGAGCATGCCCTGCCCCGGTCGAGCGTCGATGGGCGGGGGGGACGCGGAGCGGTGCTTGGGGAGCGGGGTGGCGGGGGCGTAGGAGCCTCGGGTGAACTGGGTCCAGAGGCCGCCCATGCTGTAGTGGACGGCGGGGAAGATCTTCATGGGCGTGGAGCGCGGGTCGTCGCCCACGAACTTCTCGTAGATCTCGAGGATGCCGCCGAGCTTGCGGGAGAGGACCTCGGGGTCCTTGTGGGTGAGGTCGAGGTAGACCTGGTTCCCGCCGTTGACGCCGAGGCCCTGGTTGACGCAGATGTCGAAGATCTCGCGGGTGGCGATGTCGCGGGGGACTATGTTGCCGTAGGCGGGGTACTTCTCCTCGAGGAAGTAGAAGCGTTCGCTCTCGGGGATGTCGCGCGGGGCCCGCTCGTCGAGGGGCCTGCGGGGGACCCAGACGCGTCCGCCCTCGCCGCGGGCGCTCTCGCTCATGAGGCGGAGCTTGTCGGCGCCGGGGATGGCGGTGGGATGCACCTGGATCATCTCGGGGTTGGCGTACCACACGCCGTCGCGGTAGCACCGGGCGGCGGCGGCGCCGGTGCAGATGACGGAGTTGGTGCTCTTGCCGAAGACCATGCCGCAGCCGCCCGTGGCCATGACCACCGCGTCGGCGCGGAAGGCGCGGACCTGCATGGTGCGCATGTCCTGGGCGACGATCCCGACGCAGCGCCCCTCGCGCACGACCGGGCGCAGGAACTCCCAGAACTCGTACTTGGCGACCTTCCCCTCGCTCTCGCAGCGCCGGACCTGCTCGTCGAGGGCGTAGATGAGCTGCTGCCCCGTGGTGGCCCCGGCGAAGTGCGTGCGCTTGAAGAGCGAGCCGCCGAAGAGACGCAGGTCGCGGTACCCCTCGTGCGTGCGGTTGAAGGGGACGCCCATGCGGTCGAGGAGGTCGATGATTCGCGGGGCGGTGTTGGTCATCTCCAGCACGGGGTGCTGGTCGGCGAGGAAGTCCCCGCCGTAGATGGTCTCGTCGAAGTGCTCGTACTCGCTGTAGCCCTGCTGGCGGGCCACGTCGTTGCAGGCGTTGATGCCGCCCTGGGCGCAGACGCTGTGGCTGCGCTTCACGGGGACCACGCTGAAGAGATCGACGGGCAGCCCGGCCTCGGCGACGCGGGCCGCCGCGGCCAGCCCCGCCAGCCCTCCCCCCACCACGATCACTCGGTGCTGCGACATGGGTGGTCCTTCACGGGGCGACGTGGGTCGGGGCGTCGGCCTGGCGGGCCCCGGGCCCGGCGGGCGCGCCGACCATGGCCTCGACACGCGCGGCGGAGGCGGGGTCCATCATCAGGGCCCCGGCGAGCGAACTCCAGCCCGCGAGCATGAGGGCGGCCCCCATCGCCAGGCACGCGTAACCCCAACGCCGCTGGGCCCCGGTCGAGATTGTCAGGCCCCAGGTGATGGCGGCGGTCCAGAGCCCGTTGGCGAAGTGGAACACGGTCGCGGAGACGCCCACGAAGTAGAGCAGCGCGACGCCGACGCCCATGAGCGTCCAGCCGGCCTGCCCGCCCTTGATGGCGGCCGCGAGCGTGGAGCCGGCGAACTCCGCGCTCCAGTGCGTGCCGCCCGGCACCAGGAACGTCCACCCCCAGCGGAGCGTGGCGACGTGGTAGAAGATGAACGCGATGGCGACGTAGCCGGTCAGCCGCTGGGCCGCGTAGCGCCGATTGCCCCCGTAGGCGTAGCGGGCGACGTTGTTGCGCCCGGAGCGGGCGTAGAGCACGCCCAGCCCGGCGTGGAAGGCGATGGAGACCCACAGGACGATCTCGACCAGGAGCAGGTGCGGCACCTGCGTGTTGATCCAGCGGACTTCCTCGGCGAAGTAGGCAATCCCGCCGTCCAGCCAGCCCAGTTCGGGATGGGCCCCGCGGAGCCCGGCCTTCCCCCAGATCAGGGAGGAGTTGGTCACCAGGTGCGCGACCAGGAAGACCCCGATCGGCACGATGCCGGTCAGCGAGTGGAGCCTCCGCAGCAGGAAGTGGTGTCGTTCGAGGGCCCCGCGGGGCGGGGCGGGCGGCGGGCTGGCGGCGGACACGGCGGACGATCCTCCGGACGCGGATCAGGGTCGGGCGGCGTCACATGACGATGTTGGGCTTGGTCGCGGGGGAGGCGGGAGCGGGGGTCGCCCCCGGGGCGCCCTTGACCACCTTCACCTTGCCCTGCTTGACGGCGTCGGCCAGGGCCTTGGAGACCTCGACGAACTCCATCCGCAGCTCGGTCAGCGTGCGATGGAGGAGCTTCTCCTCGCCCTCGGCGAGGTTGCCCTTGGTCTTCTCCTCCAGGGCGCCAAGCATGTCGATGTGCATCTTGGCGTACTCGAGGCTGACGACCGCCTGCCCCGTCCGCGGGTCGGGGAAGGCGCCCATGTAGGAGAGCGTCTGGGCGACCAGGAGGCTGATCAGGTCCTCGAAGGGCGTGTACTGGCGCTCGCCGGGCTCGCCCGGGGCGGGGGGCCGGGCGGCGGCCTCCTTGGCGGCGAGCTTCTCCTTCTCGGCATGGGCCTGCGCCTTCCAATCGGTGTCGATGATAATCTTGGGCTCTTGGGGATCCGACATGCTCCACCTTTCTCGTTCGTCCGAGCCCGATTCTAGCCGAAGCCCGCGCGCGTTCCCGTGGTTGGCGATCGTCGCGTGCGCCGCGTCGCTGGGGTGCTCGTCGCCCTTCTCCGGGCCGCGCCCCGCCGCGGTGGACGCGGTGGAGTTCGCGTCCGCGCCCGCGCCGCCGCGGCAGGACGAACCGGCGCCCGGCGCCCCCGCGCTCCCGGTCGGGCAGGGCGTGACGATCACGACGCCCGGCGCCGCGTCGGAGGGGCTGGAGCGGCTGACGGTGTCGGTCGGGGCGCCGCCCGTCCCCGAGGGCGAGCCGCCGACCGTGGCGTCGGAGTTCCTCGACGGCAAGGTCGGGGACATCAACGGCAAGCCGATCTTCGCGGCGGCGCTGCTGGACGACCTGGCCCCGCGCCTGATCGCCCGGGCCCGGGAACTGGCGCCGCGCCGGAACGCGGCGGAGGTCCGCTCCGCGTGGCGTCGAGACGCGACGGTGGCGGTGGGCGAGAAGCTGGAGGGCCTGCTCCGCGACGAGCTGCTGCGGGCCGAGGCGCTCTCGTCGCTCACGCCCGAGCAGAAGCAGGGGCTTCGGGCGTTCATGGACAACCTGCGGGGGGACGTGCTGAGCCGGTACCGCGGCAGCCGGGCCCAGGCCAACCAGCAACTGCTGGGGACCCAGGGGCTCACGCTCGACGAGTACATCCGTCAGCAGGAGCAGAGCACGCTCATCCAGTACCAGATCCAGAACCAGATCCGCAAGCGCGTGCACGTGAGCTGGCGCGACATCGTGCAGGAATACGAGCGCCGCCCCGAGGTGTTCAATCCGGACCCGCGGGCGACGTTCCGGCTGGTGCAGGTGTCGGCGTCGGACGAGGCGGCCCGGGCCGCCGTGGCCGCCGCCCTGGGCGAGGGGCGTTCCTTCGCCGACCTGGCGGTGAGCGAGGTCAACCGCTACAAGGCGTCGGAGGGGGGCCTGGAGGTCCGCCCGCTGCGGGGCGAGTTCGCCCGGGGCGAGTACTTCGGGCAGGCGGCCCTCAACGACGCCGCCCGCGCCCTGTCGCCCGGGCAGACCGCCGGGCCCATCGAGGCGGGGACGGCGGTCTTCTGGGTGCACCTGGAGTCGATCGAGTCGGGCGGGGCCAAGCCGCTGTACGACATGCAACTCGGGATCGAGGACTCGCTCAAGAGCGAGCGGACGTCGCGCCGGTTCGTGGGGTACATCGACCGCCTGCGCGAGCGGGCGAGCTTCACGGAGTTCGAGATCATGCTCGCGCGGCTGGTGCAGATCGCGGAAGCACGGTTCCTCGACCCCGCCCTGGCGGCGGCCCAGCCGCGCACGCCGTGATCGGTCAATGGCTCCAGCGCCTGCTGCGCCCGCGCTGGGCGCCGGCGGACCCGCTCGGGCGCCAGGGCGAGGACGTCGCCGCCCGCCACCTCAGGGCGAAGGGCTACCGCCTGCTGGGGCGGAACCTGCGCCTGTCGTTCGGCGAGGTCGACATCCTCGCGGAGGACCCCGACGGCTCGACGCTCGTGCTGGTCGAGGTCAAGTCGCGGCGCGTGGACCCGTCGCGGCGGGCGCCCCCAGCCGAGGCCGCGATCACCGCCCTCAAGGCCCGCAAGCTCGTCGCCCTGGCGTCGGCCCTGCGCCGCCTGAACCGCTGGCAGGACCGCCCCATGCGGATCGACGTCATCGCCGTCGACCTCGGGGCGGACGGGGCGCCGACGGTGCGTCACCACGCCGACGCGGTGCGCGCGCCCCGCTGACGCCGGAGCCGGGGGCGCGGCGCCTGTTCGACCACGGGAGCGCGCCCTGGCCGCGAGCTCGTGGCGCGAGTCGGAAGAACGCGCACCAAGGCGCCGGCGGGCGCCGCGGGTGCCACGGGCGATCCGCCTTGCGGATCGCCCGTGCCGGAGTCAGGACGGGCCTCGAACAGCCGCACGGGTCATCGGGCGAAGCGCCCGATGACCCGTGGCACCCGCGGCGCATCCACCCGCGGACTTCCGACTCACGTCACTCGTGGCGTGAGTTGAAAGAACGCGCACCAAGGCGCCGGCGGGCGCCGCGGGTGCCACGGGCGAGCCGCCTTGCGGATCGCCCGTGCCGGAGTCAGGACGGGCCTCGAACAGCCGCACGGGTCATCGGGCGAAGCGCCCGATGACCCGTGGCACCCGCGGCGCATCCACCCGCGGACTTCCGACTCACGTCA
>Ga0194120_10008531_pt1 | contig 13470 bp, 10 predicted proteins | sample TA2MahCa65mmetaG_FD_148642 | JGI IMG/M metagenome (GOLD analysis project Ga0194120, IMG submission 148642) | Freshwater microbial communities from Lake Tanganyika, Tanzania - TA2015019 Mahale Deep Cast 65m | ecosystem: Environmental > Aquatic > Freshwater > Lake | place: Tanzania: Lake... | reverse complement strand
CGCTGCCCGGGTTCAAGGATGTCCGCGACGATGTCGCCTGACTCAGGGTCGATCACCTGCGCACCGAGCGGCAGTCGGATCTCGATGTCGGCGCCATCGCAGCCGTGGCACTTCTTCTTCTGGCCGTTCTCGCCGTCCTTCGCAAACCAGTGCGGCTTGTAGGCAAACTCGACCAGCGTGTCCAAGTGCGGATCGCCGACGACGACCACATCACCGCCCTTGCCGCCGTCGCCGCCGTCAGGGCCACCCTTGGGGTTGCCCTTGAGCTGCAGCAGGTGCGCGCAGCCATCGCCGCCCTTGCCGCTGCGAACATGGATGACGGCACGGTCGACGAACATCGATCAGAACTCCTGACCGCACGAGCACGAACGCGCGGAGCGATGGGTGGCCCCGAGGTGCGGGACCGCGTTGGTCAAAAACGAAACGGGCGCAGCATGGTGGCTGCGCCCGTCACGATGAAGTCGATTCACTTGGTGTCCATCGCCAGCCGGGGCATGCTGGGGTCGGCGGGAATCACGTCGACCATTCGGCCGCGGAACCGCACCGTGCCAGGCACCTTGGCCATGACGGAGTCATCGGCCGACAAGTAGGTCATGAAGCCAGCCTTCCACTTCGTGCCGCGCTGGCGGACGATGATGGAACCAGCCTTCGCGTCCTGGCCGCCGTAGAGCTTGATGCCGAGGAACTGCGGATTCGAGTCGCGGCCGTTTTGGGTCGAGCCCTGGCCCTTCTTGTGTGCCATGACGAAAAGTCCTTTCGAAAGCGAGTCGAGGAGTGTACGGGCAATCGGGCTGCTTGGGAAGCACCTTCATCCCGAGCCAATCGTGATTATTCGGGCCAACCCCAGCGCGATGTGGGGCCGTCGAACGCTCGCCACAGCGCGATTCGGGGCAGCCGAGCGCATGACCCTGCGCGCAGGGCCGTCTAGCGCACGCCGCTGCGCGGCTGAGGTCGCTCAGCGCATGACCCAATCGCGGTTCTTGAGGATCGCAGGCTCCGCGCGACGCCCCTTGGGATCGCCTGGAACGGCGTAATCGAGCTGCAGGTTCTCGCGCAGCGTGACCTTCTCACCCGTCTTGGGGTGCACCCGCTGTTCGGTCTCGCTCGAAGCGCCCGCGATGAAAACGGTCAGCTCCGTGCCGTCGGTGCCGTCGGCGAGCCACGCCACCATCCCCGTGCGTCCGTTGTCCTCGCCTGGCAGAAGATCATCCATCACCGCGAACTGGTCCTCGACGCCCTCTTCGGACATCGACGCGCAGATCGCCTTGCGCACCTGCGGCGGAACATCGTTGCCGCCGCGCATCAGTCGCCCTTCGCCATCAAGCAACTGAATCTTGGGCGACCAGAGCAGCGCGTGCTTGGTCTGGTTCACGACGTCGTAGACGAAGTACCAGTAGCCCTTGCCGTCCTGCGGATCGATCCAGAGCCGAAGTCCCTTGGGTCGAACATCGAGTTTCCACTGCTCCCCCAGGACCGCCGCGACGGCAGGCTGCGAGGCAGACCATGGCACAACCACGAGCGAGGAAGCGGCAAGGAGCGCGATGGCCAAGCGGCGAATGAGCATCGTCCAAGTGTACAGATCCTCGCTCCCGGACCCTTGCTCCGATACGCTTTCGGTGTGTCGATCCTTGACCGAGCCGGATTGTTCGGCCACGCCCCAGCATGGGGCGAACCGTTCCAACCGACGGTCGCCCAGCGGTCCGAGGCCCTTCGTCGCCTCGCCGCAAACGACCCGGCCTTGCTCCGTCGTCTGATTCGCGACGCACGGGCCGACCCGACCTTTTTCCAACATGCGTTCTGCGTCGCCGATTCAGATGGCTTCATCGCCGCGACGGCGATTCTGGCCCCCCAGCCGGGCAATACGCTGCATGCGGTCGTCTCGCGCGGTACCTCCGATGCCGCGATCCCGGCCCTCGGGCGGCTCCTTGCGCAAGCGCTCGCGAGCGCGCACGGCCGCGGGCGCGCCATGGCTCAGGCCCTGGTCGAGCCTGCCCGTGGCCGAGAACTTCGCGTTCTGGACGCGGCCGGCATGCGCCGTCTGGCCACGCTTGGGTACTACGAGCGGGCGCTGCCACGGCGCGGACGCGTTGCCGCGTCATGGCCGAGCGGAGCCTCGATCACCGCCTGCGACCTGCACACGCCGCAAGGCCATGCCACGCTTGCTGCACTCCTGCAGGCGACCTACGAGGCCACGCACGACTGTCCAGCGCTCGCGGGCGTCCGTACGGCCCAAGAGACGCTCGACGGCCACCTAGCGACCCACGCGGCCGATCCCGATCTTTGGACGATGGTCTGGCTCGACGGCCGTGCCGCAGCGGTCAGCATGTGCGCCCCGCTGCCCGGCGACGACGCCGCGGAGCTCGTCTACTTCGGCGTGGCGCACTGGGCGCGCGGCCTGGGCATCGGGCCTGCCCTGTTGCAGCACTCGATCGGGCGTCTGGAAGCGCGCGGCGTGCGCAGCCTGCATCTGGCGTGCGACGAAGCGAACGATCCCGCGCTTCGCCTGTATCACAACGCCGGATTCCATAGGGCGATGCGTCGCGTGGCGTTCATCCATGCGCTGCGCTGACGCGGTTGTCCACAGTGCATGCACCGAATCGCGCGCGGGCGTGCACAAGGAAATCCTTCGCATGCAAGTGCACGCGTGAGCGCGGCTTGTCGATGCGTGCGCAGCAACTCGCGACGAATGACTTGGCAGGTGCTGAACTTGGGCTAAAGTGTGCGGCCCGGTCAGGATGACCGTCGCCCGATTCTCGTGGGCGGCTCGCACGGACGACGAGGTCCACACCACATTGTGTTCTGCACGGAGAAATCGTGCACCGTCGATGCCCATCGTCGGTGCTGTCGCCTGTCCGTGCGGAGTCCCGACGCCCCTTGCAGCGAGCACCGCGCTTGAACGACACCCAGACCTCCGGTTCCTTCGATGCGCTCGGTAACCCTGCGGGGCGCAACGCGATCGGCGAGGCGATTCGAGCCCGCATCGGGGAAGTGCCTTTCCGCATGTGGTTTGAAAGCCAATCCGAGCTCGCCGTGGACGATGGTTCGCTCGATGTCGCGGTGCGAACGACCTTCGCAAGCGACTGGATCGAACGACATTACCGGGGCGTGCTCGAATCCGTGATGCGCGAGCGGTGCGGGGCCGGCGCGAAAGTCACGATCCATGCGACACCGCAGCAGCCGCAGGCCGCGACCACGCGAACGCGACGCGGCGACCCGGAGCGCTCGATCGAATCTGCGCTTCCCGAGCGCGAGCGACGGACCCGCCCAGGCAGCGAGTGGCGGACCTTCGACGACTTCGTCGCGGCACCAAGCAATCGCATCGCCCTTGAGAGTGCACGCCAGTTCGCGGCCGGAACGCTTCCGGGCGTGAACCTGCTCGTCCTGCACGGGCCATGCGGCGTGGGCAAGACCCACTTGCTGCACGCGCTCTGCTCAGCACGGCAAACCGCAGGCTCCACGCGCGTGCGCTACCTGACGGGCGAGCAGTTCACCAACGGCTTCTTGGCAGCGCTGCGCGCCAACACCGTGTCGGCGTTCCGCCAGCGCGTGCGCGAGTGCGACCTTCTGGCGATCGATGATGTGCACTTCCTGGCCGACAAGACCGCGACGCAGGCCGAGTTCCTGCACACGATCGATGCCGTGGGGCTCATGGGCGCGAAGGTCGCCATCGTGAGCGATGAGCATCCGCGCGAGATCGCCCGCCTGTCGAAGGCGCTCGTGAGCAGGCTGCTCGCAGGCATCGTGGCCAAGGTCGACGCTCCCGACCGCGATCTGCGCAACGCACTCGTGCGTCGGTTCGCCCATCGCCGCGGTCTGCGGCTGACTGATGCCGCGATCGATTGCGTGGCCAGTCGTTGCGTCGGCAGCGTTCGCGAAATCGAGGGCGCCGTGGCCAAGCTCGCCGCCGTCTCGGTGCTCGACACTCGACGCCTGCAGGGTGAAGCGATCAATGAGAGTTCGGTCACCCAAGTGCTCGATGCCGACGCCGCGCGCGAGCGCCGCACCAATGTGCGGATCCCCACGATCGTCGACGCGACCTGCGAGGCGCTCGGGATCGAGCGAACCGAGTGCCTGGGCGCGAGCCGTCACCGCCGCGCAGTCTTGGCGCGGGGCGTGATCGCCCTGCTGTCCCGCGAGTTCACCACCCGCAGCTACCCCGAGATCGCCAAGGCGATGGGGCGGAGCACGCACAGCACGATCCATGCCGCGGCAAGCCGCGTGCAGAAGCTCGTCGAGTCGCGCGCTTCCATCGAGACCGCCGATGGGTCATGCGGTGCCGATGAACTCGTGGCCCGCGTGCGCCGATCAGTGCTGGCTGCACCGCGTTCTTGAGCATCCCATCGACGGGCCTTGCCCTACACTGACCGCCATGGTCATGATGGGCGTGGTCGGTCCGATGGCGCTTGCCGCCCTCGTGCAGTTTGAGCAGATCGATTACGCCCAGGCGAGCCTGGATGCGCTGGTGCGCTCGATCGCACCGCGCGCCAACGGCGCGCATCACGATGCCCTGCTCGCTCTGCGCTCATTGAAGGATCCGCGACTCGCGCCGCTCTTTCACACGCTTGCGCAGTGCCCCGATCCAACGACGGCGATCGATGGCGTGCTGGGCGAGGCCGAACTGGCGACCCCACCCGGTGTCTCGCCGCTCTCCCTGCGCTTGATCACGGCGACGCCGACACGCCTTGCGGCAATGCGCGCGGCCGTCGGGCTGAAGCTCCTGTCGCCCGCAGCTGCGCGCGAAATCCTGGAGTGGGATGACATCGAACCGCTCGACCGCGCCGTGCTGGCCAGCGTGTTGTTGCAGGACGGCGAGACCGTCGACACGGCCACCATCACGCCGCTGGTCACCGATGCTCGCCCTGCGGTCGCGGGGCTCGCCGCCGCGGTGCTCTTGCAAGCTGGCGACGCGCAGGGATGGAGTGAGTTTTCCAACCGCGTGACCGGACTCCAGCCGATCGACCGAGCCGCCGTGATCCAGGAGCTCGCGCGCGCCGCCGAGGCGTACTCACTCAAGCGGGCGGCACCAAAGCTCGCGTCGCTCGCCGCCGACGACGGCGCGCCGGCCAATCTTCGACTGCTCGTCATGGGCACCGTCCTCAAGCTCGATCCAGCGCAAGCCGAACCCCTGTGGCGCGCGGCGACCTCTGATCGCTCGCAGGTTGCGCTCCTTCGCGCTGGGCTACAACTTCTGATCTCGATCGAGGCGCCGCCTGCGGGTTGGGCCTCGGCGATCCGCAACGGTGATCCGTCGATGGAGTCCCTCGCGAACGCGATCGACGCGGCTTCATCGAGTGATGCGACGGCGCTGGGCGAGCGACTGGCCATCATGGTCAAGACTGGTCAGCGACTCATGGCCGAAGCGGCGCTGCAACGATCGCGATCGATGCCCGACGCTGCTGCGAAGCCCGCACTCGAGGCAATCGTGGACGCTGGACTCAAGGCCGACGCGTCAATCCCCTTCCGATCGATGGCGCTCGACGCTGGTCAACGCCTGGCCACGATCGATCCTGCTGGCATGGCCGCGCGACTGGTGAGCGCTTCGGCAGAGCGCGACGCGTCGGAACTGCTCGTGAACGCGATCTACCAATCGAAAGATGCGCGCGCCGCTGAACTCGCGTGCGCCGCGCGCGAGCAACTCGGTCGCAGCGCAGCATCGATGGCCTGCATGGCCCGGGCGCGCACGAGCGATCCGGTCGACCCTGCGATCTTGGCGCAGGTCGGCGTCGCGGGATCGGGCGGGAGCGAACTCAGCATCAACTTCAAGACGCAGGCGGCATGGATCTTCCTGTCGCGCTCGGGTCAAGCCGATCGAGCGATCAAGGCCATGACCGAGGCATCCCTCAAGGCCACTCCATGAGCAACATTCCTCTCTCGAAGCCCGACCTCGTGCAGGCCGATGTCGACGCCGTTCTGGACACGCTTCATGGACAACGGCTCTCGCAGGGTCGCGCCCTGCTTGAGTTCGAGCGCAAGGTGGCGCAGGTCACGCGTCGCCCACATGCGATCGGCGTCTCCAGCGGCGCCACAGCACTGGAACTCGCCCTGCGCGCACTCGATGTCGGCGACGGCGACGAGGTGCTCGTGCCCAGCTTCGCGTTCCCAGCCAACACCAACGCGGTGATGGCGGTCGGCGCGACGCCGATCTTCGTTGATGCCGACCATCGCACGCTCGGCATGAGCGCCACCGATGCCGAGACGAAGATCACGCCGCGCACGCGCGCCGTGCTCGGCGTGCCGATTTTCGGCGCGATCGCCGGGCTGCAGGACCTGATCGCGGTCTGCTTGCGGGCCGAACTCCCGATGGTCGAGAATGCAGCCGAGGCGTTCGGCAGCACGCTCGGGTCCGACAACGCGGGACGCTTCGGTCGCATCGCTGCGCTGGGCTTTGGGCCCAATCGACCGATCGGGATGGGCGAGGGTGGCGCGATCGTGACCAATGACGATCGGTTGGCGATGCTGTGTCGAGCCATGCGAAACCAAGGGCGCACGGATCGCCGTTCGTTCCCCGACCAGTCGCCCGATGTCGGCATGATCATGCAGTTCGCGTGCCTCGGCTACGACGCTCGGTTGGCGGAACCGCTTGCCGCCCTCGGATCGAGCCAGATGGATCGACTCGACTCGATCCTCGAGCGCCGCACTGAAGTCGCCCGCCGATATGTGCAACGGTTGTGCGCGGTCCCCGACCTGATTGTGCCGTCGATCCCAGATCAGGGCACGATCTCGTGGCCGCTCTTCTGGGTTCGTCTCTCCGACCGCAGTGGCGCGCTCGAACGCGATGCGATCATTGATGGACTGCATCGCCACGACATCGGGGCCGCCAATCACTATCCCGCGTGCCACCTGCTGCCGCATATGCGCGCTGCCTTTGGCACTCACCCGGGACTGTGTCCGGTCGCCGAAAGCCTTGCTGATCGCACCATCACGCTGCCGATGTACACCACGATGAGCGAAGACGATGTGGATCAGGTCTGCGCGACGCTCGAACTGCTGCTGGGCCGACTTGAGACACCTGCGCGCGACTGACGCGCCAGCCACCAACGACAACGGCCCGTCCTTGGGGACGGGCCGCTGGTCCAGAAGCCACCCACGGGACTCGAACCCGTGACCTGAGCTTTACGAAAGCTCCGCTCTACCGGCTGAGCTAGGGTGGCGATCGGTCAGAGAGATTACTTCACGATCAGGCCGACGCTTTCGGCGACCGGAAGATCCAGCGCGCCCCACGCCTGTCCGGCCGCCACCGCGGTGTCGCCGCTCGACGAGCCGATCAGGTCGCGCAGGCCATCGACATGACGAGACTGCAGGCGGTTGCCGTTGCGTCGCGCGCTGGACGCAAGAATGCGCAGGAGCGCCGTCTGTTCGTCACCACTCGCTGCCAGGGCTGCGTCGCCGAGCGCGCACTGGGCGCGGGCCGAGGTGAGCATGGCCACGGTGCTGGCAACATCAAGGCGCAACTCGCCTTCGAAGCGCGCGAGTGCATCGAGCAGCTGGGGTTCAGCCCCACCCGCATCGAGCACGCAGCCAGGCTTGGAGGCGATCGCGCGCAGCGCCGAAAGCGCTTGCGTCGCGTAGCCCGACGCATCCTCGCTCGTCATGGCGCCGCCAGCCACCGAGCCCATGATGCTCGTGACCGCCGCGTTGAACGCCTCGTCGGGTGCACCAATCTCGAAGAGCTCGGTGTTTCGGTCCGCGCCGACGGCCGCACGCGCGCGCGAACTTTCAGCCGCGCCAACGCTCACCAGAGCAGGGACCGAGGCCATCGTGCGACTGGCGCGCAGGCCGGCCACGGCACGGGCGGTGCCGCTGATGTCCGTGAGGTTGCCAGCATCGCCAGTCTGGCGCCGGCCGGGGAGCTCCGGAGCCATGACCTGCACGACGAGCAGGTCGACCGCCGTCGAACCAAGCGCGGCTTCGAGCTCCTCAAAGGTGCGGAAGTCACCGCCGACCACTCGGAATCCGGTCGCGCTGAGCTTCTGCTGCAGGGCGGCGCGGTCTTCGCTGCTGGTGGCAATCACGGCAGCCAGCGGATCCGCGCCGACAGCCAGGATCGAGGCAAGCGTGGGCACGACGCTTGAGTCGTAGGCAAACGAGGTCGTCGGAGCGAGCCCACCAAAGAGCAGCGCCGCATCGAATCGCACGCGGCGATCACCGTAGGTCAGCGCATCGCACGCCGCGCTGACATCGCTGGGGGCCAATCGTTGCTCGCCAGCGATCTCGCCCAGATGCGCGAGCGCCGTGCGCGCAAGTCCAAGGTCGTCCGCTCCAAGCGCGAGCGCGAGCACATCTTGACCGATCGTGGCGCCAGCTGCAGTCGCGAAGAAGGCCGCGCTGTACGCGCGATCGCCGCCGACTGGATCGGGCGACTCGCCCATGATCGCTTCACGGCGCAGATCATTGGCCACGAAGAGCGCGAGCGCCTGTGCATTGGATGAGTCAGCCTGCAGCGCAGCACGGGCCGCCTGCATGCCCATGACGGCATGGAAGGCTTCGGTGGGCACCGCAATCGGCATCAAGCCGTCGCCTTCCCAGGTCCACGCAAAGTTGTTGGGTTCGTACGGCTGCGCGAGGAGCGCGCTGCGGCGATCAAAGTGCGCGCGTGCGAGCGAGGTGTACTCGGCCGAGACCGATGCACCCTTCCCGCCGCAAGCGGTGTACGCGCGACCGGCCGCCGAGGACACTTCTTGCGAACCGTCCTGCTCAAGTTCGAGCGCGCGAAGTCCGGCTGCTGCAGTCGGCGATCCGATCGTTCCAAGGATCTCGCAGACGAGCACCTGATTGCTGCCGTCAAGGTCGGGCAGTGCAGCCACGAGCGGCGCCACCGCGGCCGACCCAAGCTGGACCAGCATGCGTTGCGCGGCGAGCGCGAGTTGATCGTTGCCGATCCCGATCGAGGCGCGAAGCAGCGCCGGGACAGCGAACTCGCCGGCGCTCATCAGGCGGGCGCGTGCGTAGACCTGCTGACGGCCGGAGCCGACGAGATTGTCAACGGCCGACTGGATCATGCGGCCGCTGCGGGCCAGCGAACGCCGACCGTTCTCGACCTTGGCTTCGAGCGAGGACATCGACTTCGAGATCCCATCGCCCATCTTGCGGCTGCGGGCGAGCGCGCGCTCCAGCCGCTCCGCCAAATTCTGTTCCTGCACGAGCAGTGCAAGGTCCTGATCGGCGATCTCGGAGGCGAGCAACTGTTCGGCGCTCGCTTCGGCGAGCTCAATGTTGGCCACGAGCACATAGTGCAGGACATCCTGCAGGAGCCGAGCTTGCTCAGCGGTTGCGCCAGCGGTTGCTGCATCGGCGGTGTCGTCGGCTGCTGCAGCGCCATCGCCGTTCTCGGCGCCAGCGTCATCGGCCATGGGTGCATCGCTCGATGGCTCGTCGCCAGCGGGCTCAGCGGCGGGCTCGTCCATCGGTTCGTCCGACGGTTCGGCGGCCGGCTCGGCAGCGGGCTCCGACGGCTCATCAGGATCGGTGGGGTCGTCGATCGATGCAGCGACCACGAAGGTCGGCAGCGTCATCGTCGTCGGGGCCGCCATCGCGGACGGGACGAGGCCAAGGGCAAGCAGCAGCGAAACGGTCGAGAGCGGTTGGATCACGTCGCGGACTCCGTGGTCGTGGGGTGGCCTCGGCAAGCGCCGTGGCGAGTCTGGGGAGAATATCGGGCATCGCGAAGCAGTGCAACGAAGCCTCACCCGACCCTTCGCAGAATCGGGGCACGAAGTTCCCGGTAATCTCGGTCGATCGGTCGACGGCCGGAGGTCCGGTCCATCGCAGCACGATGTGCGTTGCATGCCCCGGTGATCCAGGGGCCAAGGCGCGAGTCCGCGGAGGTTCCCATGCGACGCTTGGCCATCGTCCTGTTCACCGCCCTGCCCTCGCTGGCGCATGCGCAATCACCGTTCGCGTCGAGCGTGGTGAGTTACGCGCCGGGCTCGAGCCCCGCCGGCGGATTCACGATCGCATCGAGCGCGCTTGGCGAACCCACGCGCTTCACCGGCGGCCCGTTCTTTCCGCAGGCCGTGACGCCGTTTCAGCCTGCGTTCATGACGAGCGAGATCGTCTCGATCGGCGCGGGCGGCGAGCTCGTGGTTGCCTTCGACCATGATGTCGTGAACGATCCGCGCAATCCCTTCGGCGTTGATCTCATCGTCTTCGGCAATTCGTTCTTCGGTGATGCGGCGTACCCGCTCGGCATCCCCTCGGGGATCTTCGCCGAGGGTGGGCAGATCGCCGTGAGCGCCGATGGCACGACATGGGTGGCGGTCGCGGGCATCGATGCAGATGGCTTCGCGCCGACCTGCGGCTGGCGCGACGCGACCCCGTACGCGACCACGCCCGGCAGCCAACCCACTGACTTCACCAAGCCAATCGACCCGACCATCACGATGGCGTCGATGATCGGTCAAGACTGGTCAGCCGTGCGCGCGATGTACGACGGCTCCGGTGGTGGCGCAGGCATCGACCTTGCTCCGCTTGGGCTGTCGTCGATTCGCTTCGTGCGCGTGCGCGTGCCGGTCGGTGCCATGCAGAGTGCAGAGATCGATGGCTTCAGCGACGTCACGCCGGTGGGGATCTCTGGCGACCTCGACGGAAACGGGTCGGTCGATGGAGCGGACCTTGGCATCCTGTTGAGCGCGTTCGGCACGGCGGAGCCCTCGGCGGATTTGGATGGAAATGGCAGCGTCGACGGCGGCGACTTGGGCGCGCTGCTGGCAGCCTGGACATGAGGCGCGCGTTCACGCTCATCGAGATCCTGGTCGTGATCGGCATCGTCGTGATCCTGATCGGCCTCGTGCTGCCTGCACTGTCGACGCTCTCTGAAGGTGGCCGCAGCGCCGAGTGCCAATCGAACTTGCGACAGTTGGCGCAGGCATCGCAGGCGTACATCACGCTGAACAAGGAGCGCTTCGCTCCGGCGATCCTGATGTTTGCACCGTCGGGCGGTACGGGTGTGCGCACGCTCGCGTGGGATCTGGATACAGCGCCGGGGCGAGCCGCCCTGCCGGGTTCGATCACGCGACACTTGGATTCGCCCAGCCGCGTGCAGCAGTGCCCGAGCTGGACCGGGAACGATCCGAGCGGCGATCCCTTCACGGGCTACAACTACAACACGACCTTCATCGGTGCGGAAGGTCGGTTCCCGCAGGTCGGACCGGGCGGCACGATTCTGGATGGATGGTCGAATGTTCGGCTCGGGCTCGCGAGCGCACAGTGCCGCAACACGCAGGCCGCCGTCTTCGGCGATGCCGGCTGGGCAGGCGGCACCAACAAGTACATGCGCGCGCCGATGAACACCGTCGAGGGCGATCTGCTCATGATCTGCGCCGGAACACAAGCGTTTCGACACTTGGGCTGCTCGCATGTGGCGCGACTCGATGGGTCCGTGCACGGCGCGTGCACCAGTTGTGCGGGCGCGCTCTCAACACCCGCGGCGCTCACCGATGTGATGGGGCACCCAGCCAACGGGTTCCTCTCCGAGGATGATGCTGCCTACGACCCCAGGTGATGTCGCGCGTGGCTGACCAACCCATTCGCGTCGATCGCTGAGTCGTTCACAAGATCATCGCGAACTGACCGAGCGACCAAAGCGGCGCTCGAGCTCGGCCGTCGACAAACGAAACGCCGTGGGCCGGCCGTGCGGGCAGCGGTCAGGCCGATCGATGGTCGCGCGCCGAGCGAGCAAGGCGGCGATCTCGCTGTTCGACAATCGATCGCCGGCTTTCACGGCGGCTTTGCACGCCATCAGATCGAGCACTTCACTCAGGGCGGCCTCGGCGGCCCGGGGATCATCAGCCCGAAGATCGCTCGATGCGATCGAGAGCAGGAACTCCTGCGCTCCGATCCCCCGCTCCACCAAGAAGCTCGGCATGCTGTGCACGGCGATCGTTCGCGAACCGGATGGTGTGCATTCCAGCCCAAGGCGATCAAGGATCGGTGCGAGCGATTCGATGCGTTCGATGGCGCCGTGTCCGCAGTCGACGAGTTCGGGCATGAGCAGCCGCTGTCGTTCGAGCGGAGAGCGCTCGATGCGCGCCTTCAGATCCTCGAACATCACGCGCTCGTGCAGGGCATGCTGGTCGATCACGGTGAGCCCGTCGCCCTCTTCGACGACGAGCCACGACCGATCGACTTGCATGAATCGCACTGGCGCAGACGACGCGACGGCCGCATGAGCGCTTCCACTGCTCGACGGTGCTTCAGCCGTCGTCGCCGCGCCGGTCGCGGGCGTCCATGCGATGCCGCCGTCCGCGTGCACGATCGTGCGCTGTCCGATGCCGAGCGGCAGCGGAAGCGTCGGTTCGGGATGTTCGATCGTCGGAAGGCGCTCCGTGACCACAATCCCTCGCCGTTCGAGCGCCTGCGCCACGGCGCGGCGAATGGCCCGATGCACCAAACTGGGGAACCGCAGTCGCACCTCGGTCTTGGCCGGATGCACATTCATGTCGACCGCTCGCGGATCGAGTTCAACAAAGAGCGCGTACACCGGGTGCACGGACGGATCCATCAGTCCACGGAACGCCTCGCGCACCGCATGCTGCAAGGAACGATCCTCGATCGGACGCCCGTTGATGAGGAGCCACTGATTGCGGGCCGAAGCCTTCGCGGCCGCTGGCGTTCCCACCACGCCACTGATGCGAATGGGTCCGTGGAGCTCTGGCGCTTCGAGTTCGAACGCGAGGTCCAGGAGTTCCGGCGCGAGTCCAGCACCAAGGACCTGCACGCATCGCGTGCGCTCATCCTGCGGCGGCACATCCAGAATCGTCCGCCCGTCACTGGAGAGTTTGAAGCCGATCCCCGGTGCGCCAAGCGCGATGGCGTCGATCGCGTCGTGAACGCGACCGGTCTCAGCGGCCTGACTGCGCAGAAACTTCCGACGCGCCGGCACATTCTTGAAGAGCGTGCGGACCTCGATGACGGTGCCTGGCGCGCCCGCTGCTGGTCGCGCCGCGTTCACCATGCCACCGTCGACCTCGATGGAGTGCGCGTGCCCATCGCTCGCGCGTCGGCTCGTGATCCGAAGGTGCGACACGCTGCCGATGCTCGCGAGGGCTTCGCCGCGGAAGCCGTAGCTCGCGACCGCTTCAAGGTCGTCGAAGCTCGCGATCTTGCTGGTGGCATGGGCTGTGACCGCCAGAAGCAGCTCGTCGGGCGCGATGCCACTGCCGTCATCGCTGACGCGGATCAGGTCGGCGCCGCCACCCTCAAGTTCCACGGTCACTCGAGATGCGCCTGCATCGAGAGCGTTCTCGACCAACTCCTTCACCACGCTCGCCGGACGCTCGACCACTTCGCCTGCAGCGATCTGATTGACGAGCTCTGGCGTCAGCAAGCGGATCGGCATCAGGACTCCCGCATGGCCAAGGGCAGACGCCGACCAGGACCGAAGGCGCGCGCGCTGATCTTGGGCACCACGCCAGCCTGCTCGCGCTTGAACTGCGCGCGATCGATCGCCAAACACCATCGTCGCACGAGCGC
>Ga0194120_10008526_pt1 | contig 13477 bp, 8 predicted proteins | sample TA2MahCa65mmetaG_FD_148642 | JGI IMG/M metagenome (GOLD analysis project Ga0194120, IMG submission 148642) | Freshwater microbial communities from Lake Tanganyika, Tanzania - TA2015019 Mahale Deep Cast 65m | ecosystem: Environmental > Aquatic > Freshwater > Lake | place: Tanzania: Lake... | reverse complement strand
TGGAGTTTTTCGCGGTTTCATCTGTTGGGTCAGCCGCCGCCGCCCCCGCCGCCGCAGGGTGCCCCCACGTCGCCAAAGGGGTCGTTGAACAAAATCTCGATCTGATCGAGCCAGATTTGAGTCTGACCAAATCCACCAATCGGCAGCACAACCACCCGGGTGACGAGGTCAACGCCCGTATCCGTAGGGATGCCGCAGTAGTTTGGGAACACGCACGCGGGCAGGGTGAACTGAGCGATGGCATCGCCAGCCGATGTCATCTGTCCGACGTAGGGGGGCAACACCACCCATCGGTTCGTGACATAGTTGTAGATGAACGCCATCACGAGCGCGGATGGAGCCGACACTGTTTGCCCGACCACGCGCACGGAGACCTGTGTCAGATCTTCGGGGTCGTTCAGTGTCGTTGAGCGCCTCACCTGAATATCAAGTACCCGTTTCGAGGTCGGGTAGAAGAGCGGTGGACCGAGCCCAGAGGAGGCCGCGCCGCTCGGTCGAGCCGTGATTGTCTTGAGGAACTTGTTGTCGATCTCGCGGATGCTCAGTTGCGAACCGCTGATCAGAGTTCCCGTGACGATCTGGAACTCACACTGATTGTTCGAGAAGAAGTTCCCGGTGATGATGTTGGTTCCGAGCCGACGCATCGCAGGGAATCCGCCGACGAGGGCAAGATCCTCGTCCAAGACCAAGTCACCGATCTGGACTCCTGGAATGCCGTTCTGTGTTGGGAAAGGAATCGGTCCAATGCCCGGCACCAAGCCACACTGCGGGTAAGTGCTGTCCTGTGCGACAAGTGCGGCCTTGATGTCAACACTTGTCAACGGTAGACCGTCATACACCTGCTTCGACAGGGCTTGCATCATCGCGGCCACTCCGGCAATCTGCGCCGCACCCGCGCTTGTCCCGCCCCAGGTCGCGGTGTAGGTGCGCAGGCGGTTCTGCTCGTATGCGTTCACTTCAGGATTCGTCGAAGTGCCCTTAGGGTTTGCACCGCAGAAGAGATCTCCGTAGCCCAAGGTGCAAACCCCTCGACCCCACCCAGAGACATCGACATTCTGGAAGCCACTGAAGTTGCTGACACCAGCTCGGCAGTAATTCAACCCAGGGTACACGGTGGAACTCGGAGGAAGGGCCGTGAATTGAAAGCCGGGGTTCACACCGCCAGCGATGACAGCCGCTTCGGAGCCAAGGAACGGCTCGTCGATTTCTACCGAGCCGTTTCCAGCGGCGAGCACCACTGTGACTCCACTGTCCATCGCCACCGCGATGATTGTGGCGGTGGCTAGAAAGGAGTTCAGAGGCTGGTCAGCGATGGCAATCGGCAGGACCATGACATTGCCAGGATTCGGGTCCTCCGCGGTGATGTCGGAGAGCACGAGTGCCGCGTTGATCATCGCCGTCAGAAGACGCCCCTGTTCCTGGAAAGATTCCGTCGGGAAGAACAGTGGAATGGCCTCCGGGACGATTCCAGTGACGCCAATCGTGTTGTCGTTAGCCGAGATGATGCCCAGCGTGGCTGTCCCGTGCATCGGTGCGGTATAGAAACTGCCCTCGAAGGTTGGGGGCGGGTCCGATTGGTCGTTGATGACCAATGGCGTCTGACCTGGCTCGACAATCACCTTCGTCACACCGGTGACCGGATCGATCAAGTCCTCGTGATTCACGAGGGCAGACGGCTCGACGACTGCGATCTTGGTGGTTGGAAGTTGCGGTCCATTGTCGCCGGGGAACTGGTTGAGCAGGCTGCGAAAGCCAGCCAAGTCGAGTCCTCCGCCGCGGAATCCCGTGGCATTGATGAAAGCTCCAAAGGCGCCGACAGGCGGTGGCGTCGGAGGATTTGGTCCAGTGTAGGGATCCGGGTACCGTGCGGCAGTGGTGTAGAGGCTGAGCGCAAAGCTGTTCAGTGTTGCGACAGGCGGGGGGACTTCCAGCATCTGTGGGTCGAAGAGCGGCGAAGGATCTTGGGAGCTCGGGTTCAAAGGTGAGCCGCCGTCAATGATGATGATTCCAGGCGTTGAGTAGCACGCGTTGTACAGCCCGATCGCGATGGATGCGCAGTTCTCGTCCCAGGCCACCGTGCAGCAGGTCACATCCGTGAAGCACACTTCGCGGCAGCAATCTGGGTTGGAACTTCCTGCCAGCGAATGGACATCAAAGGGAGAGTTCGTGATGACGATCGACTCCTCGATTGGATCCCAGTTGCAGTTATAGGGGGTCGGCGGCAGGGGGTAGGGAAGTGGAAAGCCCGCTAGGGGTGTCTGCAAGCAGGTGTCATTGATGCCCTGGCCTCCGAAGGCAGATGGTCCGAGCAGATTCGCCAAGGTCGCGCAGACTTCGTCCCAGCAGTCGGCGCACGACGGGCGCACGCCATTCACGATTCCGCAGGTCACTGCGTCCTCGCAGTTGCCGACCAGATTGCCTTGATCGTCAACGGTTCCTGGGTGCGGGTAAACGCATGGCAGCGCGGTCCCGTCAGCGCAAGGTCCGCAATCAGCGCAGGCAACCCAGCCGGTCGAGGTTCCGCAGCTTGGCGCGGGAACCCCGCAGTTGCACGACGGCCAGGTACATCCCTGTGGCGCACAGAGCGACACCTTGCCTTCGACCTCGACCCACTCGACCTCAGGCATCGCCAAAAACTCCCGGCCTGCCGCAAGGAGCTGGCTCGGCGGGACGCCCTCAATCATCATCATCGACGCCAAGTCCGGCGAAACTCGTCCAGAACGCGCAAGCCCTCTCTCGCGAAGTTCAGCGAGGTTCGCGGGGTCGGTGTTGATCGCTTGACGGATGGTGGCACCGAAGCGCAAGAGCGTGGACTGCACCTGACTGATGTCGGACATGCCCAGCGAAGTCACATCAACGCCCGCTGTGCGTGGCGCACGAACGCCGGCTGACTCCTTGAACATGACGATGAGTCGTCCCGTGTGAATGGGCTGCCCCGTCCGTGGATTGAGCGGCAATTGCAACAGTCCCGGATCCTTCGTTGGGGTCTTGGATGGTCGGGTTGGCTGCGCGGTCAGTCGCTTCCCCGCCGACTCGCGAAACTCCTGCGCCGTGGCGGCGTCAACTTTGGGGGCGTCCTTGGGCGCGACCGTTTTCCCAGTCCGAACCTGCTGTGCGGAGACGGGTGAGGCGAGCGTGACAAACAGCGCAGCCAGTGCGGTGCACGACAACAGCAGTGGAAACTTTCTCATGGATGACCTGTCAACCCAATCTCAAACGAACCGCCGCCAAGGTCTACGGGACCGCTGGCAGCGCGAGCGCTCACATCTGGCTAGAGCATACCAACGGCCATACGAGCCGCCGACGGAACGCGCACCGCAACAGCGGCAATTATCCGCCAGAAACGGCGTTGCGGAGCAGGCGCGATCCGATGTCGCGGCGGAAGAACGCGCCTTGAAAGCGAACCGATTCCGCAAGCGCGGTTGCCTTCGCGCAGGCATCGGCCAAGTCATCCCCGAGGCAGGTTGCCCCAGCCACGCGCCCACCAGCCGTGAGGATTTGCCCCAACTTGTTGGCCTGTGTTCCAGCCTGAAAAACGACGCCGCGATCGGCCAGTGGCGGCAGAACGGCGGTCAGTCCCTCGATCGGGTCGCCCTTGCTCGCCGACGCTGGGTACCCGGCGCTGCACACCACCACGCAGCAGGCGGGGCGGGGGTCGAAGGAGAACTGAGCCTCCGCGAGCCGGCCCTGCGCGGTCAGCCAGAGGGTTTCGAGAAGGTCGCCTTGGAAGCGGGCCATCAGTACCTGCGTCTCAGGGTCGCCGAATCTGCAGTTGAACTCGAGCACCTTCGGACCCGCGGGGGTCAGCATCAGTCCCGCAAACAGCACGCCTCGATACTCGACCCCCTGTCGGCGAAGTCCATCCACTGCCGGCACGAACACGTTGCGTGCGACCGCCTTCAGTTCCTCATCGCCAAGCAGCGGCGTCGGGCAAATCGTTCCCATGCCGCCCGTATTGGGACCCTTGTCGCCCTCGCCAACTTGCTTGTGATCCTGCACCGTGTCGAGCAGCGTGATCGTTCGCCCGTCCACGAGCGCGAGGACGGAGACTTCCTGCCCTTCGAGTCGCTCTTCGATGACCACCGTCTGCCCCGCATCACCAAACTGCTTGTCCTCCATGCATGCGCGGACCGCGGCGATCGCTTGCGCGCGAGTGGCGCACACGCTGACACCCTTGCCCGCACAGAGACCCGCTGCCTTGACCACGCAGGGTTCATCGCGCTCCGTCACATAGGCAAGCGCCGCGTCGAGCGATGTAAAGGTTCGGCCCTCGGCCGTTGGGATCGATGTCTGGCGCATCAGCGTCTTGGAGAACGCCTTGTCCGACTCGATGCGCGCGGCTGCCTTCACCGGACCAAAGACGGGGCGGTGCGGCGCGGCGAGACGGTCCGCGATGCCCTCGGCGAGCGGAACTTCGGGACCAACAATCACGAAACCGATCTCCGCCCGTTCGAACCAGCGCTCAAGTTGGAACATCTTGCGCGGACCGAGATCCTCGGGGCAGGGAGTTCCGAGGGCGAGCAGCCCAGGATGCGCATTCGGTTCCACGAAAAGTTTGCCGAGCCGCGGTGACTGCGACAGCCTCCACGCGAGCGCGTGTTCGCGCCCGCCCGAGCCGATCAGCAGAACATTCAGGCGTTCTGGAATGGGCTGCGCAGGCGCGTCGGTCATGTGCTGAGCGCAGCGAACTCGAGATCGTGCGCCTCGGCAACAGGCTTGTTCACGAGCGTGCCGCGCGTGGTGTTGATGCAGTTGGCGAAGTGGTGATCCATGCGTGCGAGTTGATCCGCGCCGAACTTCGCAAGCTTCAGCGCCCACGGCAGCGTGGCGTTCGTGAGCGCCTGCGTGGAGGTGCGTGCGACTGCACCCGGCATGTTCCCGACGCAGTAGTGCACAACGCCGTCGACCGTATAGACGGGGTTGCGGTGCGTCGTGACCTTGGCTGTCTCCACGCAGCCGCCCTGATCGATCGCCACATCGACGATCACCGAGCCAGGGCGGATGTGCTTGAGATCATCGCGCCGAATCAGTTTCGGTGCGCGTGCGCCGGGCAGCAGGACTGCTCCCACGATCAGATCAGCCCAGGCAAGTCGCTCGCGGATCGCTTGCGGATCCGAGTAGATCGTGTGCACATTCTCGGGCATGAACTCGTCGAGCGCGCGCAGGCGGTCGAGATTGATGTCGGCGATCACGACATCCGCGCCGAGACCCGCAGCCATTCGCGCGGCGCAAGTGCCGACGACTCCGCCACCGATCACTAGCACATTTCCCGGCGCGACGCCAGGAACGCCACCGAGCAGCACGCCCGAACCACCCCACGGGCGCTCCAGATGCTTCGCACCTTCTTGGATCGACAGTTTGCCCGCCACCTCGCTCATGGGCGTCAGCAGCGGCAACCGTCCCGCATCATCGGTCAGCGTTTCGTATGCGCAAGCGATGCACTTCGATTCAAGGCAGCCGATGGTGAGATCGCGGTCGGCCGCGAAGTGGAAATACGTGAACACAATCTGATCCGCCTTGATCATCGGGATCTCGGCGGGCTGCGGCTCCTTCACCTTCACGATCATCTGCGATCGTTCCCAAACCTCCGACGCCTTCGGGAGCATCGTGGCGCCCGCCGCGGTGTACTGCTCGTCGGTGAACCCGCTTCCAAGCCCGGCGCCCGCCTGCACGAACACCGAGTGCCCGTCGCGGATAAGCATCTCGACCCCAACAGGGCGCATGCCGACACGAAACTCATCCGTCTTGACTTCTGTTGGAACGCCGACAATCATGTTCTGGACTCCTGATGCGAGTGCGGGTTCTGCTGGTGCAGGGGAGCGGCGAGTGTAGCGATCAAAGGGGATGTGACCTGCTACCCTTCGCTCCCCATGACGCTGCCTTTGACTCACGTGTTCTCTCGGTGGACGCTGCGCGCTGGTGGGCTGCTTCTCTGCGCGTTTGTTTCGGCGACCGCAGCGGGCGAGGATGCCGCGCTGGTGGAACAACTCAACAAGCCGCTCGCCGACACGGCGGAGAAAGATCGCAGCGCGCCCGTGGTGTTTGCCGCCTTCACGCGCATGACACCACCGCCGCAGATCGCTGGCGAGGAACTCTCGCAAGCCACGGTCTGGCCATCCATGGAAGGTTGGAAGGAAGTCTCCGCGTGGGCAAAGGCGAATGCGCCGCTTGGCGAGGCGCTTGTGAAGGCGCAGTCGGCAAGCCTGCTGGGGCTTCCGTACGGAACCAAGAAGTCCGATCCGAAGTGGGTGCAGTCGGGCGCGGTCATCGAGGTCAGTGATCTCGAAGGCGGACCACCCGTGCAGTGCAACTACTTCCGCGTGGTGCGCATGATCGGCGCCTATGCCGCGGCGGAGATGTACCGACTCGGCGAAGAGAAGGACTTCGACGGCGCGTTCAACATTGGCATCGCGTATGCACGGTTCCTGCGGCAAGTCTGCGAGCAGTCGATGTTGCAGGAGAAGGTCTTTGGTCTGCAGAACCTCTCCGAGTGCATGACGGTGCACCGCGACTTCATGTGGACTTTCCTCGACCAGATCCCTGCCACGGTGTTTCAGCGTGTGGCGATGAAGGAGTACGTGTTCCTGAAGCCATCGGACAATGAGCGCATGCGCCGCCTGCAGTTGCCCGAAGGGGACAGCATCGTGGTGGCGCGCGTGCTGGAGAAGGTGCTCGGAAGCGGTTCGATCGACAGCGAGCATTTCGCGGACCTGATGGCGTCGCAGGATGCCGGCGGCAACGATTTGAGCGCGTTTGGAAGCCGTGAACTCTGGCGGCGCGTTGGCGAAGTGCATGGCTCCTTTGACGCGAGCAAGGAACGCCTCGCCAACATCTACGACGACTGGTGGCGCCGCTGGAAGTTGCGCGCCAACTCGCCGATGCAGAAGGTCAAGACGCAGTTGTCCGCGACCAACCCGCTGAAGTACCGCGTTGTGGTTGATCTTGTGGGCGATGTCACGGTGGCGTTCGCGTGGCGGAATGTGACCATTGCCGAGATCAACGGTACTGTCGTCACCGCAGGCATCTGCGGTTCCTACCGCGACTCGAAGAACACCTGGCCGAAGGATGTGGAGCGCGCATACGCGACCTATATGCCCAAGCGGTCAAACTTCGACCCTTTCGCGAAGATCATCGAGGGCGTGAAGCGTTCCTATCCGCTGGTGTACCGCACGCTTCCGCAGCGGCTGGCGATTGATTCCCAGTATGGGCGCGTCTGGGCAACGGGTTGCATTCTGCTCGCCGTCGGCAAGAACGCCGAGGATGACAGCGGCGCGACGCACTCCATCGACGGCAGCGTGGGCGATCTCGTGTTGTGGCCGCCTGTGCGCGCACTTGCGCGGAAGGAAGGCCTGCTGAAGTGAGCGGAAGTGCGACGGAACACATCGTGATCATCGGATCCGGACCCGCCGGTTGGACGGCGGCGATCTATGCGGCGCGCGCAAACCTGAATCCGCTGTGCATTGTCGGTGTTCCCCGCACGGATCCTGCGCCCGTTCTGCCGGGCGGTCAACTGATGCTGACGACCGAAGTGGAGAACTATCCCGGGTTCCCAAGCGGCATCACGGGACCGGAACTGATGGAGCATTTTCGTGCACAGGCGATTCGGTTTGGCGCCCGTGTCCTCGACGAGGATGTGGCTTCGTGTGACTTCTCGAAGCAACCGTTCCGGCTGACGCTTGCGGGCGGTCAGCAGGTGGCCGCGCGTGGCGTGATCATCGCCACGGGTGCGGTGGCCAACTGGCTCGGCGTGCCGAATGAACTGCGCCTCGCGCAGAGCGGCGGTGGAGTCAGCGCATGTGCGGTGTGCGATGGTGCGCTGCCCGTGTACCGCGGCAAGGAACTTGGCGTTGTGGGCGGAGGCGACACCGCGATGGAGGAGGCGATCTACCTCACCAAGTTCGCGTCGAAGGTGCACATCATCCATCGGCGGGATTCGTTCCGTGCATCGAAGGCGATGCAGGATCGGCTGCTGTCGATGCCAAACGCCGTGGCTGTCTGGAACAGTCGCGTGGTGGAGGTGCTCGGCGGTGACCGCATCGAGGGTGTCGTGCTTGAGGACACGGTCACGGGCGCTCGGCGGAATCTCTCCCTCGGCGGGCTGTTCGTCGCCATCGGACATTCGCCCGCCACGGGTTTCCTCCGATCGAGCGGCGTGGAACTCGATGACAAGGGGTATGTGGCGCTTCGGACGCGATCGAGCGCGACGAACATCGAGGGTGTGTTTGCCGCTGGCGATGTCGCGGATCCGCACTATCGGCAGGCGGTCACCGCTGCTGGCATGGGCTGCCAAGCCGCGCTCGAGTGCGAGCGGTGGCTCGCCGCATCCGGAGTGCACTGACGCCGGACATGCCACAAGGCGTTGCCCGCGAGTCCACTACCGCGGGACAGCCGCAGGCAGTGCGCTTCGCACGCTCAGTTCGCGAAGTTGTTCGTCGCTGATCGGGCTTGGCGCATCGATCATCAGGTCCGCGCCTGACTGCGTCTTGGGGAATGCGATCACATCGCGAATGTTGTCCGTGCCGACGACATGCATCACGAGGCGGTCCAGTCCGAACGCCACGCCGCCGTGCGGCGGCGCGCCGTGCCGCAGCGCGGACAGCAGGAACCCGAACTTCGCCTGCGCCTCCTCGTTGCTGAGGCCGATCAGGTTGAAGACGCGCTGCTGCACATCCATGCGGTGAATGCGGATCGAGCCGCCCGCGATCTCGCTGCCGTTGAGCACGAGGTCGTACCCCGCACTGAGACACGCGCCAGGATCGCTCTCGAGGATCGGGAATTGATCGGGGTTCGGACTCGTGAATGGGTGGTGAAGCGCGACCCAGCGGCGGTTCGCATCGTCCCAGTCGAACATCGGGAAGTCGACCACCCAAAGGAAGTTCCAGCCGTCCTTCGGGATCAGTCCGAGGTCCGAGGCCACGCGCAGGCGCAGTTCACCCATCGTCTTCGTGGCAATCTCCCAGGTGTCGCACGCGAACAGCAGCGCATCGCCGACTTCGAGCCCGACGCGCTCGGTCAGCGCATCCTTGATGGGTTCGAGGAACTTCGCGATGCCCGTCTCGAGTCCCGCAGCGGTGCGCTTCACCACGGGCACGCCTCCCGCACGGAATGTGCGAACCCACTCGGTGTAGCCATCGGTGAGTTTGCGTGTCAGTTTCTCCGCGCCGCCAGGCACTCGGATGCACTTGACGACGCCGTTGCGACCCGCGGGGCTTCGCTTGGCGAGCGCCTCCTGAAAGACCTTGAAGTCGCACTTCGCCGCCAGATCGCTGATGTCCTTGATGTGCAGCCCGAAGCGCGTGTCCGGGCGATCGATGCCGTAGCGCTCCATCGCCTCGATCCATGTCATGCGCGGGATCTCGCCGATGTCCTGACCAAAGAGTTCCTTCCACAAGCCGCGCGTGAAGCCGCTCATCATGTGGATCACATCATCGCGGTCCACGAAGGACATCTCCAGATCGATCTGGCTGAACTCCGCCTGACGGTCCGCGCGCGGATCTTCATCGCGCAGGCAGCGGCAGATTTGCAGGTAACGGTCGCAGCCCGCGACCATCAGGATCTGCTTGAAGAGTTGCGGGCTCTGCGGGAGCGCGTACCAACTGCCCGGATGAAGGCGGCTCGGCACCACGAAGTCGCGCGCACCTTCGGGGGTCGACTTGATCAGCAGGGGCGTTTCGATCTCCAGGAAACCCTGGGATGCGAAATAGTCGCGCGTGTACTTCGTGATCTGTGAACGCGTGCGCAGGATCGCTTGCATGCGCGGGCGGCGCAGGTCGATGTAGCGATACTGCAGCCGTGTCTCCTCGTTGATGCGGTCCGCATCATGCTCGTCCGGCAGGATCGGCGGCGTTTCGGCCTTGTTGAACACCTCCAGTTCCTCGGCGACGAGTTCGACTTCACCGCTCGCCAACTTCGGGTTCGCGCCGCCTGTGCGGATGCGGATCCGCCCGCGTACACCGATCACATCTTCGCGGCGCACCGCGCGCGCACGTTCCATCAACTCCTCGGGCGCGCCCTCGAAGACCACCTGTGCGAGGCCTTCCTTGTCGCGCAAGTCGACGAAGAACAACCCTCTGCCTTGCTCGCGGTAGGTGTTGACCCACCCGCAAAGCGCGGCCGTCTTGCCGGCATCAGAGGCTCGCAGTTGTCCGCAGAAGTGGGTGCGCTTGAGCATGTCTGTTTTGGACCCGTCCGTGGAGGTGGAAGGGGTGGGATGATACCGACACGGGGCGGCATCCACGGGCTACCCTTCGCCCACGATGGCGCAGACGGCGTCTGACAGGCGAAGCACCGTGCTGTTCACCGCATTTGAGCCATCGGGCGATGCGCACGCCGCGCCCGTGATTGCCGCGCTTGCGCAGCGCGATCCAACGATCCGCATCGCGGCGTGGGGAGGTCCGCGCATGCGCGCAGCAGGCGCGGAGATGCTCGGTATCACGGCCGAGGATGGCGCGATGGGCCTTGCGGGGCTCGCGAAAATCGGACTTGTCCGCCGCGTGCGTGCGGCGGCGGTCGCGTGGTGTCGCGAGAACGCCGTCGCCGTGCATGTGCCCGTGGACAGTCCTGCCGCCAACTTCCCCGTCGTGCGTGCGCTTCGGCCGCAAGGGGTGAAGACCGTTCATCTGGTGGCGCCGCAACTGTGGGCGTGGGGCGGTTGGCGCATACGAAAACTGCGGCGTCGGACGGACCTCGTGCTGTGTTTGCTTCCATTCGAGCAGGAGTGGTTCCGCTCGCGTGGTGTGCCAGCCGCGTTCATCGGGCATCCGGTGATGGAGCGGCGGCTCGATATCGCGCGTCTCGATGCGGACGCGCTGCAATTGCCGAGCGGATCGCCGCGCATCGCGATGCTGCCGGGCAGCCGAAGCCAGGAGTTGCACGCGAACCTTCGCTCGCTCGTGGAGACTTTCTGGCTCCTGCGCCAGATGCACCCAGGAGCGGTGTGCGTGCTTGTCGCGGCGAATGACAACCTCCGCCAACTCGCGCAGCACATCGTGCCTGCGATGCCGGGTGGTCTGCATCTGCAGGTCGGCGGGCTCGATGCGGTCCTTCATTGGTGTGATCTGGCGCTGAATGTGTCTGGAACGGTGTCGCTCGATGTGTCGCTTCATGCCAAGCCGATGGTCGGCGTCTACCGAATCTCCGCGCCGTCGCTTGCCGTCTCTCGGCTGCTGCTGCGATCGCCCGTCCGACTGCTCCCGAACATCATTGCCGGTCGCAAGGTTGTGCCGGAGTTCGTCCCCACCACGGCGGGTCCTGCAGCCTTCGCGGCCGCCGCCGACGCGCTGATCCGAGATCCGCGCGCTGCGGGCGAGGCGCGAGCGGCACTCCGCGCGGTCGTGCAGCGTTTCGCGGGGCATGCGTCGGGGTTCGAGGCGGCGGCGTTCATCGACCATGTCCGCCGTGGCGGCAGCACCGAGGCAGTTGCGCTCGACTCGGTGGTTCCCACGGCCCACGCTGCCACGACCGCCGCGCACCGCGTGGCTTCGCCGTAGCATTCGAGGCACTACCGATGAACACACTTTCCACGATCGTCGCTGCGTGCATTTCGCTGGTGATCTCCGCAGCATCCTCCGCACAGAACGGCACGATCAAGATCGTCAGCAGCCTGCCTCGCACAGGCAGCGCAAACGCGCAGACGGGGACGATCGTGAACGGCATCAAGATGGCGATTGCCGAGGTCGGCGGCAAGATCGACGGATACGAGATCGCCTATGAGGACTGGGACGATGCGAGCCCGCAGCGAGGCAACTGGGATCCCACCGTCGAAGCGCAGAACGCCAACAAGGCAGTGACGGACACCACGATCGTGGGCTACATCGGCACGTTCAACAGCGGTGCGGCGAAGATCTCGATGCCGGAACTGAACCGCGCTGGACTGGTGATGATCAGCCCAGCGAACACCTACTCGGGGCTCACGAAGCCGGGACTGGGCGAGGCGAACGAGCCGGCGATCTACCGACCCTCGGGCAAGATCAGTTACTTCCGCGTCGTCCCGACGGACGATTTGCAGGGAGCCGTCGCCGCGGAGTTTGTCGCGGCGTCCGGGGCCAAGCGCGTTTTTGTGCTGCACGACCGCGAGCTCTACGGCAAGGGGATCGCGGAGGTGTTCGAGCGGCGCGCGAAGGAACTTGGGATGGAGGTCGCTGGCTTGGAGGGCATCGACACCAAGGCGGCGAACTACAAGTCGCTCGCGCAGAAGGTCAAGTTCTCCAAGAGCGATGCCGCGTTCTTCGGCGGCACCACGCAGACCAACGCCGGGCAGGTGGCAAAGGATCTGCGCAGCGCGGGATTCACGGGGATGTTGGTGGTGCCCGATGGCTGCTGTGAGGAGGCGTTCATTCAGGCTGCGGGAGCGAAGAATCTGGAAGGCAACACATTCGTCACGTTCGGTGGGCTGCCACCGGCGGAACTCACAGGTCGCGGTGCGCAGTTCCGGGATGGATACCGCAAGATGTACAACGCCGAACCGGAGGCGTATGCGGTCTACGGGTACGAGTGCGCGCGCGTGCTCCTCGACGCGATCCGCCGTGCTGCAACGAAGACCCGTGCGGGTGTGTTGCAGGCCGTCGCACAGACGAAGGACTTCGATGGAGCGCTTGGCAGTTGGAGTTTCGATGCCAATGGCGACACCACGAATCGTGTGATGAGCATCAACGCCGTCAAGGACGGGAAGTTCGTCTTCGTCAAGCGAGTGGGCGATGCATCCGCCGCGGGTGCAGCCAAGGGTTCAGAAACCCCATCGGACGCCCCGGCGCGTTGAGCGTGATGCCCGTGCGCCTGCGTCGGCGCAGGGTCGCTTGAGGAGTCGGCGCGAAAGCATGGAACTCGAATTCTTCCTGCAGCAGCTGATCACCGGCCTTTCCAACGGCATGATCATCGCGCTCATCGCCATCGGCTACACGATGGTGTACGGAATCATCGAGCTCATCAACTTCGCGCATGGTGATCTGTTCATGCTCGGGTCCTTTCTCGCGCTCACGCTCCTTGGCGCGCTTGGGATGGACGCATGGGCGGGCGGCGGCACTTGGGTTGGAGTGCTCCTGCTGCTGCTGTCCTGCGCCGTGTTCTGTGCGGGGCTGAACTGGACCATCGAGCGCGTGGCATACCGTCCGCTTCGCGCGTCGGGGAAACTCTCGCTGCTCGTCAGCGCCATCGGTGCAAGCTTCATCCTCGTCAATCTTGGGCTGTTCTGGGGCGGTCTTCCCATGGACGTCTTTGCGGGCGGCGTCGCAGCTGCTGCGCCCAAGGACTTCCCGCCACTCGTTCCCAACACGAACCTGCTGGGTGCCGATTCGCTGGTGCAACTGACGCCCAAGGATCTTCTGGTGCTCGGCGTCACGCTGCCGCTGATGCTCGGACTCACCTGGATCGTCACGCGCACACGCTTGGGGAAGGCGATGCGGGCGACCGCGCAGAATCCCATCGCTGCGCGCCTGATGGGGATCGATACCGACCGCGTCATCGGCGCGACCTTCCTGAT
>Ga0194120_10008525_pt1 | contig 13478 bp, 12 predicted proteins | sample TA2MahCa65mmetaG_FD_148642 | JGI IMG/M metagenome (GOLD analysis project Ga0194120, IMG submission 148642) | Freshwater microbial communities from Lake Tanganyika, Tanzania - TA2015019 Mahale Deep Cast 65m | ecosystem: Environmental > Aquatic > Freshwater > Lake | place: Tanzania: Lake... | reverse complement strand
TCGCCTCCAGGTAGTTGGCGACCTTGATGATCGCCAGCTGCGGGTCAACGACGCGGAAGTACACCACCGCGTTGACCTTCACCGAAACGTTGTCGCGCGAGATCACGTCCTGGCTGGGCACGTCCAGAACCAGGGTCGCAGGTCCACGCGCACCATCTGCTGGATGCCCGGGACGACGACCCGGGCCTCTGGCGGCCTGGAAGCGCACCAGCAGGAACACCACGCCACGTTCGTACTCGCGAAGGATGCACAGGGACGCCGCGCCCGGCTGCGGAACGGCTGTGTGAACAACCGCCTCATGCGGATACTATAGGCCACTTCCGCGGCCTCGCCACGAACAACAATACGCGCGCATGTCTCAACCATCGAGACCGGATCCTCTGCCCCTTGCGGTCACCGCGCTCGGCCTCGGCCAGATCACCGCCTGGGGCACCGCCTACTACTGCCTGGGCGTGCTCGCCAAGCCTGTGGTCGCCGACACCGGCTGGGGCCTGTCCACGGTCTACTTCGGCTTCACCGTGGCGCTCCTGGTCATGGGCCTCGCGTCGACCTGGGCCGGAAAGGCGATCGACGCCTACGGCGCGCGGCGCGTGATGGCACTGGGCACGGTGCTGACCTCGATGGGCTTGTACGCGCTGTCACTGGTGCACAGCCAGGGGGCGTGGCTCGCGGCCTGGGCGTTCCTCGGCGTCGGCATGCGCCTGTGCCTCTATGACGCCGCGTTCGCCGCGCTGGTGCAGGTGCTGCCCTCCCGCGGCCGGATCGCGATCTCGTACCTGACGCTCTTCGGCGCCTTCGCCTCCACGGTGTTCTGGGTGCTCGGGCACTACTTCAACGAAGCGATCGGCTGGCGCGACACGCTGGTGATGTTCGCCGTGATCAACCTGGCGGTGTGCCTGCCGCTCAACTGGATCGGCTTATCGCGGCGCGAGGACGCGGCGCGCGGCGCCGAGCAGAAGGCAGGCGCCGCCGGCAGCCATGCGCCGCTGCAGGGCGCCCGACGCGCCGTGGCAATGGCCCTGTTCGCGCTGGTGATGTCGCTCAACGGGTTCGCCTTCAGCGTGGTCACGGTGCAGCTGGTGCCGCTGCTGGAGGCCGCAGGCCTGGGCGCAGCGGCCGCGGTCTGGGTGGCCTCCCTCAAGGGCTTCGCGCAGTTCGGCGGCAGGGTGGTGGAGATCGTGTTCGGCCGCCACCTGCGCCCGATCACGGTGGCGCGCATCGCCATCGGCGTGCTGCCGCTGTCGTTCCTGCTGCTGGTGGCCGCCGGCGGCAACTTCGCCGCGATCCTCGTCTTCACGCTGGCGATGGGCGCCTCGCAGGGCGTGATCACCATCGTGCGCGGCGCGGTGCCGCTGCAACTGTTCGGCACCAACGGCTACGGCACGGTGCTGGGGGTGCTGGCGACGCCGATCCTGATCGTGAACGCGATCTCGCCGACGCTGTTCGCGCTCATCGTCGATCGCTGGGGCTGGGGCGTGGGGCAGGCAGCGCTGGTGGGCACCACCCTCGCCTCCTGCATCGCGATCGAGGTGATGTCGCGCTGGTACGAGCGCGGCCGGGCCACAGGGGCCGCCGCCGTCAGCGGCAACTGAAGCTGGATGCCGAGGCGGGATTGCCGCCAGCGTAGTGCTGGTACGCCGGCCAGCGGCGCAGCGGCCGCGCGTTCAGCACGTTGAAGGGCACGGCGCAACAGTGAAACACTCGCGTCCCATCACCCCTCCCATGGTCTTGAACGGGAAAGAAAATCCGCACCGGATGTCGCTTTCAGGGCTCCCGGCCTGTATAATGCGGGGAGGCAATGTTTCGGCAGCCCTGCAGCTTATCAGGCCAGGCACCGGGCACCGACCGCGCGCCGCTCAACAGCCCCGGGGGTTTGGTGGACAAGCGCAAGACTTGGCGCGAGCAGGAGCAGTCTTTGGTGGCACGGTGGAACGACGCCGCGGAACGCCAGCGGCAACTGCACCGGGAGCTGTCGCGCCAGCCCGACGAGTCGGCAGGCGAACTCAAGCAAAAGGAGCTTGCGGTGCGCAGCGAGATCGAAGGACTGCGGCGCGAAGTCGCCCGCTTGAAGGTCCAGTTCAACTCCGGCAAGCGGTACTGACCGTGGGCAATGCCAGGCCGGGCACCGCAGCGGATTGGACCAGGGACCGCATCGATTCCCTCACCACGCCGGAGGTCAAGCAGCTGCGCCTGAACGCCGAGCGGCTCCATGAGCCGGAAATCACCACGCTGTGCGATCAGGTCCTGACCGAGCGGCGCAAGAAAACCAGAACCAAAGCGAGAACTTAATGAGCATCCCAGTGATCGAACGCACCCGTTTCGTCGTCGGCAAGTACGAGGTCATCGCCAAGCCGATCCCGCATTCGGCCCACATGCTGCTGTACTCCGTGTTCCTCAAGGGCACGCGCATCGGCGCCATGGCGAGCTTCCCCACGGAGTCTGACTGCCGCTTCCTGGAAAAGCCGCCGGTGGTGCCGCCGCTGAAGATCTACCAGCTCACCAACCGCCCGGGGCGCCCGAAGAAGGGCGCCAAGCCGCCGGCGCAGGCGGTGGAGCGCTCCATGGCGCCCTCGCGCAGCGAGATTCCCTCGGACGTGTCGCTCGACGGCATGCCGCGGATCGAAGACCGCTAGCCCGGCCGTTTACCGAAGCACCGTCCGCGATGACGCCGGAGCTTCTGGCCCCGGCGTGGCTTTGGATTGCGGTCACCATCTGGGCCGCCTTCGCCCAGACGGTGCGCAACGCCGCCCAGCGCAGCCTCACCACCGAACTGGGCACGCTGGGGGCGACCCTGGTGCGCTTCCTCTACGGCCTGCCCTTCGCCGGCGCCTGGCTCTGGGCGGTGCAGCTCTGGACCGGCCAGCCGGTTCCCGCAGCGAACGTGGTCTTCTGGGCCTGGGCGGGACTGGGCGCGGTGAGCCAGATCGCCGCCACCGCGCTGCTCCTGCGCGCCATGCAGGAGCGCAACTTCACGCTCGGGGTCGCCTACTCCAAGACCGAGATCCTGCAGGTGGCGGTGATCGCGCTGGTGTTCCTCGGCGACCCGATCACGCTCGCCACCGGCATCGCCGTGCTTGCCGGGACGCTGGGCGTGCTGCTGCTCTCGCCCGCCGACAGGCAGCGCCCGTTGCGCGCCATGCTCGCCGGCTGGACCACGCGCGCGAGCCTGCTGGGCATCGCCTCGGGAACCGCCTTTGCGCTGGCCGCGGTCGGCTTCCGCGGCGCGACGCTGGCGTTGCCGGGGGCGGGCTTTCTCATCGCGGCGGCAGCGACGCTGTTCGCGGCGCAACTGGTGCAGACCGCACTGCTGGGCGGCTGGCTCGCCGTGCGCGAGCCCTCGGTGATCGGGAAAGCAGCGCGTGCCTGGCGCGCCTCGCTCCTCGCCGGCTTCATGGGCGCTGCGGCTTCGGCCGGCTGGTTCACCGGCCTGGCGCTGGCGCCGGCGGCGCACGTGCGCACGCTGGGGCTGGTGGAGCTGGTGTTCGCCTATATCCTGTCGATGAAGCTGTTCCGCGAAAGGCTGACACGCCTGGAACTGGCCGGCATGGCGTTGCTGGTGGTCGGCGTCGCCACCGTCACGCTGGGGCGCTGAGCGAGGCTGCTGCCGGTGGCCCACGGTGCCAGCGGCGGTTCGTCTGCCCAGCGCGCGCGCCAGGCGCAGGCGCGGCCCGTCGCGCCACACCGGCTTGGCCATGCCCGATTGTGCGCCAACGGCGCCGGGTTATCATTCAAATTTTCCGGAACCGACCCGCAGATGCCGAGAATCAACGCTTCGCGCGCGCTCGCCGACCTGCGCATCCTCGACCTCACCCGGGTGCGCGCCGGCCCAACCTGCGTGCGCCACTTCGCAGACTTCGGCGCCGACGTCATCAAGATCGAGACCACCGAAGCCGAGGACCTGGGCGGGGCGCGCGACAACGCCGACTTCCAGAACCTGCACCGCAACAAGCGCGCCATCACGCTCAACCTGAAGGCGCCCGAGGGCAAGGCCATCTTCGCGCGGCTGGTGAAGACCGCCGACATCGTGGTCGAGAACTACCGCCCGGATGTCAAGTTCCGCCTCGGCCTCGACTACGAGTCGCTGAAAGAAATCAACCCGCGAGTGATCCTCGCCAGCATCTCCGGCTTCGGCCAGGACGGCCCCTACCAGTCGCGCCCGGGCTTCGACCAGATCGCGCAAGGCCTCTCCGGGATCATGTCGGTCACCGGCGCTGCGGGCGCCGGACCGATGAGGGTCGGCTGCGCCGTGGCGGATGTCGGCGCCGGCCTGCTGGCGGCGCTGGGGGTGATGACCGCCCTCTACGAGCGTGAGCGCTCGGGCGAAGGCCAGTGGGTGCAGTCCAACCTGCTCCAGGCCGGGATCCAGCTGCTCGATTTCCAGGCCGCTCGCTTCACCATGTCCGGCGAAGTGCCGCAGCAGGTCGGCAACGACCATCCCACCAGCATGCCCACCTGCGCCTACAGGACGGCGGACGGCTACATCAACGTCGCCGCCGCCGGATCGGCGATGTGGCAGCGGGTTTGCGAGGCCACCGGCCGCATGGATCTGTACCAGGATCCGGATTTCAGACGCGCCGAGGACCGGGCGAAGAACCGCGTCCGGTTGAACGCCGAACTGAACCAGGCGCTGGCCTCGAAGAAGAGCGCCGAGTGGGTCGAGATCCTGAACCGGGCCGGCGTGCCCTGCGGCCCGATCTACGCCATGAACGAGGTTTTCGCAGACCCCCAGGTGAAGCACCTCCAGGCCTCGGTTCCGGTGCAGCATCCGAAGCTGGGCACGCTCAACCTGATCAACAACCCGATCAAGCTGTCGCGCACGCCGCCGAGGCTGGCCGCCGCCACACCGGAGCGCGGCGAGCACACCGCCGAGGTGCTACGGGAAGCCGGCTATGGCGCCGCCGAGATCGAGGATTTCAAGAACAAGGGAGTGATCTGATGCCTGAAATTATCACCCGGATCGATGGCGCCGTCGGCACTGTCGTGTTTTCCAACCCGGCGAAGCTCAACGCCATGTCCATGGACATGTGGAGCCGCCTGCCGGTCGCCGTTGCGCAGTTCGATGCCAACCCGGCCGTTCGCGTCATCGTGTTGAAGGGCGAGGGCGAGAAGGCCTTCATCTCCGGCGCCGACATCTCGCAGTTCGAGAGGCTGCGCGGCACCGTGGCGGCGCAGGCCGAGTACAACCAGGCGGTCGAGAACGCCTACACCGCGCCGATGCACGCCCGCAAACCGGTGATCGCCAGCATCCGCGGCATCTGCATTGGCGGCGGACTCGGCCTGGCTGCCTCCTGCGACCTGCGCATCTGCGCCGAGGACGCGGTGTTCCGCATGCCGGCTGCGCGCCTGGGCCTGGGCTACAGCCCCGCGGGCGTACGCCGCTTCATGAACGTGATCGGGGCGGCCAACACCCTGGAGATCTTCACCACGGCGAAGAAGTTCGGCGCCGCCGAGGCGCTGCGCATGGGCTTCGTCTCGCGCGTGGTGCCGGTCGCGGAGCTGGAAAAGGCGACCGCGGAGACCTGCCGCATGATCGCCGAGAATGCGCCGCTCACCGTCGCGGCGGCCAAGTTCGCGGTGCAGCAGGCGCTGAAGGATCCGCAGGACCGCGACATGAAGCAGGCGATGCAGTTGGTGGAGACCTGCTTCGCCAGCGAGGACCACAAGGAGGGCCGCAAGGCCTTCATGGAGAAGCGCTCGCCCCAATTCCACGGGAGATGACATGATCAGACTCCTCGGCATCACGCTGCTCGCCGCCTCGGCGGCGGCCTTCGCGCAGGCGGACTACCCGGTCAAGCCGATCCGCATCGTGGTGGGCTACCCGCCGGGCGGCTCGGGGGACTTCACCACGCGCCTGATCGCGGACGAGCTCTCCAGGGAACTGAAGGCGACGGTGATCGTGGAGAACAAGCCCGGCGCCGGCGGCTCGATCGCCTCGGAGTTCGTCGCCAAGTCGGTCCCGGACGGCTACACCATCCTCAACCAGGGCAACCACGCGATCAACAAGAACCTGTACAAGAACCTCGCCTACGACTTCAAGGACTTCATCCCGGTGTCGCGCGTCGCCAACGGCGCCACGGTGCTGGTGGTGAGGACCGACTCGCCTTTCAAGTCCCTGCGCGAGCTGGTGGACTTCGCCAAGGCGAACCCGGGCAAGCTGTTCAACGCCGCCGCCGGCTTCGGCTCGGCGCCGCAACTGGCGGCCTGCGCCTTCGAGGCGGTGGCCGGGGTCAAGATCACCTCGGTGCAGTTCAAGGGCGGCGGCCCGGCCTCGCAGTCGCTGCTGGCCGGCGACACGCAGATGATGTTCGCCACCTCGCCTACGGTGACCGGCTTCATCAAGGGCAACCGCATGCGGCCGCTGGTGGTGAGCTTGGCCAAGGACTCGCCCTCTATCCCCGGCGTGCCGGGATCCGAGAGCGCGGGGCTGCCCGGCTTCGAGTCCACGTTCTGGTTCGGCCTGCACGTGCCCGCCGGCACGCCCATGAACATCGTGCGCACGCTGCATGCGGCCGCGGTCCGCGGCCTGTCCAAGCCCGAGGTGAAGGAGAAGATCGCCTCGCAGGGCATGGACGCGCTGCCCTCGGCCTCGCCCGAGGCCTTCGCCACCGAGATCCTGGCCGAGGCCCCGCGCATCGAGGCGGCGATCAAGGGCTGCGGCGCCAAGGTGGAGTAGCCGCCGCGCCGCGACCGCTGTAACAAGTCATTTCAATTTGAGCGGGCGCAGGAGCGTCGAAGGCAGTCCATTCGTCATCAGCCTGAAGGAGGCAAGCATGATGACGACGCTGCGCAGGTTCACTGCCGCCCAGCTCTCGGTCCTGCTGCTCGCGCCGGGGCTCGCCTCGGCGCAGCGCAGCTTCAGCCAGCCCGAACTCGACCGCCTGCTGGCGCCGGTGGCGCTGTATCCCGGTCCGCTGCTGTCGCAGGTGCTGATGGCGGCGACCTACCCGGCCGACCCGGTCGAGGCCGCGCGCTGGTCGCACGCCAATCCCCACCTCACAGGGGACAACGCGTTGCTGGCGGCTGTCGGCGAGAACTGGGACCCGAGCGTGGTCTGCCTGCTTGCCTTCCGGCGCAGCCGCAGGTGGTGTACCTGCCCTACTACGATCCGCTCGTGGTGTATGGCCCATGGTGGTGGCCGGCGTACCAGCCGGTCTACTGCTCGCCACATGGCCGGGCTACGTGCGCCTCCATCGGCCGGGCGTCACGGTGGCGTTCTGGTGAGGCTCGCCGGTCCGCCTGACGCTGGGCTTCTTCTTCGGCGGCGTCGACTGCCACCACCGCCAGGTGCGCGTGGTGCACGTGCACAACCACTAACTCCAGGTGCGGCGGCAGGTACACCTCATGACCGGTCACTGGCGCCAGGTCGCGCGCCAGGAGCGCGCCTGCAGCGGCAATGGTGGCACCGACGGCCCAGCGCCCGGTCGAGCGCGCCACGGCTCGGGTGGAGATGCCCGCGGCGCGCGACGTACCCCGCAATGAGGCGCGGGGCGAGCGCCGACGCCATGGCGCGGAGCGGTCCTGATCGAGCGACCTGCGCTACCATGCGCGACTGTTCACGCATAGGACATCGCACATGGCAAGGATCGCTATCGTCACCGGCGCCGGCAGCGGCGTCGGCAAGGCCGCAGCGCTGGCGCTGCTCAAGGATGGCTGGAACGTCGCGCTCGCGGGACGGCGCAAGGACGTGCTGCAGAAGACAGCGCAGGAATCCGGCGCCGGCGAGCGCGCCCTGTGCGTGCCCACCGACGTTGCAAAGCAGGATTCGGTCAGGGCGTTGTTTGCCGCGGTGAAGGGAAAATGGGGCCGCGTCGACTGCCTGTTCAACAACGCCGGCGTCAACGCCCCCGGCAGTTCGTTCGAGGAACTGACGCTGGAGAAGTGGCAGTACGTCGTGGATATCAACCTCACCGGCATGTTCCTGTGCATGCAGGAAGCCTTCAAGGTGATGAAGGAGCAGTCGCCGCGCGGCGGCCGCATCATCAACAACGGCTCCATTTCGGCGCACGCGCCGCGACCGGGCTCGGCGCCCTACACCGCCACCAAGCACGCGGTGACCGGGCTCACCAGGAGCGGCGCGCTGGATGGCCGCAAGTACGACATCGCGGTGGGCCAGATCGACATCGGCAATGCGCGCACCGAGATGGCCGAGCGCATGGCCAAGGGCGTGCCGCAGGCCGACGGCGAGATCAAGGTCGAGCCGCTGATGGATGTCGCCCATGTCGGCCAGGCGGTGGCGCACATGGCGGGGTTTCCCATCGAGACCAACGTGCTGTTCATGACCATCAAGGCGACCAAGATGCCGTTTGAAGGACGCGGATGAGGCCCGCGTTCAAGGCAGGACGCGGATGAGGCCCGCTTCCAAGGCAGGACGCGGATGAGGCCCGCTTCCAAGGCAGGACGCGGATGAGACCGACCAAGTCGTACCGCGACCCGCTGTTCATCAACAGCAACGAGGCTCGCGCGCTGCGCATCCTGGCGGAGTATCTCGAGCCCAAGGCGCGCCTGGAACAGCAGGGCCTCGAGGACACCATCGTGTTCTTCGGCTCGGCGCGCGTGCGCGAAGGCTCGCCCTGGTACGAGTCGGCGCGCGCGCTCGCCTGCCGCCTCACCGCCTGGTCCAAGGGACTGGACCCCGCCCACCAGCGGCGCTTCGTGGTCTGCACCGGCGGCGGCCCGGGCATCATGGAGGCGGCCAACCGGGGCGCCTCGGAGGCGCGCGGCCGCAACGTCGGGTTCGCGATTTCGCTGCCGTGCGAGGAAGCGGTAAACCCGCACGTGACGCGCGAGCTGTCGTTCCATTTCCACTACCTCTTCATGCGCAAGTTCTGGCTCGCCTACATGGCCAAGGCGATGGTCGTGTTCCCCGGCGGCTACGGCACGCTCGATGAGCTGTTCGAGGTGCTGACCCTGGTGCAGACCAGGCGCATGAGCAAGCCGATGCCGATCGTGCTGTTCGGCACCGAGTACTGGAAGGAAGTGATCAATTTCGACGCCCTGCTGCGCCACGGCATGATCGAGGCGCGGGACCTCGACCTGGTGCACCGCACCGATTCGGTGGACGATGCCTACGGCTGGATCGTGGGCCGCCTCGCCGAGGACGCGCTCGGAGGTCCCGGCGCGACGATGGCATGAACCACAAGCGCAAGCAGACCGCTTGAACCCCGCCAATGGCGCGCACGCCGCGCAAGCCTCCCTCCTTGCCGACGCCGGCCGCTACCTCGCCGGTGGCGGCCTGGGCCTGTTCCAGCTGCCCGCCGACCTGAACCTGGTGGTTGCGCGCGGCGAAGGCAGCCGCATCTGGGACCTCGCCGGAGGCGAGTACATCGACTACCACCTGTCTTCCGGCCCGGCGCTGCTCGGCCACGCGCACCCGGACGTGGGCGCCGCCGTGCAGGCGCAGCTGCCCAAGGGCACCACCTACTACTTCCTCAACGAGCCCGAGATCGCGCTGGCGAAGAAGATCGTCGACGCGGTGCCCTGCGCCGATGAAGTGCACTACACCGGCTCGGGCACGGAAGCCACGTTCTACGCGCTGCGCATCGCGCGCGCCCGCACCGGCCGAAACAAGGTGATGAAGTTCGAAGGTGCCTGGCACGGCATGCACGACTACGGCCTCTGGGGCACGGTACCCTCGACGCCCTCCGACTACCCGCGGGCCAAGCCCGATTCGGTGGGCGTTCCGGCGCAGACCGGCGACACGGTGCTGGTGAGCCCATTCAACGACGCGGCAGCGGCCGTCGCGATGATCGAGAAGAACGCGAAGGACCTGGCCGCCGTGATCGTCGAGCCGCTGCAGCGCGTGCTGCTGCCCGAGCCGGGGTTCCTGCAGGCGGTGCGCGACGCGACGAGAAGGCACGGCATCGTGCTCATCTTCGACGAGATCGTCACCGGCTTTCGCATCGCGTGGGGCGGCGCTCAGGAGAAGTACGGCGTACTGCCCGACATGGCCACCTACGGCAAGGCGGTGAGCGGCGGCTTTCCGCTCGCGTGCATCGCCGGCACTGCGGACGCGATGTCGCCGCTGGACGCGAGGAAGCGCGACCGCTCCACCGTGGTCTGGGCCACCAACACGCTGAACGGCAACCCGGTGTGCGCCGCCGCCGGCGTCGCGGCGCTGGACGTGCTAAAGAGGCCCGGCGTCTACGACCGGCTCCGGGCGATCGGCTCGCGCCTGCGCAAGGGCATTGAGGAATCCGGCGCGAAGCACGGCTTCGATGTCCAATGCCCGGGCGAGGACGCGGTATGGGGCGTGCGCTTCACGAAGAAGAAGCCGCTGCGCAACTGGATGGACCTCACCACCGCCGACAAAGCCCTCGGCCTGAAGTGGGGCCTGGAGCTCCTGCGCCGCGGGATCCTGAACAACCCGAACGAAAAGTTCTACATCTCCATCCAGCACACCGACGCGGACGTCGACCACACCCTGGGCGTGGTCGACGAGGCCTTCGCCGCCCTGAAGAAATAAAAACAGGGACAGACCACGATTTCCGCGGAAATCGTGGTCTGTCCCTGATTTACTGATCGGCTAGCCGATGCGGTTCCGGAGCAGGCCGATGCCGGTGATTTCGGTCTCCAGCAGGTCGCCCTTTTTCATGAACTCAGGCGGCGTGCGGGCGTGGCCCACGCCCGCGGGCGTGCCGGTGGAGATGATGTCGCCCGGCTCCAGCGTGAGGCCCGCGGACAGCGAAGCGATGATGCGCGGGATCTTGAAGTACATGTGCTTCGTGTTCGAGTTCTGCTTCACCACGCCGTTGACGCGCGTCTGCACCTCCAGGTTCGTGGGGTCCTTCAGCTCGTCCGCCGTCACGATCCACGGCCCCATCGGGCAATGGCCGTCCAGCGACTTGCCCTTGAACCACTGCTGGCCGTGCTGGCGCTGGATCTCGCGCGCCGAGACGTCGTTGATCACCGTGTAGCCGAACACGTGCTTCATGGCGTTAGCCTCGGTGATGTTGCGCCCGCCCTTGCCGATGATCACGCCCAGTTCCACTTCCCAGTCCAGCTTCTGCGTCACGTCCGGGTGGGAAGGCACCACCGAGTAAGGCCCGGTCACCGCCAGCGGCTGCTTGGTAAAGTAGGTCGGGTGGGCCGGGAGCTCGACGCCCGGGGCGCGCGCCTTGGCGCCCTCCTCGAAGTGCTCCAGGTAGTTCCAGCCGACGCAAAACACGTTCTTGCGCGGGCGCGGGATGGGGGCCAGCAGCTTGACCGACGAAAGGGCGATGGTTTTGCGGTTCGAAACCTTGATGGCCTTCCGGCCCTTCTCGATCAGCGAGATCATGTCTGGCGCCGCCAGCGGCGCGATGCGGTCCTCCAGCACCACGCCGACCTTCGGCGCGCCCTTTCCCACCTGGTACGTGACGAGTTTCATGGAAGGCTTGCGCCGGGGCCGCGGTGCTGGCCGCGAACAGCGCCAATGAATGAAACAGTGCGGATCATCTGTCCTCCGGTTCTTGTTCGGTCCTGCAGTAGTCTATCTCCCGGTGATAGCCTTGGGACGCCATGAACACCCCCGCCGTTGAAACCACCGCCGCCGCCTTTCCCACCCTCCAGCACGTCGTCGAGGCCGCGCGCCGCAACCTGCCGCCCGGGCCGTGGAACTACCTGGTCGGCGGCACCGAAACCGAAACCACGGTGCGCCGCAACCGCCAGGCGATCGACTCGGTCGCGTTCCGCCCGCGCGTGCTGGTGGACGTGTCCCACGTGGACTGCTCGGCGGACTTCCTCGGCAGCAGGGTGCGGCTGCCGGTGCTGCTCGCCCCCATCGGCGGGCTGGAATCCATCGCCGAAGGCGGCGCCGCCGCGGCCGCACGCGGCTCGGCCGCCTTCGGCGTGCCGCAAATGCTGTCCTCGGTCTGCCAGCCTGGCCTGGAGGAGACGGCCAAGGCCGCCGAAAACCTGCGCGTGTTCCAGCTCTACGTGCGCGGCGACGATGCCTGGGTGGACGACCACGTGAAGCGCGCCAAGGACAACGGCTACAAGGCGTTTTGCCTCACCGTGGACGTGGCCATGTACAGCCGGCGCGAGCGCGATCTGATCGGTGGCTTCGTCAAGCCCTGGCGCGCCACCGCGCCCGCGGGCAGCAACTTCCAATCGGGCCTGTCGTGGAAGCAGGTCACGCGCTTCAGGGACAAACACCCCGACGTGCCACTCATCATCAAGGGCGTTGCCACCGCCGAGGACGCCGGGCTCTGCGTGAAAAACGGCGTGAAGGTGGTCTATGTCTCAAACCATGGTGGCCGCCAGCTCGACCACGGCCTGGGCAGCATCGCAGTCCTGCCGGAGGTGGTGGCCGCAGTCGCGGGCCGTGCCGAGGTATGGGTGGACGGCGGCTTCATGCGCGGCACCGACGTGGTGAAGGCCATCGCGCTGGGCGCGAAAACAGTGGGCTTGGGACGGCTCCCCTGCCTGGGGCTGGGCGCCGCCGGCGTGCCGGGCCTGGTGCGCACACTCGAACTGCTGGAAGACGAAGTGAAGATCTGCCTCGGGCTGCTCGGGGTCACGGCGCTGTCGCAGCTCACGCCGCGCCACATCACCCGGGCGGAGCCGGCCAACGCCCCCGGCGTGTTCAGTGCCTTCCCTCACCTCACGCCATGATCCTTGCGTCCGCGCAGTTGAGCGTGAAGCCCGGCCAAGACCTTGGCGTGGTGCGCGCCGGGCGGCGCAAAGCCGCTCACGCCTTCAGTGCCTTGAAGCGCAGGCGGTGGGGGCGCGCGCCCTCCTCGCCCAGGCGCTTCTTCTTGTCGGCCTCGTATTCCTGGTAGTTGCCGGGGAAGAAGGTCGCCACCGACTCGCCCTCGAAGGCGAGGATGTGGGTGGCGATCCGATCCAGGAACCAGCGGTCGTGCGAGATCACCAGCACGCTGCCTGCGAACTCCAGCAGCGCCTCTTCCAGCGCGCGCAGGGTCTCGACGTCGAGGTCGTTGGAGGGCTCATCCAGCAGCAGCACGTTGGCGCCCGAGACCAGCTGCTTGGCGAGCTGCAGCCGGCCGCGCTCGCCCCCGGAGAGCAGGCCCACCTTCTTTTGCTGGTCGGCGCCGCGGAAATTGAAGCGCGCGAGGTAGGCGCGCGAAGGCATCTGGAACCTGCCCACGCTGATGGTGTCCTGGCCGCCGCAGACGTCCTCGAACACCGTGTTCTCGGACTGCAGCGCGTCGCGCGACTGGTCCAGGTGCGCGATCTTCACCGTCTTGCCGATGGCGATCTTGCCCGAGGCCGGCTGCTCCTTGCCCAGGATCATGCGGAACAGCGTGGACTTGCCCGCTCCGTTGGGGCCGATGATGCCGACGATGGCCCCCGGCGGAACCCTGAAGGACAGCCTGTCGATGAGCAACCGGTCGCCGAAGCCCTTCGACAAGTCCTTGAACTCGATCACCTCGTTGCCCAGGCGCTCGGCCACCGGGATGAAGATCTCCTGGGTTTCATTGCGCTGCTGGTGCTCGTACTGAGACAGTTCCTCGAAGCGCGCCAGGCGCGCCTTGGAC
>Ga0194120_10008518_pt1 | contig 13484 bp, 15 predicted proteins | sample TA2MahCa65mmetaG_FD_148642 | JGI IMG/M metagenome (GOLD analysis project Ga0194120, IMG submission 148642) | Freshwater microbial communities from Lake Tanganyika, Tanzania - TA2015019 Mahale Deep Cast 65m | ecosystem: Environmental > Aquatic > Freshwater > Lake | place: Tanzania: Lake... | reverse complement strand
ATTCCAAGAATTAGAAAATTTGCATCCTGGCTCACCAGAAGTGTCGTTTTGGCTTGCATGGTCATTGTATGAGAATGGCTATTACAGTGAGGCAATAGAATATTTCGATGATGCCATTGAAAAAGGATATTTTCCTGGCAGGGCACATGCCGGAAAGGGATTTGCTTTCGTTCGAGCGGGGGACTTCACCCACGCAGCTGAAGAATTCATCACCTCCTTGACGCAAACTCCCGATCAGCCTGATGTTCAAAATTGTCTTTTGCGAATTCAAGGCGCACAGGGCAACGATGTGATTTGCGATGAATAGGTTGCTACACCAACTCTGTAACTGGGCGTTTGCCCTCCTCCTCACCTCCTGCGTCACCGCCCTCTCGGCCGACACGCGCATTGCCTTCTACGAAGGCGAGGAGTGGGAAGCCCGCGCCGAAGTTGTGTTCTCGCCGGAGCAGATCGCGCTCGCCGGCGGGCAGGTGGATCAGGCGGTGGCGGAAATAGCGGCCAAGATGCGCGAGGCCGGAGCGGAGGCCAAGTGGGATAAACAGCAGCGCAGTGAGGGCATTGCCTATACCGTCACCGCCAACGGGGTGGGGCTTGAAACTCTCAACACCGCCTTCTTCGATGGGCAGGCCACGCTGTATGTGGATGAGTCTTCAGGCCAGCGGCAGATCGTCTTCAGTTATTATCCCGGCCTGCAATTCGCGGAGACCGAAACCTTCACCCTCGTCGGCGGGCAAATCATTGCCGCCAACGGCGCGCAAATGGACGACCGCACCGTGACATGGGTGAACCCGGCCGGAACAATGGAAGCCATCCTCACCGAAGCGCCGCGCTATGGCTGGCTGCCTTACGCGCTCATCGGAGTCGGCATCGTGCTGGTGATCGTTTCCGGGATCGGAATCGCCGGCGCACTGCTGATCAAACCGCGCGCGCCGGCCATCCCCCGCGCCGTCGAAACGATTCCCGTGACGTCGACACCCGCCCCAACGCCGCCTCCGCCGCCCGGAACTTTTTGCCCACAATGCGGGGCGCGGCTTTCGGATGAAGCCGTGTTCTGCCCCAATTGCGGATCGAAGATCGCATAAGGAGCCGCCAATGACCTGTCCAAACTGTGGAACATATAACGACCCGGGCAGCCGCTTCTGCCTCAAGTGCGGCACGCCGCTAACGACCACTGCGCCCACGGTTGCGCCGCCTCAGCCCACGCCGATTCGCCCGCCAACCACGCCTCAGCCCGCCGCGTATTCGCCTCCGCCAACCTATGCCCCACAGCAATTCGGCGCGGGCGGCGCCAGCGCCGTGGGTTTGTGGGGGCCGTTCGCCGGGTATGGCGCGCGCCGCCGCCATGTGGGTTGGCTGATGGATGGCGAGGGCCATCGCGCTGTTGATCTGGCCTCAAGCGTCGAAACGAAATTCAAGGAGCGCGAGATCCCGCAAGCGCGGGTGTTCAAAACCACGCTGGTGGGGCAGGGCGTGCTGGTGGAGCGGCGGCCCTACTTTGTCCTCCGCCGCGGCCTCGCCAGCCTCGCCCTCTACATCACCCAGTTCGGGCGCGACCTATTCATCTCGCAGGCCTCATACCTCAAGCCGCCCATCAGCGCCTTTCGCGTCATCCTCGCTCTGGCCTCGGCGGCCTTCTTCCTCTTCATGACGTTCATCTATCCATTCATGTGGAGCGCGTTGGCCCGCTCCATTACCGAGTCGTTCTCGCTGTTCGGCGGCGGCCCGTCCGATTTTCAAGTCTCCACGCTTGTCTTCCTCTCCTGCGTGCTTGGCCCGCTGGGCGGGTTGAATACCTTGCTGTTGTTCATCCTTCTCTGCTTCAGCGCCTACAAGTTTCTGACCGAGAAAGACTTTTTCGCCGCGCTTCGCGTGCCGCCCAACGAATTCAACGAAGACGATCTGATGGCGATGGAGAAGGCCGTGGAGGAAACCGTGCGCCTCTCGCTCACCGATCTCAAATTAAACCCGGATGAATTAAAGATGACGACAGCGGAGAGGGGGAGGCAGCTTTTCTGATATGGCTCGGGCGAATTCAGTAGTTCAGGATGGCTGCCGCCAGCCATTCAATCAGATACGTGAATCAGTTCGACAAAGAGTGATGATGGGCTGGCCGAGTTGTTTGTCTTTGCCGACCAACTGAGTCCAGCCACACCCGGAACGGCGCTAGGGAGGCGCAACCATGAAAACCAAGACATTTCATTGCCAATGTCCAATTACAGTTACTTTGCTTGTGCTTGTCGCTTTGTCAGCGGCGTGCAAATCACCATCCGCCCTACCGCTTGAAGAAACTCCTACCCTCACCCGCGAGGAGGGGATGGCGACAGAGTATTGGGGAACGGAACAGGCATCCGATCAGGTTACAGACGCAGCCAGTAAGTCTCTATATGTACAATATTCTTGGCATTCGGACTTTGAGTCGTCGGTTGCCGCTGCTTTCGGAGTAGTCGACATCGTCCAAGTCTGGAGCAATAACAGCCAAGACTATTGGTTTCCCAAAGTGGACTTTCTTATTGAGGTGATCGGAATCGATGGCTCAGTTCTCGGAAGCGAGACGCAAACCATCTTTATTCCAGCCGGTGGCGCTAACCACTTTCAGGCTTCTGTCAGCGCGAATGGCTCGAGACCAAAAGATGTCCGCGTTACAATGATTTCCGTGGAGGCGCTGTCAAGCAATCATCCGGTTGCGCCTATCAGTGCTGAGTGGATCCAATTTGGTCTTTATTCCGGATCTGTCTACAGGAATATGTCTCAAATTCAAATAGAAAACAATAGTGACTTCTCCGTTGACATCGAGGCCATTCAAACAGTGTGTGTCGATACAGGTGGCAACCTGATCGACGCATCGGAATCAAATCACTGGTCAGAGGCGTTTTCGATTCCGTACGGTCGCGCTATTGAGAGGCAGGTATTTGGTGGACACGGACCCGGATTCGATTTGAGAAATAGTAGTCAAGTCCAATGCGATTTTTGGGTCTACTATCGGGACAGAACTGATGAAATCGGTTTCGTTTGGACGGGCGGCATGTTCCGGGCCGATGAAAGTATGGTAATTACGCAACCCTAAGAGACGTACATCACTTCACGCACTGGAGGCTCAAAAATGTTAGGACTTGCATTCACTTTCCTGCTTGGTCTGTTGATCGGAGGGACTCTCGGTGGTTTTGCCATTGCACTGTTCCAACAAATTAGGACTGGCCGCATCAAACTTCCTCCCACTGTTTCGCTAGGCCCGGTGAAGATGGATATTTCGGCGCTGTCGCCACAACCCGGGCAGACCGCGCAGGAAAGTGATTTGAGCAGCATGAAGCCATTGATCGAGGGAGGCGGCTCGGCTACGGGGGGTTGCCTATCGTTTATTGGCGCAGGAATGGTTCTGATCGGTTTCGTTCTGCCGTGGTTTACCTGCAACATCGCCTCATTAATCTCCGGCAGTTTCAGCGGGCTCACTGTGTTGATGCAACTTGTTTTTGCCGTATTCATATCTCTCGCTGGCTTGGCAGGGAGCGCCTCGCAGTACGGCGAATATGGCGCGGCATCCAGCGCAATGAGTGGAGCGATAGTCATTCTGGTTGCCTTAGTCACTCTGTTCGTGGCTTTGACACCATTGGCCGGGCTATCCATCGGCCGATCCGGCTTGCGCTTAATGCAGTCGCTAAAAGAAACAGCCGACCAGCGCAAACGCGCGGCGCAAGGTTTGAGCAGAGTGGCCGTCATTGGCTTCCTTCCGCTCCTGTGCTACTTCACGAGCGCCACAGCCAACATCAACCTATCGGGGTTGGGCGCGCTCGGCTTGCCCATCGAAGTCAAAAGCGCCGACATTGGTTTGTGGCTCACCATGGCCGGCTTTGGCGTGGCATTTGTTGGGGCTATCGTCATTTCAACAGCCGTCTCGTTGTCTGAAGGTTTAACGAACCCATCCGCAAAGGATGAAAAGAAATAGGAATCGCTCGCGCAAGCCGAGTGGAGAGTTTATCCATAGCTGCACAAAGCAAGCCCGCGCTCTTCTATCGGTATCTATTGGGTGTTAGTGAATACGGCAGGTGGAGCGGTGGGCTGGGGAGTTATCGGGGTTGTGATCCGAGGGCTGGGATGGGCGCTGGCCGGCATCTCTGTGATCTTGTTGCCGTTGTATCCGAGTCGATCACTATGGCGTTGGGCGTAGGTTGGCCTTCACCCATGCCACAAAATCGGCGCAGGTCATTTCGTCGGTGAGTTCAAGGCCAGTCTTGTCCTCGGTGTGCCGGTGGGGAATCCGTTCAAGGCGATGCTCGGCGTAATCGGGGCCATGCTTCAACTTCAAGGCGCGCGGGTCCGGCGCATTATCAAACCCGGCGATGACGCGCTGCGCGCGGAGCGCGTAATAGGCATACTTGCGCGGCGCATCGGGCGCGACGATTTCGAGCAATCGCGTCCGGCAGTCGCCAAACCGGCCCCACATTTCCAGAATGCATCGCTCTGGCTGATCGTCGCGCAAGGTTACGGTAGATTCTTGAAAGCCAGCAGCGAAACAGGCGGCTACGCCGTCAAGATACTCTGAAGGCGTTTCAGCCATTTATCGAGTTCTTGCATATGGGATTCCCACAACATGAGGTCGGCTTCCCATTGTTGCGTTGCCGGTTGTGAGTCTAATTCGGACACAAAGCCTTCATCGGTAGTGGTGCGGTAGGCAAACAGGTCGTAGCGGCAATGATACTTCTCTTCCCAATCCCTGATCTTCCGCTGAAGTTCGGCGATGCGTTGCGCCGCTCGTTCGGTCGCCAGCCGGCGCAAGGCTTCGTCCACGCTGCGATCCAGTGGCTCAAGCGCGTCGGCATAGGCCTCTCTAACTTGTATGGTAACCATGAGATTCTCTCCTGCGTCGAACTGATCTTGAACGACAGCAGACTTCGAGAAGAAGTATAGCACAGGACAGCAACGGAACACACGCATGCGCTCCTCTCACTGTAATCATCATCGCCCTATTCGGCCGCGGCCGTTCATCTTTAAGGCGGCGATGCTGGCGAAGGGAACGCAGTTGTTTTGACACAATGGGATCCATAAACGAATCGATCATGAAATCCTCGCTCTGGTTTCTGGTTGTCTTCGTTCCGCTCGGCCTCGCGGGGTGCGCCATGATTCTGGTCGGCTTCGCCTTGCTCCCGCCGTTCAGCCAGTCACCGGCCGGCGCTCTCGCGCCAACAGAGGCCGCACTACTCGAAACCACTTCGTTGCCGAAAACGGTAAGCGTGGTGACGGCCGTTCCTACTCCCGAGTCCACCGCCACCGCGCCACCTCCGACAATGATTCTGTCCACCCGGACACCGACGAGCACACCGTACCCAGCGCCCCGCGGCCAAATCGTCTTCGCTTGTTTCGATGGCAACGACGATGAAATCTGTTTGATGAATGTTGACGACGCGCTGAGTGGCGCGGGGTACGGGCAGCTCACTCACAACGCTACGGGCGACTTCTACCCGTCGCTATCGAACGACGGCCAATCCATCATCTTCGCCCACCAAATCCACGGCTCCAACTACGAAATTTTTCGGATGGATACCGATGGGAGCAACGTGACCCAACTGACCTTCAACGGCGGCGGCAACTTCGCCCCCGCCTATTCGCCCGACGACTCGCTTGTCGCTTTCACCTCCACGCAAGGCGGCGGCGCTCAGCAAATTTGGGTCATGGACAGCAACGGCAATTCTCAGCGGCAACTGACAGCGCAGAACACCAACGCTGACCCGACGTGGTCACCTGATGGCCGGCAGATTGCTTTTGCTTCCATCACGGCGGACAACGCGCAGATATGGGTGATGAACGCTGATGGCTCAAACCCAAGGCAGGTGACGAATATCGCCTATGTCGGTGGGCGCAATTCATGGTCGCCCGACGGGCGAACGCTGATCTTCTACGCTGGCAAGCGCGAGGATCGCAACCGGAATATTTTCTCTATCAATCTGGCCGGAGGCGGCGCCGCGCAACTGACCTTCGAGGGCGACAATCTTGGCCCTTCCTTCTCGCCCGATGGCGGCTGGATCGCCTTCACCTCTTACCGCGACGGCGACAACGACATCTACATCATGCGCTTCGATGGTTCGAACGTTATCAATCTCACCGACAATTCAAGTTCGGAGTATCAGCCCCGCTGGGGGCCGTAGGATCAGCGTGAGGCGAATCAGCGGACTTCAAATGGTGCTGCGCGACGCGCTCACCAACGCCATCGAAGACGCGGGGTTGGGCTTTGCTGTATCTTCCAGGCAGCTTTTCTGAGGGGCTGAAATAAAGGTGCTTACTCGTGGCGCTCTTCGACCCGCTCACGAATTATGAGCAGTACCGATTCCAAAGTAGTCTCATGCGACTCTTCGATGTTGGTTTGCGCCTCAACGTGCTTGTGATGCGGATAGGTGAGCAGATGCGAGTGATGAGGAGCGTTATCCCAACCGACGCGAAGTTGTTCGGCGCTATCGAGCCAGTAGTAGGCATAGCGCGAGATGACATCTTCCTCCCACGACTCGCGGATGTGCAGTTTGTCGCCGTTCACAAAATCTACGCGCAGGCGCAACAGTTGCAGATTGAGCGTTGGCAAGAGCTCAATCTCGACAATAATCGCGCCCGCCAAATCGCGCAACAGCGCAATCCGCTCCAGAGGATTAATCGCCATGCGGCGATTCGAGCGAGTGGAGAGCCGTCAATCGTTTTCGCAAATCCGCGCGCCGCGCTTCCCAGCTATGCCATTCGATATATGCCTCGTGCGCCTCAAAATCGGCGCCGGCCGACAGGCCGGTCTCTTCAACTTTGGCGAACGATGAACCAAACCGCTTCTCGAATTTGGCAATTGCCTGCTCGGCGCGCGCCAGTTCTTCTTCTAACTCGCGCGCGCGGCCATCTGCGCCCAAGCGCAAGATGCGCTCCCACTCTTGCAAAGGCAGTTTTATCGGAATGGGCGAGATCGTCATAGGAATTTCTCCTTGGATTAACGCCGAGAGTAGATCACTACGAAGGATTATAGCATCATGGCCGCGTCCGTCATTCCTCACGTCGAAACCCGATCCCTGCAAAACTCTTCCGTCTCCCTCTTCGGCTATCGCATCCCCCACCTGCCCGACTTCCTCGCCGACCACACCTTGCTTGGCGAGCGGCCGGCCGAGCGCATCGGCGAGTTTCTCGAACGTTGGGTGCAGTTCGTCGGCTGGCTGTGGAAGTGGCGCGGGTCGGCCTTTGCCCTGCGCTTTACGAGCGATCCGGCCAAAGGCGAGATTCGGCTTGCCCTTCTCGTTCGCGCCGTCGGTCCTCAAGAATACGCCCGCGCCGTCGCCGACGACACCCTGCGGCTCCTCGCCGCGTTCGGCTTGCCCGCCCAACCCCTCGCTGCCGATGACCTCTCCGCAGAACTGCGCCCCTTCGCCGCGCCTGCCATTGCCGAAATGCGCCAGCACGAAGAAAATCTCACCTTCCCATTGCACGGCAATCCGCGCGGGTACATCGTTCATCCTTTTGCCTCGCCCGCAGGCTCCCTCCTCGCGCCATTCGAGACGCTCCTGCGCCAATCATCCCCCGCCGCAGTCAGCCTCTATCTCGAACCGACGGCGCTCCTCGACGACGAGCGCCGAGCCATTGAGCGCGCCGCCGCCATTGCCGAAACCCTTAAGGAGCGTCAAATCACCGCCGACTGGCTCCCATCCGACTCGCGCAACTTCCGTATCGCCGACCCGCAAATGGCGCTGGCCGCCCGCCTCTACGCGGCGCTCCTCAAACGCCTCGCCGAACCGTTCATCGTCGTCGCGCAAGTTGCCAGCCCCGATCCCACCACCGCCATCACCGTCGCCCGCGCCTTCGCCCGCGCCTTCACCCACGAACAATCGCCGGAGCCGCAGAGCGAGCCGTTACCCTCCTCCGCCGACGTGATCCCCGCTTCCGATCCCGCTTCGGCGCAGGCCGCCCGATTCGCATTCGAGAATCTAATTTATACGCCGTGGGGGCCCACCCACTCCGCCAACTCACCGGGTATGGAGCGTCTCCGATTCCTGTCCGACTCGCGCGCGGCGGCGGTGGCCTGGCGTCTGCCTATCAATGTGCGCGGCGGCGTCCCCGGAATCGCCGTCCGCCAGCCCGCGCCCGACTTCGAGCCCGGCCCGCGTCCCCTCGAACTCGCCCCCGACGAGATTCACATCGGCTCGCTCCGGCGCGGCGGAATCGCCACCACCACACTCCAAGACCTCACCCGGCACACCCTCATCACCGGCTTCACCGGCAGCGGAAAAACCAACACCGTTCTCTATCTCCTCGATCAACTCTGGCGCAGGCATCGCATTCCGTTTCTCGTCATCGAAGCGGCCAAAAAAGAATATCGCGCCCTCTCAAACGTGAACGGATTTGAAGACTTGCTCATCTTCACTTTGGGCGACGAAACCGCCTCGCCCTTTCGATTCAACCCGTTCGAACTTCTGCCCGGAGTCCGACTCGAAGCCCACCTCGGGCGGCTTCAATCGTGCTTTGATGCCGCGCTTCCGCAGTTTGGCATCCTGCCCTCCATCATTTCCGAGTCGCTCGAAGAAATCTACAAAGCTAAAGGCTGGAAACTCACCGATCGCGCCCTCACCCCCGGCCTCTCTCCCGCAGCGCGGGAGAGAGGGGAAAGGCGGCTCTTCCCCACCCTGCGCGACTTGCTCACCACCGTGATCCGGGTGACGGAAGCGCGCGGGTACAGCGGTGAAACCCGCGACAACATCCGCGCGGCGGCGGCCGGCCGCATCGCCGGGTTGCTGCGCGGCAGCAAAGGCTGGATGTTCGGCTCGCAACGATCTCTCCCGACCGAGATCATTTTCAATCGCCCGGTGATTCTTGAACTCAACGATCTCAACGAGGACGACAAAGCCCTGACGATGATGTTCCTGCTCATGTGGCTGCGCGAGTATCGCGAGCAGCACACCGCGCGGGAATTGCAGCATGTCACCATTGTGGAGGAAGCGCACAATGTCGTCAGCAATGCGCAGTCGGTGGGCAACACCGAAGTGGCTGCCGATACCAAAGCCAAAGCCGTGGCCGCCTTCGCCAACATGCTGGCCGAAGTGCGCGCTTATGGCGAGGGCATCGTGATCTCCGATCAGTCGCCCGAAAAGCTGGCCCCCGACGCCATGCGGAACACCAATCTGCAAATCGCCCATCAACTGCGCGACCGGCGCGACCGCGAAGCCGTCGCCCGCGCAATGATCATGGACGATGAGCAGCAGAATTATCTCGGCAAATTGCGCGTGGGCGAGGCCGCGTTCTTCCGCACCGGCATGGAAAAGGCGACGTTCATCAGCGTGCCCGAATTCAAAGACACAGCCGGCTTCGACTCGCTGCCCACCGACGAGGCGGTGAAGGCGCACATGCAGAAATTCCAGCAAGCCTATTTTTCGGCCTCACTGCCATTCGACGGGTGCCGATTTTGTGGAAGCCCATGCCACTATCGCGAGTCCATTGAGCCGCAGACGTTCGACAAAGAGTTGCACGAGCGATTCAGCGCCGCGCTCAAACGATTTGAGAAAAAACCGCAGCGCGAGCATTGGCCGGAGCATTGGCGCGCGGTCGCCGGCGTGTGCGCCGCCGCCGCCGCGCAAGCCGGACACCCGGCCAGACTCGACGCGGCCTATTGTTACCTCGCCCACGAAATCGACTTCCCGTTCACCGGGCACATGCGGCGGGAGTTTGAGAGAGGAGCGGAGGTGTATGGCTGACAAGACAGTGGAAGTCCGCTTCCCGATACCCATTCAGGCCTGCTTCGACTGGCTGATCGCCATTGGCAAGCAGACGGACGAGTGGAAACTCGTGTCGGCAGACCCGAAGCGGTTTACGATGGTATGGCAACAGGGCGGCGGCTTCACATCGTTCAAATCCCCGGTGCAGACGACCGTCGCCTTGCGCCCGTTGGGCAACAGTGAAACTGAAGGGCGCTTCACGGCGCACCACTACGGTTTGTTTGATCCGCTGTCATACTTGGACGATGCGCTGAAGAAACTGATCGTTCCACTGCAACAGCACATTGCCCGCGTTCAGCAAACGCCGCCGAGCAACAGTGGAACGGCTTGCCCTCGGTGTGGGCGGCCTCTGCCCCCCGGCGCGAAGTTTTGCCCCGCCGACGGCGCGCGAGTGAATGCCGAATGCCCGAATTGCAGACATATCAATGATTCTGGCGCGCGGCTCTGCGCGAAGTGTGGAAATGCAATCTCAGCCGAAAAGGATTCTATATGACTCTCGAAAAAGCATTGACCGATACCGTATCCACTACCCTCAAACTTGCCGACTCCGCTCTCAAGAAAGTCTGGTCACTGATGGACGCGGCGGCTGAAAAGAAGCCGCCCAGCGAGCAATTGAGCCGGGCGGCTGTGCAGGCTATACAAGGTGTGCCGCCGCCAGAAAACCAGTAGAAAAGAGGAAGCGAGAAATGGGTTCAATCGGCGGCGATCCCTTATCCGAACAACTGCGCCGGATGCTTCGCACTGTGCGAAGCCAGAACAGGAGCCAATCTATGAGCGCTTCGCCCGGAAACATAGTAGCCCGAGTCCACGTCTATCTGGTCGACCAGACTTTTTATGTTGCCCCTTGCAGTTTTTCCATCGGGCCGGGTTGGGGCACCCCGAATACCGATTTCAAGTGGGTAGATAACGAACCGTTTCTCGTCGTTCGCGCCAAAAACGTCGGCGCATTGGCTTCGGCCATTACTCATGCGGCGGATCTCTCGGAGGGAGATATCACAGACTCCGCGGATTTCGACAACATCGTCAAATCGGCGCGGGCATTCTGGTGGCTCGAAGAGGACGAGGCTCAGATGGTTACACTTGGCGGAGCTTCCTCTGGCTGCTTCTACGGGGCAGGGAACAACCTTCGTCTTGATCATGGCAAGTCGGTTGCCAAGGTGATTCACGAATCGGTTCACAATCTGTTGTGAGGATTGAATGGACGCCAAAGACACTTCGTCAGAATCAGCGACGGCATCTCCAGAGCCCAAACTCTCTTCTACCGGTATTGCCGCCATGCAGGGAGACGGCGGTGATGCGTCGGCGGAGAAGTGGCACACCGGCCGCCCGGCAGAACTGGCCGCCATCGAGAGTCTGCGCGCGGACGAGGGGCGATGCATGGACTTGAACTCGACGCGGCAGGGCGGCTCGCCCAACTTCCCCATTTACGATGTGGCCGGCCCCGGGACAGTCGCATCGGTCAAGCATTTGGGGCAGGATGACGGGGGCCAGTTGTTGGAGGGTGCATTAGCGCAGTATCGGAGCGCATTCCGGGAAGCGATCGGCAACGGCACGGACCCTACGAAATTCGAGAAGGCCGCCGAAGAACTGAGCCGCCTTTCGGAAGAGGGGAAGCCCGTGCCCATTGAGTTGCGCGACAAGCCACTGGAGTATTTGCGCGGCCACGCCCAGTTGTGGGTTCCGGCAGATCATGCGTATCAAGTGAAGGACGATCTGAGTCGCCGCTTGCTTTCCGATGACCCTGTCACGCGGGAAGTGACGGCATCGCAATACAACCTCAACCACAACTCCGAAAATTATTCGCAGAATGTGGCCGATTTGCTTAATCGCGTCAAGCCTCTGCCGAAGACTTCGTCGGAGTTGAAAGACGAGTTTTCGCGGGGCGCTCCTCGCGGATTGTGAATGGAGGTGTCCGATGGATACACAAGATTTGTCTTCTGATTTTCAGCCCGCCGCTCCGCCCTCTGCCGACGAGAAACTGTCACCGTCCGGCGTCGCCGCAATTCAGGGCGAAGCCGAGCCCGCGCCCGCCGATCGCGAGTCGATCAAGCGCGCTGTGGCCGCTGGCGCGGCAGGCGCGGTGATCTTGGCCAGCGGTCTCACGTTATTGGATCGCGTTGACTTCCGGCAAACGGAGTCGGCACCCCCGCCGGAAGAAACGCAACAAAACGTCGTCATCGAGACGCCGTCACAGCAAGCGCAGTTTCATCTGCCGGCTGAAGGAGAGCTATCCGTCGAATATCACCTCGACTTGCCCGACGCTGAACCAGCCCAAGCCTCACCCGCCGCCGAAGTGAATCTCGATCAAAGGATCGAGACGCCGCTGAAGAGCCAGCGCGACCTGACTTACAACGGCCAGCCCACTCAATACGGGTGTGTGCCGACGTCGGTCAGCATGATCACCGACTATTGGAATCGGCGCGACTCGACCAACCCCACGAAATCGGCGCAGGAGTTTCTCGACCTCAACGCGGCGCAAAAGCAATTCGACGGCGGGGGCATGAGCGCGACGAATATTCACGACGAACTCTCGAATATGGGATACGCCGCCGGGGATCGCGCCAACGCCTCTTTTGACGATTTGCGAAACGCGACGCAGGAAGGCCCGGTGCTGGCCATCGTCAAACTCGGAATGAAAGAGTCGGGACCCAACCACGCCGTTGTAGTCACAGACGTATCGGAGAGCGGCGAGGTCGCCGTCAACGATCCGTGGACCGGCGAAGCGCGCACGTATGGGCGTGAGCAATTCAGCGCGTCGTGGGGCGCCAATTTTGGAAAGGGCGCGTCGACAAACAATTTCGTGACCATTCGACCGGCGCAAAAATAGTTTTCAAGAATCTGGAGCGACACATGGACGCCAAAGATACACCTCAAGACTCTGCCGATGCCCGGCAACCGCCCGCCGAAGAGAAACTCTCGCCGATGGGCATCGCGGCAATGCAAGGCGATGATGACGCGGTGGCGGCGCTGGAAAAGCGAGTCGAAGCGTTGCGCGCCGAGACCGAAGCGCGCGAGGCCGCCGAGCGCGCCGCGCTCGAAGCCGGCTCTCCCTCGAAGGACGGTGGCGCTGCTGATCAATCCCCCATGGAGCCAATCACCACATTGATCCCGGATCCGACGGATGCCAACCACCCACCCTCACACAAGCCCGGTTACGCAGCCGAAAAGCCGCCGATGGTTGAAGGCGAGCCGCTCGACGAAAAGCCGACGCGCGAGGGCCCGGTGGAACAGCCGGAAGGCCGGAGAGCGGGTGGATTGGAGAGGGGAGGTTAAGATGCATTGTCGTCGAGTCGTTGCCGGTTAACATCTTACAAGCACACCAACATGGAGATATGACATGATCATTTGCCCCTCTTGCAACACTGAAAACAAACCTGATTCCCAGTTCTGCATTAGTTGCGGCGCAAAACTTGTGGCAGAAGAATCCACGCCGCCCGCCTCTCAGCCCATTGTTGCCACGCCTCCCGTCGTTCAACCGCCGCCTCCTTCCGCTCCATACCCGCCGCCCGCGCCCGGATACGGTCCCCCGCCCGGCTATCAGCCTCCACCATACCCCTATGTGCAAAGGCCACCGAAGGATCGGAGCATTGCGCTCATCCTTGAAATTCTGCCTAACTTGTTCGGCTTCTTCGGCTTCGGTTGGATTTACGCCGGAAACACTTCGGTAGGCATCATTTGGCTGGTCAGCGTGTTGGCGTGGGACTTCATGGCGGCCATCATCGTTATCTTTACAGGGGGATTCGGTTGCTTCTGCACGGTGCCGGT